>ENA-OWPB01002874-OWPB01002874.1-human-gut-metagenome-genome-assembly--contig:-NODE-2874-length-10912-cov-4.979737_pt1 | contig 10912 bp, 9 predicted proteins | sample MGYA00248260_ERZ651838 | MGnify/ENA primary metagenome ERZ651838 (study PRJEB26924, sample SAMEA4378304) | human gut metagenome | biome: human gut; feature: human-associated habitat; material: faeces...
GAGCTGACTGTTACTAATCGGTCGAGGGCATAACCAAGAAGGTAGGACAGGGTAAGGAAGAATGGATGGAGTAAAGATTTAAATTTGTATGTGGTTTTGAAGGTACATGTAAAAAGTAAGGGAGCTGTAGACCGTAAGGGTTTGCAGTTTTTTTATTGCATAGCAAAATCCGTAGGAACTTCCTGTTAAATAAAAGGCACTACGAGCCTAGGCACATTCTTTATTATTACATATTAAATAATAAAAATAGAATGCGCAGTCTGAACTGCAGCATTCTTTTTCTATTATTGTTTAAGTCTGTTCTGATTACGCCAGTCTCTTGGCGATATTCCATAAATATTTTTAAATGCTCTGGAAAAATGTAATTGGTTGGGATAACCGACTGCATTACCTACATCTTTAATGGAAAGCTTTGTCAGTTTTAATAATTCAGCAGCTTTAATCATTCTATAATTCAACAAAAATTCCTGAGGAGATTTTCCAATTCCGTCTTTGAAAATTTTTCCGAAATAACTGCGATTTAATCCGCATACAGCAGCGATGTTTTCGACAGAAATATCGTTTTGAAAATTCTGCTCTATATAAGATAGGGCTTCATGGATATAAAAATCCTGAAGACGGCTGATTTTCGATGTCTGCATGATGGAAGTAGAACGAATAAGAGCATCAAGTGCAAGATAGAGATGCCCGATCAGGTGAAATGGTGTAGCGTCTCCGTGACTTGCAATATAGAGAAGTTCTTCTTTCAGTATTTCACGCAGATCCTTAGAAGTAGCTTTATAAATCGGATTATCCAAACTAAGTCCGGAAAGTTCAATGGTTTCCTTTGCACGCAGTCCGTCAAATTCAATCCATGTATATTCCCATGGGAGTTTTTCATCAGAGATATAAGTATTGATCTGACCGGGGAAAATCATAAAGCCCTGTCCACTTTTTACGTGATAGGTCTGTGTTACACCGTGAGAATCATTTGCCATTAAAATTCCGGTGCCGGAGATAATGTAGTGAAAAAGAAAATGATTACGGACGGCAGGACCAAAACTATGCGCCGGTTTACATTGTTCGTAACCAAACTGATACAATCCAAGATCGACAAAATTCTCGCTTGGAAATACTGAAAACATAAGTTCTTTCATAATAATTCCTTTCTCATAGGTGCTCTGCCGTGAAAAAATGATGTTTAGCAGATGTTAAGTAAGTTGATATATATTTATTTTACAGATTTAATAAATAGATTGCAACTAAAATATACCAAAATGCTATGCATTTAGCAAAAAAGAAGAAAATAATAGCATTTTGGAATAAAAATTCAAATACAATGATATTTATAGTCGCATAATGGTATGTTATAATGCAACTATAAAGAAAGTGCTTGATATATCGAGCGGTAACTAAAAACGAATATACCTGTGAGGAAGGAGAAAAAATGAGAAGGAAAAGAGCAGCAATTGTTTTGGGAATGTCCTGTATTCTGATGGCATCAGCTGTATTACAGGGATGTCAGCAAAATCCAAAAAGCGGAAAAGTGGAAATTGAACTTGTTCAGTATAAACCAGAGGCGATAGATATATTTGAACAGCTCGAAAAAGAATTTAATGAGACACATGATGATATCCATTTAAAAATATCTTCCCCAAATGATGCGACAACAATTTTGAAAACACGTTTTATCAGAGAAGATTATCCGGATATTATCGGAATCGGAGGAGATATCAATTATTCGTATTTTGTTGATTCAGGAATACTGGCTGACATTTCAGATTATGAAGGACTTGGTGAAGTAAAACCTGCTTATCTGGATATTATTGAAGGATTGGAGTTTGTTCCGACAGAAGGAACATATGGGCTTCCGTATGTGGCAAATGCGGCAGGAGTGCTCTATAACAAAGATATGTTTGCGGAACATGGATGGGAGATTCCGCAGACCTGGGATGAATTTATTTCTCTTTGCGAGGAGATTCAGAATGAAGGAATCCAGCCACTTTATTTTGGATATAAAGATACCTGGACCTGCCTTGCACCTTGGAATGCACTTGCAGTCGGACTTGCACCATCCGATGTTTGTCAGCAGGTGAATAAGGGAGAAACAACCTTCTCCAAAGAATATCCGCAAGTGGCAGAAAAAATGCTTGAATTGTTAAATTATGGTGAAGATGGACCGTTTGGATACGGATACAACGATGCATGTACTGCATTTGCAAATGGTGAATCAGCGATGTATACAATCGGAAGCTATGCAATTCCGCAGATCAAATCTGTAAATCCGGATATGAATATCGGATCCTTTGTTATGCCGGCTAATGATTCTGAAGAGGACAATGTATTAAATTCAGGAGTAGACCTTCAGTTCTGCGTGATGGATGCATGTGAAAATAAAGAAGCGGCATATGAAGTACTTGATTTCCTGATGGATCATGATAGTATCCAGTTATACTTAGATGCACAGAATGCGGTGCCTTGTAAAGACGAGGATTTTGCATTAGCTCCGGAACTGGAAGATATGAAACCATATATTCAGGATAACCGTATGGCGGATTACCAGGATCACTATTATCCGTCAGAAATGGCAGTCGATGCACAAATCCAGACATTTCTCATAAACCAGGATGTTGACGCATTCCTGAAAAAATTTGACAAAGACTGGATCAGATATAACAGGGATATCATTCGTATGATGGAAGATTATGAAGCAGGCAAGTAGGAGGGATACAGATCATGAATAAATTGAAAAGGATGAATGGCAGAGAGCGGACATTTTTACTGATTACGATACCGATACTTGCGTTGTTTTTCTGCTTTAATACGCTGCCACTTATTAAAGGTGTTATTTATAGTTTTACAAATTTTCGAGGATATGGCGAGTTTGATTGGGTAGGTCTTCGGAATTATGCAGATTTATTTACTGATGCAAGAGTCGGGAAATCCTACCTGTTTACATTCAAGCTTGCAATTGTTGCAACAATAGTTGTAAATGTGTTAAGTCTTGTTTTAGCTCTTGGATTAAACAGTAAAATTAAATTTAAAAGTGCACTCAGAGGAATGTATTTCGTTCCAAATATTTTAGGAGCACTTGTAGTGGGCTATATTTTCAATTACTTTTTCACTTATATTCTTCCGGCAGTTGTAAAAATGATGGGCGGAAAAGGTGACAGTATCCTGGCGAGCTCAAAATGGGCATGGGTTGCGATCGTAATTGTATGTGCATGGCAGTCTGTTGCAATGAATACGATTATTTATATTTCCGGACTTCAGACGGTACCGGAGGATGTATACGAAGCAGGTTCTCTTGATGGAGCGACCGGATGGAAAAAATTCAAGAATCTGACATTTCCACTGATCCTTCCATTCTTTACCATCAATATGGTACTTTGCATGAAGAATTTTCTGATGGTATTTGATCAGATCATGGCTCTTACCAAAGGAGGCCCGGCGCAGAGTACAGAATCAATTTCATTTTTGATTTATAACAATGGTATGGCCGGAGGACAGTTTGGGTTCCAGAGTGCCAATGCAGTTGTGTTCTTTGTAGTGATCGTTGTGATCTCTGTATTACAGATGAACTTTTTGGGAAATAAGGAGGAACAGTTATAATGAAAGTAAAGGTGAAAGAAAGAGTAAACTGGCCAATCACAATTTTATTGATTCTGGGTCTTGTAACCGTTATTTTTCCTCTTTATCTTACAGTTGTGATTGCATTTAAGAAACCGTCGGAAATGACAAACAGTATTTCCGGAATCTTATCACTGCCAAAAAGCTGGAGCTTTTCTAACTTTGCAGAAGCAATGCGTGTAACAGATTTTTGGCATTCACTGGGCAACAGTGTGCTGATAACGATTGTAACGGTAGTTCTTTCCATTCTGATTCATTCTATGATCGGTTATGTGATCGGAAGAAGTAAAAGTACCAGTAAATTTTACAAAGTAGCCTATCTTTATATTGTAAGCGGTATGTTTGTTCCATTTGCAATTTTGATGATGCCACTTGTGAAGCAGACAGCACAGATGGGAATTGACAATATTTTCGGTGTTATTTTGTGTTATCTTGTATTTTATATGCCGATGAATGTGCTCTTATATTCCGGTTATCTGAAAAATATTCCGATGGCACTGGAAGAGGCTGCACATGTAGACGGGGCAACAACCTGGAAAACTTATTGGAGTGTTATTTTTCCGATCATGAAACCGATGCATGCAACAGTAGCGGTACTCACAGCACTTGGTACATGGAATGATGTTATGACACCACTTGTAATTCTGGCAGGTAGCGATGTGAACACACTGCCACTTGCACAGATGACATTCCAGACACAGTTTGGAACCAATTATAATCTTGCATTTGCGTCCTATTTACTGGCACTGCTTCCGATTTTGATTTTCTATCTGATCTGCCAGAAACAGATTCTGAACGGTGTTGTAAATGGAGCAGTAAAATAAAGTTGACAGAAGCTTAAGGAGAAGAACATGGGAATCATATACAACGAGAAAGCAAGAACATTTACATTACATACCCATAATACAACGTATCAGATGCAGATTGATGCATATGGATTTTTACTGCATTTATATTATGGAAGAAAGACAGATGGAGTTATGGACTATCTTCTGACCTATGCAGACCGTGGCTTCTCTGGAAATCCGCAGGATGCAGGAAATGACAGAACATATTCCCTTGATGTGCTGCCGCAGGAATTTCCATGCCGACTGACAGGAGATTTCAGGAGTCCGGTGCTTGACCTTGTAAATGCAGATGGTTCTTTTGGATGCGATCTTAGATATCAGGGATATGAGATTTGTGATGGAAAATACAATTTGAAGGGGCTTCCGGCAGTTTATGCTGCAGAAGAGGAAGCCCAGACTCTGATCATTTATATGAAAGATCAGGTGACAGGATTACAGGTAGAATTACTTTATGGAGTTCTTCCGGAGTATGATGTGATCACAAGAAGTGCAAAAGTGATCAATACAGAAGAAGATAAAATCAGACTGACAAAAGCACAGGCAGCATGTATTGATTTTGTTCATGGTGAGTTTGATATCATTTCTTTTTACGGCCGCCATGCGATGGAAAGAAATATGCAGAGAACACCGGCAGGACATGGAGCTTTTGTAATTGGAAGCCGTAGAGGAACATCCAGCCATCAGTACAATCCGATGATGATACTGGCAGAAAAAGAAACGACAGAAGATGCCGGTACCTGTTATGGAATGTCTTTTGTATACAGCGGAGGATTTAAAGCAGAAGTAGAAAAGGATCAGTTCGGGCAGACAAGAATGCAGATGGGACTGCAGGAAGAACAGTTTTCTTATCCACTGAAAAAAGGAGAGGAATTTGTGATTCCTGAAGTTATTTTAACTTGCAGCAATCAGGGACTTGGAAAGCTTTCCCAGAATCTGCAGAGATGTATCCGTAAAAATCTGTGTCGTGGAAAATATAAAGAAAAAGTAAGACCGGTACTGATCAACAGTTGGGAAGCATGCTATTTTGATTTTACGGGAGAAGATATCTATCATCTTGCCGAGCAGGCAAAGGATCTGGGAATCGATATGGTTGTACTGGACGATGGATGGTTTGGAAGTCGAAATGATGACAACAGTGGACTTGGCGACTGGAAAGTAAATGAAGAAAAGCTGCAGGGAAGTCTTGGTGACCTGATCAGCAGGATCAATGCGTTAGGTGTTAAATTCGGGCTCTGGTTTGAGCCGGAGATGGTAAATGAAGACAGTGATCTTTACCGTGAACATCCGGACTGGGCAATTCAGATTCCGGGAAGAAAACCGGTAAAAGGAAGAAACCAGCTGCTCCTTGATTTTTCGAGAAAAGAAGTTGTGGATGCTGTTTATGAGCAGATGTGTCAGGTGCTCGATCAGGGAAATATCGAATATGTAAAATGGGATATGAACCGAAGTATGGCAGAAGTATATTCTATGACAGCAGAAGAACAGGGCAGTGTGCAGTATGACTACATGCTTGGGCTTTATGATTTCCTGGAGCGTATTATAAGCCGCTATCCAGACCTTCTGATCGAAGGCTGCAGTGGTGGTGGAGGTCGTTTTGACGCGGGAATGCTGTATTATACACCACAGATCTGGTGCAGTGACAATACCGATGCAGTGGATCGTGTAAGGATCCAATACGGAACATCCTTTGGGTATCCGGTATCTGCAGTTGGATCTCACGTATCTGCAGTTCCGAATCATCAGACAGGAAGAAAGACATCACTCCATACAAGAGGTGTCTGTGCCATGGCAGGAACCTTCGGCTATGAACTGGATCCGGCGAAAATGACAGATGAAGAGCGCAGAGAGATCAGGGAACAGATAGTAGAATACAAAAAATATGCACAGCTTGTACAAAATGGACTTTACTATCGACTGAGTAATCCATTCGCAGAAGAAATCGGCGCATGGGAATTTGCATCAGAAGATGGGAAAGAAGTACTCGTAAATGTAGTTATGCTTGAAATCCATGGAAATATGACAGTAAATTATGTGAAACTGAAAGGTCTGTGTGCCGGACAATTCTATAAAGATTCAAGAACCGGAAAAATTTATCCGGCAGAGGCTCTGATGGAAGTTGGAATTCCGATGCCTCTTGAATTTGGTGAGTACAAAGCATATCAGATTTATCTGGAAATGGTCGAGTAAAAATGAGAAAAACAAATGATATTTTTGAAAAGAGACTGGCGAAGCATATGGATGAGCTTCGCTGGCTCTATATGGAATTATATGATAATGAAGCAATGTTTGCAGAGCTCTGTGAACAGATGAAGAATTACTATCAAGCAAGAAATGCGAAACTTCGAAAGAGAGATCTGGAGAAGGAAAAGGATCAGGCGTGGTATCGTAAAAAAAACATGCTGGGAATGATGCTGTATATTGATAATTTCGCCGGAAATTTAAGAGGAGTCAAAGGAAAGCTTAAGTATCTGGAAGAATGTGGTGTAAACTGTGTTCATCTGATGCCGTTTCTCGATTCGCCAAAGGGAAGATCCGATGGAGGCTATGCGGTTGCGGATTTCAGAAAAGTAAAGCCGGAACTTGGAACCATAGAAGACCTTGCAGATCTGGCTGAAGCCTGCCATGAAAAAGACATGAATCTGTGTATGGATTTTGTAATGAACCATACTTCCGAAGATCATGAATGGGCACAGAAGGCAAGAATGGGTGAAGGCGAATATATGAGCCGGTATTTTTTCTGTGACAATGAAAACTATGTCAGAGAATATGAGAAAACAGTGCCACAGGTATTTCCGGAAACTGCACCGGGGAATTTCACCTGGCTTCCTGAAATCGGACACTACGTGTTGACTACCTTTTATCCTTACCAGTGGGATCTGAATTATAAGAATCCGAGGGTGTTTAACGAAATGATGTATAATTTCCTTTTCCTGGTCAATCAGGGGATTGACATTCTGCGGATCGATGCAGTTCCTTATATCTGGAAGGAAATGGGGACAAGCTGCAGAAATCTTCCACAGGTACACACGATAGTCAGGATGATGCGTATGATCGGGGAGATTGTGTGTCCGTCGGTTGTATTATTAGGGGAAGTCGTGATGGAACCGGAAAAAGTAGTTCCTTATTTTGGTACCATAGAAAAGCCGGAATGTCATATGCTTTATAATGTAACTATGATGGCTACTACATGGAATACGGTTGCGACGAGAGATACCAGACTTTTACGGATGCAGCTTGATATTATGAACAACCTTCCGAAAGAGTATACTTTCTTAAATTACCTCAGATGTCATGATGATATTGGATGGGGATTGGATTTCCAGACACTTGCCGGTTGGGGAATGCAGGAAGTCCCACACAAAAGATATCTGAATGACTTTTTCACAGGAAAAATCGCAGAAAGTGTGAGCCGCGGGGAACTTTATAATGAAGATCCGATAACAGGAGATGCCAGATTCTGTGCAACGACAGCTTCCATGTGTGGAATTGAAAGTGCCGGATTTGAACAAAATGAAGAAAAGAAAAAAAGAGCAGTCAGATTTGATCTGATGCTGCATGCATATATGATGGTGCAATCCGGAATTCCAATGCTTTACAGTGGAGATGAGATTGGTCAGGTAAATGATTATACTTATAAAAATGATCCGGAAAAACGGGTTGATTCCAGGTATATCCACAGAGGAAAATTTGACTGGAAGCTGGCAGACGGACGAAAGAGAAAAGGAACGGTACAAAAAGAACTGTTTGATGGAATTGGAAAACTTAGATCCATTCGAAGTAAGGAAAAAGTATTTGACGCATCGGCAAATGTCTGGACGCTTGATACCTGGGAAAATGGAATCCTTGGAGTTGTGCGGGAACTGGAGGGCGAGCAGATGACAGCACTTTTTAATTTCGCAGAAGAGGACCGGACAGCCTGGATCGAAGAAGAGGGAGAGTATATGGATTTATATACCGGTAAAAAAGTCAGCCTTCAGGCAATAAAAATGGAAGGCCATTCCTTTGTATTAGCAAAGAAATGCTAAAGTAGGATAGAAAAAGAGCAGGTAAGAAATTTTATCCTTTCTTACCTGCTTTTTTTACTTTATTGGTTTTCCTGCATATCTTTCAGCATCTGGATAAGTTCCAAATCCTTTTCGGTAACACGGAAATTAGTGGTATAATTCCGTCCTTCCGGAGATTTGACGGAGATTTCGATGATGCTGTCTTTGCGGCATGCATCTCCTTTTACTGCATGAATAAAAGGCATAAATTTAGGATGCTCCTGTTGAAAAGTGGAAAATGCGGATTTCAGTTTTGCAAGCATTCCAAGCTGTTGAAAGTTAAGCGCCATAAAATACTCCTTTATAATTCAATATATCCATTGAACCCTCCAAGGGTGTAATATGCTTTTTTGTCTTCTGGTTTCAGATAAATGGAGAGAGCTTCCGGAGTTTCTACAGCGTGTCCCTTTGCATTGCAGTCAGCAATCACACGTTCTGTGATAGCGGCTACAGTATATTCTGCACTCTGGTACTGAACATAGAATGCAGGATTTTTGGCAGGAACTTCTACTGGTACTTTGACTTCTTTTACAACTTCTTTTATCTCTACAACAGGAGTTGCTGTAGCCGGTGCTGATGATGTAGCTGTAGCAGTTACTGCTGATTCAAGTGTTCTTTTCTGTTTTTTCTTATCGATTCTTTTATTCATTATTATTACCCCTTTTTCAAATTGTACAACATCTATTATATTACTTTTATATGGAGAAGTCAAAATGGTATTTATCACAGATATTTTGCAGAAAATGAAAAAGGGTTGCGCATAATGGTGAGATATGAGTATAATGAGTATCGTGTAATTGGAGTATAATCGGGAGGAAGAGGTAGAATGAATAGAGCAGCATTATTTTTTGATATTGATGGAACCGTACTCAGTGAAATTACAAAAGAGATTCCCGCAAGTACGGTAGATGCACTTAAAAGGGCACACGACGCAGGACATTTTTTGTTTATCAATACAGGAAGAACGTACTGCAGTGTCCCGGTGGAACTGAAAAAACTTCCATTTGATGGATATCTGTGTGGATGTGGGATTTATTTTACATTTGATGAAGAAGTTATTTTTGAAAAGCATCTGGATCCGGAGAGGGGCGATGAGATCGCTGATTATATGACAAAATGTCAGATTGATGGGATTTTTGAGGGAGCAGAAGATGTGTATTTCACTTCAAGAGTTTCAAGATTTGACAGATTGGAAAATACAAAAAAATACATGAATAACCGTGGACTTGGAATCGAGCGTTACATGGAGCAGAGAAGATGTCCATATGATAAGATCTTTATTTATACGGATGAAAAAAGTGATGTAAAAGCATTTTTTGAATTTATTAAAGATGATATGGAAGTAATCGACCGTGGAAGTAATACGTTTGAATGTATCCTGAAGGACTATACAAAAGGAACTGCGATTGACTGGGTACTGGAGCATTTTGGAATGACGAGAGAACAGTCATATGTATTTGGAGACAGCAGCAATGATCTGGCAATGTTCCAGCATGCCGGGCATGCGATTGCGATGGGCGCGCATGACCAGGTGCTGGAACCTTATACAGAATTTGTGACAAAGACCGTTGAAGAAGATGGAATTGCTTATGCGATGAAGAAATATGGACTGATCGATTAGAGAATCCTCCGGTAAAGTTACAGAGAAAATTTTCTAAGATGCAGCAGCTTTTATAAGATCATCAAGAGAACCAAAATGATAGCCCATTTCTTCCCATTTGGTGAGAAGTTCATCTAAGATTTCAGCGTTTGTAGAGGACGTACTGTGGAGTAAAACGATGGCACCGGGATGGATCCTTCCAAGCAGTTTTTCAAAAGCCTCTTCGTGGGATGGCTGGTTATCCTGATACCAGTCTACATAGGCGAGACTCCAGAAGAATGTGTGATAGCCAAGCTCCTGCGCCATTTTCAGGTTGGCTTCGCTGTATTTGCCCTGTGGTGGACGATAAAATCTGGAAATTTCCTGTCCGGTGATCTGCTGATACAGTTTTTCAACTGTCTGGATTTCTTCAGAAAAGGATTCCATTGTAGAGATCTGTGACATGTCTTTGTGATGCCAGGTGTGGTTGCCGATGGTGTTACCGGCAGCGAGGATCTGTTTGATAAGTTCTGGATTGCTTTCCAGAAGTGTGCCGACGACGAAGAACGTTGCCGGAGCCTGATGTTTCGCAAGAGCTTCCAGAATAGCCGGTGTATTTCCATTTTCATAACCGGCATCGAAAGTAAGGTAGATTACCTTTTCACCGGTGTCCTGTGCGTAAAAGGCATCAAATTTTTTCAACTCGTCAAATGTGGCATTGCCGACAGGGGGCTCCCCATCAGTTTGGAAGCTGAGCCCCCAGTTGCCTTCAGAAGAGGTGGGAACAGCGGCTGAAAAGAAATGATCATGCAGAAATGCAGCGCCGGGTCCCA
>ENA-OWPB01002896-OWPB01002896.1-human-gut-metagenome-genome-assembly--contig:-NODE-2896-length-10801-cov-2.501117_pt1 | contig 10801 bp, 10 predicted proteins | sample MGYA00248260_ERZ651838 | MGnify/ENA primary metagenome ERZ651838 (study PRJEB26924, sample SAMEA4378304) | human gut metagenome | biome: human gut; feature: human-associated habitat; material: faeces...
ACGTGCCATGAAGGAAGCTATTAAGGAAATCGATGAGATGCAGAGTAGTTATATGAAGACCGCAGACCGTATTATCCGGGATAATCAGACGATCCAGCAGCTGCAGAAACGGGATTACGAAAAGCTTGCCCGGCATATGCATGAAAATGAAAAAGAATCCGCAGATCTCTGGAAAAACTGCAATGCATCTATGCGCCAGTATGTGGACAGTGCTGCAGAAGGGATGAAAGCAGTTGCGGATTCCAATAGGATCAGCGAGGAGCTGCTTCGTGAAGATAAAAAGATGATTGAAGATTTTGAAGCCAGAGTGAAAGAATTTACTGAGAGCCAGAAGATGGTCAACAGTGTTCTGGATGAGGTGCGCAGGCTTCTTTCTGAGATCAAGACGGCAAAAAATAACCGTGATATCCATCTGATCGCCGGACAGCCCTGGGGCTATGGAAGCAATGCCGGTATCCAGGAACTTAAGGATAAGCTGACGGGTCTGGAGGATCTTCTGGAAGGACAGGGTGCAAGACAGGAAGCATTGCTGGATGAGATCGAGCGCAGTATCCGTGAGGCAACGAAGGCAGCACAGAAAAGCCGTTTTGGTTTATTTAAATAAGAGAGGAATTGTCAATGCGCAAAAAAAGAAAGCCGGAGGAGCATGGATTTAATGTCTGGCGTTCTTATTCCGATATGATGGCAGGTGTGCTTCTGCTTTTTGTGCTGATCATGTGTGTGACTCTTTTTCAGGCGCAGAAAAGCTATAATGAAAGTCTTCAGGAAAGAGATGAAAAAATCGCTCTTCAGGAAGAATACACACAGGAACTGCTGGATAAACAGAATGCGCTGGACAAAAAAGATGAGACACTGCAGAATCAGGATGCTCAGTTAAAAACCCAGGATGAAAAACTTGCAGAGCAGGAACAACAGCTTGCAGCACTCGCTGCCAAACTGAAAGAGCAGGAATCTACACTGAATGCACAGCAGTCGGCATTGGACGAAAAGACCGCGCAGTTAAAAGATCAGCAGGCGCAGATCGACCAGATCATCGGTGTGAAGGCAGACGTAATTGAGGCACTGAAAAATGAATTTTCCAAAAATAATATTAATGTAGATATTGATGCACAGACTGGCGCGCTGACACTGGAAGCAAGTGTTATGTTTGACTATGATCAGGCAGAACTGACAGATGCCGGTAAACAGGCTCTGGAGCAGATCCTTCCGATTTACTGTAAGGTACTTCTTCAGGATGATTATATGAAATATCTTGCAGAGATCATCATTGATGGATATACAGATACAGATGGTGACTACAGCTATAACCTGCAGCTTTCCCAGCAGAGATCACTGGCAGTGGCTCAGTACCTTCTTGACATTCAGGGAAACTTTCTGGATGCCACGCAGTCACAGAATCTGGAAAAATATCTCACAGTCAATGGGCATTCCATGGCAAACCCGGTTCTTGATGCAAACGGAAATGTAGATAAGGATGCTTCCAGACGAGTGGAGGTTAAATTCCGGCTGAAAGATGAAGAAATGATCGATGAACTGAATCAGCTTCTTAGCAGTAATGATGATACTACTGCGGATAACAGTGCATCTACGGATACAACGACTGCAGAAAACACGGAAAACAACTAAAAAACTGCTTGCAATGGACCAGAATGTATAGTATAATCAATACCGTTGTAAAAAAAGATGGTCCTCTGTTACAGTTCAATGTATTAAGAACATCCAGATAAGAATAGGAGAAAATAAAATGAACGACATCATTAAAAACATCGAGTCTGCTCAGTTAAAAGCAGAAGTACCGGAATTCCGTGTAGGTGACACAGTAAGAGTACACGCACTGATCAAAGAAGGAAACCGCGAAAGAATTCAGATCTTCGAGGGAACAGTTCTTAAAAGACAGGGTGGAAGCACCAGAGAAACTTTCACAGTAAGAAAGAGCTCCAATGGTGTTGGCGTAGAGAAGACATGGCCGATTCACTCCCCACACGTTGTTAAAGTAGAAGTTATCCGTCAGGGTAAAGTTCGCCGTGCTAAGCTGAACTACCTGAGAGACCGCGTTGGTAAAGCTGCTAAAGTTAAAGAACGCGTTAGATAAGAAAATTTCAAAGGTTTCAAAAGAAGGGACAATAACGACAGCTATTGTCCCTCTTTTTCCATTATGGGAGAATAATTATGGAAATAAAAAACTGGAAAGAATATCCCAAAGTACAGGAAGTAAAAGAAAAATTTGAAAATGAAAAAGTCCGCAGTTCCATGCGCTGGGTATTTCAGATCATGGTAACACTGGTGTTTGCAGCTGTTGTTGCGATCATGATGTTTCAGACAGTTACGATGCAGGAAAGCTCCATGGAACCGACGATTTCTGTCGGAGACCGTTTTTTTATAAATAGAGCAGTATATAAATTTTCTTCTCCGCAGAGGGGAGATATGATCGTATTCCGTACAAGTGCAAGTGATGATGCGGCTCTTCATATCCGACGTGTGATAGGGCTGCCGGGAGAAACAGTACAGATAACAGGAGGAAGAATCCTGATCAATGGAGAGGTATATAATGAAGGCAAAGATTTTCCAATGATAACCAATCCAGGCCTTGCAGCAACTGCGGTTACGCTTGAATCTGGAGAATACTTTGTCCTCGGAGATAACAGAAACAACAGTGAGGACAGTCGTTATGCAGACATCGGTATGGTCCGCAAGAGATATATTGTAGGTAAGATCTGGTTCACATGTTCTCCGTTTGAAAAACTGGGATTTACGAAAGGGTAGGTAATATATGAACGTACAGTGGTATCCGGGTCATATGACCAAAGCAAAGAGACAGATGCAGGAAGATCTGAAACTGATCGATCTGATTATAGAACTGGTAGATGCCAGAGTGCCTCTTTCCAGTAGAAATCCGGATATTGACCAGCTTGGACAGAATAAATCAAGACTGATTCTTCTGAACAAAGCAGATCTGGCGGATGAAAGACAAAATGAAGCATGGAAAGAATATTTTCAGAAGAGAGGTTTTCATGTTGTAAAAGTGGATTCCAGAAATGGATCTGGAATGAAGACCATTCAGAATGTTATACAGGAGGCCTGTAAGGAAAAAATTGAACGTGACCGCCGCCGTGGAATTAAAAACCGTCCAATCCGTGCAATGGTGGCTGGAATCCCGAATGTTGGAAAATCTACGTTTATTAATACATTTGCGGGAAAAGCATGTGCAAAGACCGGAAACAGACCTGGTGTGACCAAGGGAAAACAATGGATCCGCCTGAACAAAAATGTAGAGCTTCTGGACACACCTGGAATTCTCTGGCCGAAATTTGAGGATCAGCAGGTGGGAATCCGGCTGGCCTGTGTCGGTTCGATCAAAGATGATATCTTGAATATGGAAGAACTTGCACTTTGGCTGATTGAACATCTGAGAACAAATTACAGTGGGCTTCTTGAGAAACGTTATGGGATTTCGGAGGAAGGAACGGCTGTTGAAATCCTTGGGAAAATTGCCAGAGCACGTGGATGCCTCAAAAAGGGAGAAGAACTGGATTATGTAAAGGCTTCAGGACTTCTCTTTGATGATTTCCGTGGTGGTAAGATTGGACGTGTGACTCTGGAATGGGCAGAGCAGGAGAAAAGTGAATGAAAACGATCGGTGAGATAAAAGAAGAGTTTTCAGCAGCACGGGAAGCGGACTGGAATGCTATCTGTCAGATGTATGAAACAGATCTTCGGAGCGGCGTGCAGAAACTGGTACAGCAATATCGAAAAAAACTGGATGCGCTGGAAAAAGAAAAGCTTCGTATGGAACAGATGATGCAGTTTGAACATAAATATGAGCATCTTGGATATCTCTGTGGAATTGATGAAGTGGGAAGAGGACCGCTTGCAGGGCCGGTAGTAGCCTGCGCTGTGATTCTTCCGAAAGATCACCCTATTCTGTATCTGAATGATTCCAAGAAACTGACCGCACATAAAAGAGAGGAACTGTATGATGTGATCATGCGAGAAGCAGTTGCAGTAGGACTGGGAATGGCAAGTCCGGCAAGAATTGATGAAATCAACATTCTGCAGGCAACCTATGAGGCGATGCGACAGGCGGTAAGTAAACTTGCGGTTATGCCGCAGCTTCTTCTGAATGATGCGGTTACGATTCCGGAAATTGAAATTCCGCAGGTGCCGATCATTAAGGGAGATGCCAAGAGCGCATCTATTGCGGCTGCAAGTATTGTAGCAAAAGTTACGAGAGACCGTCTGATGGTGGAATATGACAAGACTATGCCGGAATATGGTTTTGCATCTAATAAAGGGTATGGCTCTGCAGAACATATTGCGGCTCTTCAGAAATATGGACCAACACCGATCCACAGGGCAAGTTTTATTACACATTTCGTATAAATTACATAAGATACCTACACATAAATAAGAAATGAGAGAACAAATCTGAGCATTAATAAACGTAAAATAGGCAGCTGCCATGAAGAAGAGGCGGCTGCCTTTCTGAAAAAACAGGGCCTTTTTATTGTAACAAAGAATTTTCGCTGCAAAAGCGGAGAAATTGACCTGATCGTTCGAGACGGAAAATATCTGGTATTTGTAGAAGTGAAGTATCGAAGCAATAAAGAAAGCGGATATGCATCTGCAGCAGTAGATTATCGCAAACAGAAGCGTATCAGCCAGGCTGCACAGTTCTTTTTGCTGCGATATGGCTATGGAGAACCGCCGTGTCGGTTTGATGTAGTAGCGATTGACGGTGAACAGATTCAATGGATCAAAAATGCATTTGATTATTGTGGATGAATGATAAAGGAGCAGAAGATGACAGAAATCAGATGGTATGAGGAAGGAAAACCTCATATGAGGATAAAAGAAAATAAAGGGGTTACCTGGCTGAGCTATCAGGCATTTGAACAGTTTCCGGATATCGTACATGCGTTCAGCACCAGACTCGGCGGAGTAAGTCAGGGAATCTATTCTTCGATGAACCTTAGTTTTACGAGAGGGGATGAGGATGCGGCTGTTCATGAAAATTATCGCAGGCTTGCAGAGGCAGTGGGATTTTCGGCAGAAGATATCGTGACTTCTGACCAGACACATACTGCGAATGTTCGTGTAATAACAGAAGAAGACAGAGGAAACGGCATTACGAAGCCAAGGCCGTATACGGATGTAGATGGAATGGTTACAAATGTTCCCGGACTTGTACTGGCAACATTTTATGCGGACTGCGTGCCGTTGTATTTTGTGGATCCGGTACATCGTGCAATCGGACTGTCGCATTCAGGGTGGAGAGGAACTGCTGCGAAGATCGGAAAAGTAACAGTCGAGAAAATGAATGAGGAATACGGAACAGATCCAAAAGATATTTACAGTGCGATCGGGCCCTCTATCTGCCAGAAATGTTATGAAGTGAGTGAAGATGTGATTCTGGAATTTCAGAAGTCATTTGAAAAAAAGTACTGGGATTCACTGTTTTATATAAAAGAGAACGGAAAATATCAGCTGAACCTCTGGGAGGCAAACAGGCTTATTATGTTAGAAGCTGGAATAAAGGAAGAACATATTTCCATGCCGGGAATCTGCACCTGCTGTAACCCGGAGTTTCTTTTTTCGCATCGTGCATCACATGGAAAAAGAGGAAATCTGGGAGCATTTCTTGGAATACGTAGAAAATAATATATATAAAATACATTATAATAAAAGCGGGAGCTCCTGTGAAAGGAAGCTCCCGTTTTGGTTTATCGTTTATTGACTTTTTCCATCAGTTCCATAATCTTTTCGTTGTTGGAACGAACTTTTTCTACTGAAACATCATGGTTGATGATATCGATGATACTTGCAAGATATTTGCTCATGTTTGCTTCAATATAATATTCTTTTGTGAGTAGCTCCGGAAGACGGTAGTTCAGGTTTGTGGTGATGACTCTGTCAATCCAACCCTTCTCATAATATTCATCAAATTTGGCAAGTCCCTCTGTGAAAAGACCATAAGTAGTACAGATAAATACTCGTTTGGCTTTTCGTTCCTTGATCTGTTTGGCAACATCCAGCATACTTTCTCCGGATGCGATCATGTCATCAATGATAACAACATCTTTGCCCTCTACGGAATCACCGAGGAATTCGTGAGCAACGATCGGGTTTTTGCCGTTGACAACAGTGGAATAGTCGCGGCGTTTGTAGAACATACCCATATCTACGCCAAGAATATTGGAAAAGTATACGGCTCTTGACATAGCACCTTCATCTGGGCTGATGATCATCAGATGGTCATTGTCCAGTTTGAAATCTTTGACTTCTTTTACCAGAGCTTTCAGGAACTGATAGGTTGGGAAGAAGTTGTCGAAACCATTCAGAGGAATGGCGTTCTGAACACGTGGGTCATGCGCATCAAAAGTGATGAAGTTGGAAACACCCATATCCCTTAATTCCTGAAGCATCAGTGCGCAGTCCATGGATTCACGTTTGGTACGACGGTGCTGACGACCTTCATACAGAAACGGCATGATAACATTGATTCGATGTGCTTTGCCTGTTGCAGCAGAGATGATACGTTTCAGATCCTGAAAATGATTATCCGGGGACATGTGGTTCTCGTGTCCGCACACTTTGTAGGTAAGGCTGTAATTGGTGATATCTACCATAATAAAAAGGTCGGCACCACGAACAGATTCTTTGATGTGACCTTTGCCCTCACCGGTACCAAAACGGATGATCTCGGAATCAACCAGAAAAGATGGAAGGCTGTAACCCTGTGGAATCTGGCTTGGTTTCTTTTTGGCAACAAGTTCTTTACGGAATTTTACAAGTTTCTTGTCAACCTCATTGGCGAGATCCTGACATCCTGCAAGTGCTACGATACGAATCGGAGCAGTTGGAGTTGATTTTTCAAGTAACTCTATATTTGGCATAATATTCCTCCTAGGTATAGTTTTCAAACTGAGTCCTAATACATTTATAACATTTGCCCTAAATCCCGTCAAGGAATTTATTGATTTTTCACTACAGAATTGTTATAGTAATGTTATCTGGGGTATTTTGCACTCTTTGGTGCAAACACAGATATGGTAAGGTTAGAAAGGATTTATATGAAGAAAAAGAAACATGTGATTTCCAGAGTTCTTCCCGGCAGTATCGGTGAAGAACTGGAACTGGAACCGGGAGATGTGCTGGCGGAGATCAATCACCAGCCGGTAGAAGATGTGTTTGACTACCGTTATCTCCTGAATGATGAATATATAGAACTTCTGATAGAAAAAGCCAATGGTGAACTCTGGGAACTTGAAGTTGAGAAGGATTACGATGAAGATCTTGGAATCGAATTCGAGAATGGCCTGATGGATGATTACCGTTCCTGCATCAATCACTGTATGTTCTGCTTTATCGATCAGATGCCGCCAGGCATGAGAGAAACACTGTATTTCAAGGATGATGATTCCAGGCTTTCTTTTCTGCAGGGAAATTATGTTACACTGACGAATATGAGTCAGAAAGATATTGAACGTGTGATCAAATATCACCTTTCGCCTATCAATGTGTCTTTTCAGGCAATGAATCCGCAGCTTCGCTGCAAAATGCTGCATAATCGTTTTGCAGGAGATGCACTGAAAAAGGTAGATCAGCTTTATGAAGCGGGAATTACCATGAACGGGCAGATTGTTCTGTGCAAAGGTGTGAATGATGGAGAAGAACTGGAATACAGCATTCAGAAAATGTCTGAATATGCACCGGTACTTCAGAGCGTATCTGTTGTTCCGGTAGGGTTGACGAAGTTCCGCAAAGGACTCTATCCACTGGAACCTTTTACAAAAGAAGATGCGAAGGCGGTTTTGGAACAGATCCATCGCTGGCAGAAGATCATGTATGAGAGATATGGTATCCACTTTATCCATGCCTCTGATGAATGGTATATTCTGGCGGGGGAGGAACTCCCAGAAGAAGATCGCTATGACGGCTATCTGCAGCTGGAAAACGGTGTGGGCATGCTGCGGCTTCTGGGTGCAGAGGTTCGGCAGGCAGTTGCGGAAAGAGATGGAGATGACAGGAAACTTTCGGTCACCGTTGCGACAGGAAGACTTGCAGCTCCTTATATAGCAGGATGTATGGATGTGATCAGGGAAAAATATCCGAACATCACATCAGAGGTAATTGCAATCAAAAATAACTTCTTTGGAGAGAAGATCACTGTTTCCGGACTTATTACAGGGCAGGATCTTATAGAACAGCTTTCCGGACGGAAACTGGGAGACAGGCTTCTGATTCCGTGTAACATGCTTCGAAGCGGAGAAGATGTATTTCTCGATGATATTACAATAACAGAACTTTCCGAAAAACTTGGAAAAGAAATCATAGTAGTGGATCCTGGCGGAGCGGACCTTGTTTCGGCAGTGCTGGATCCGGTTGAACATAAAAAACAGATAAGGAGACAAATGTATGAGCAAACCAGTAGTTGCAATAGTGGGAAGGCCTAATGTAGGCAAATCCACGTTATTTAATGCGCTGGCAGGTGAGATGATATCCATTGTAAAAGATACACCGGGGGTTACCCGTGACAGAATCTACGCAGATGTGACATGGCTGGACAAGTCTTTCACACTGATCGATACAGGTGGTATTGAGCCGGACAGCGGAGATATTATTTTATCACAGATGAGAGAACAGGCACAGATCGCGATCGATACCGCGGATGTCATAGTGTTTATCACAGACGTGCAGCAGGGGCTTGTTGATTCCGATGCAAAAGTGGCAGATATGCTTCGTAGAAGCCAGAAACCGGTCGTTCTTGTTGTAAATAAAGTTGACAGTGTTCAAAAATATATGATGGACGTCTATGAATTTTATAATCTTGGAATCGGAGAGCCGGTAGCAATTTCTGCGGCCAACCGTACCGGTATCGGTGATATGCTGGATGAGATCATTAAGGAATTCCCGGAAGATCTGGATGCAGAAGAAGATGACGATATCCCGAAGGTTGCAGTGGTTGGTAAACCAAACGTAGGTAAATCTTCTCTGATCAACAAACTTCTGGGCGAAGACCGAGTGATTGTTTCTGATATCGCAGGAACTACCAGAGATGCAGTCGATGCCAAAGTTAAATGGAAAGACAGGGAATACATTTTTATTGACACAGCAGGACTTCGCCGTAAAGGTAAGATTAAAGAAGAGATTGAGCGTTACAGCGTGATTCGTACCGTAACAGCAGTTGAACGGGCAGATGTGGTCGTTGTTGTGATCGATGCAACCGAAGGCGTAACCGAGCAGGATGCAAAGATCGCCGGAATCGCACATGAGCGCGGCAAGGGTGTTATCATAGCTGTCAATAAATGGGATGCAGTTGAAAAGGATGATAAAACCATCTACAAACACACCAACCGTATCCGTGAAGTGCTGGCATACATGCCTTATGCGGAGCTTGTATTTATTTCTGCAAAATCAGGTCAGAGACTTCCAAAACTTTTTGAGACCATTGATGCAGTTATTGAAAACCAGACACTTCGTATCCAGACAGGTGTACTGAATGAGATTCTGTCCGAGGCAGTAGCTATGCAGCAGCCACCGTCAGACAGAGGAAAACGTCTCAAGATTTTCTATATGACACAGGTGGGGGTTAAGCCGCCTACATTTGTGATCTTTGTAAATGACAAAGAACTGATGCATTTTTCATATACAAGATATATTGAGAATAAAGTTCGCGATGCGTTTGGATTCCGCGGAACTTCTCTGAAATTTATTATCCGTGAACGCGGGGAAAAGAGCTGAGTGAAATGTTGGAACGTTTGATCTGTATTCTGATAGGCTATGTTTTTGGCCTGTTTCAGACTTCGTACATTATTGGAAAAATACACAAAACAGATATCCGTGAGCATGGAAGCGGAAATGCGGGCACAACGAATGCGCTGCGTACCTTTGGAAAAAAAGCCGGAGCAATGACACTTCTGGGAGACTGCCTGAAATGCGTGTTTGCAATTGTTGCGGTACGACTGATCTTTAAAGAAAAAAGTGCGGATATCCTGCCGCTGCTCTCTATTTATGCAGCTGCGGGATGCGTGCTTGGACATAATTTTCCGGTAACGCTTGGATTCCGCGGTGGCAAGGGGATTGCTGCATCGGTAGGATTTCTGATCGCATTTGACTGGAGACTGTTTGTTCTCTGTGCAATCGTATTTTTTGTATTATTTTTGGGTACACATTATGTTTCTTTATGTTCTCTGAGTTGTTATCTGGTGGCACTGATCGCAATGATCGTGCGTGGAGAGATGGGCGGCTATGGCATGGACAGAAGTCATACGACAGAAATGTACATAGTAATGGGATTCCTGACGGTGCTGGCTTTCTGGAGACACAGGGCAAATATTGTCCGCCTTGCAAATGGAACAGAAAACAAAGTTTTCCTTGGAAAAACAAAGAAATAGAGGCAGGAGGATATGGCATGGCAAAAGCAGGCATCATGGGAGCCGGAAGCTGGGGAACCGCACTTTCCGTTCTTTTGAATAATAATGGGCATGAAGTGCGTCTCTGGTCCAGATTTCAGGAAGAAGTAGATACTCTGAAACAAACAAGAGAGCTTACTTCCAAACTTCCAGGGGTACATATCCCGGAGAATATTGATATTACTGCAGATGTGAAGAGCTGCGTGGAAACGGCAGAAGTGATCGTCCTTGCTGTACCGTCTCCTTATATCAGAAGCACATCGGCATTGATGGCACCCCATGTAAAAGAAGGACAGATCATTGTCAATGTTGCAAAAGGAATTGAGGAAAAGACACTGATGACCATGACAGATATCATCAGTGAGGAAATTCCTGTGGCCGGAGTCTAT
>ENA-OWPB01002914-OWPB01002914.1-human-gut-metagenome-genome-assembly--contig:-NODE-2914-length-10737-cov-3.923984_pt1 | contig 10737 bp, 7 predicted proteins | sample MGYA00248260_ERZ651838 | MGnify/ENA primary metagenome ERZ651838 (study PRJEB26924, sample SAMEA4378304) | human gut metagenome | biome: human gut; feature: human-associated habitat; material: faeces...
ATCATCAAATAAGTTTTCTCCAAAAATACTAGGCATTAACATAAGTCATCTCTCCTTTAATGATAAAAATCTATATACAAGTCTTTCGACTGTTGCCTGCAAATCTATATTTAAGGGCACCGCCCGAAATCTCCGGGCAGTACCACCAGCTTTTTAGCGGTCAGATATGTCTGACAAGAATCTTGATCAAATCAATTGCTGATTATTCAATGGTGATATATTTCGGATCATTGGAAACTGGTTTTGCTTCTTTCTTCGGAACAAACAGTTTCAGGATACCGTGTTTGTATTCACCTTTGATGTCTTCCTGTGTAACATCTTCACCTACATAAAAGCTTCTCTCGCATGCTCCTGCATAACGTTCACGTCTGATGTAACGTCCTGTCTTCTTGTCATCCTCTTCTTCATCAAGACCTTTAGCTGCGCTGACGGTAAGATAACCATCTTTCAGAGCTACCTTAACTTCGTCTTTCTTGAATCCAGGTACATCAATCACCAGTTCATAACCTTCCTTGGTTTCTTTAATATCTGTTCTCAGAAGGTTCTGTGCTCTGTGTCCGTACAGTTTCTTCTCTGCTTTCTTCTCATCTTTGTCATCGTAATAGAACGGTGTAAAGAAATCATCAAATAAGTTTTCTCCAAAAATACTAGGCATTAACATAAGTCATCTCTCCCTTTTTCTTTATAATCTATATCAACTAAATTGTTAAGTGCTGAACCCGGTTGGTATGAAGGATATCTAAGAGATTTTCTTCATTTTTCTTATCTCTTTATCCCTCTTCCTTTGTTCTAGTTGTAATATAACACGTATTGTTAGCACTGTCAAGAGGTGAGTGCTAATTTTTTGTGAAGAATTTGTGAAGCCTTAAATGAAAAACTAACTTCCACCTTTAGTCTGTTTTGCTCTACATTAGGAACTGGGGGTGGAAGTTAGTCTTGCAATCGTTTATTCTATAAGAAATACCAGGGCTCCTCCCTGGTCATATCCTCCAACTACCGGAAATGGGATATTTTTATTGTATAGGAGGATTCATTTATGTCTACTAAAGCTACTGGAAACAAAAAACACCTTACCCTTGCTGATCGTGCTGCCATTGAACATGGTATCAGCCGTGGGGAAAATTTCACGCAGATTGCCTGCAGAATCAACAAGGATTCTTCTACCATTTCCAAGGAGATTCGGCGTCACCTTTTCCGGGTTCCTCATTTTCAAAACGAAACCCAGCGGAAGCGCTCAGAATGCGAGCATTTTCAGAACTGTGTAAAGCAGCATATCTGCGGGAATCAGACTTGTAATTCCTTATGCTGGAAATGCCGCCCTAAGCGCTGTTCCATGTATTGTCCTGACTTTACTCCCAGACTCTGCGAAAAGTTAAAAAAGCCCCCCTACGTGTGTAATGACTGCCCTCAGATACGCAACTGTTCCCACGACTTCTATTTCTACAGGGCCAATTATGCCAACGATATTTACAGTGAAACAAAATCTTCTTCACGGTCTGGGATTAACCAGACTCCTGAGTCCCTGGAACAGCTGGACCGTCTGGTTTCCCCTCTGCTTCTGCAGGGACAGCCTTTGTCCCATATCTTTGCTTCTAATCAGGAATCCGTCCCTTGTTCTATAAGGACCCTCTACAACTATATAGACCAGGGATACTTCACTGCAATCAACCTCGACCTTCCCCGGAAGGTCCGCTACAAAAAACGTCGGCAGGTCCGCAGAGAACCTGACAACACTGGATATAGAAAAGACAGATCCTATCAGGATTTTGAGAGATATCTGGAAAAGTTTCCAGATACAAATGTGGTGGAATTAGATGTGGTGGAAGGTGCCGGGGGAAAATCAGAACAAGTACTGTTGACCATGCTTTTCCGTAATTGTAGCCTTATGCTTATTTTTCTTATGGAGGCTGACAGGAAGGACAACGTACAAGATGTGTTTCAGCGAATATATACCCATCTGGGAGCAGAGCTATATCGAAAACTCTTTCCGGTCATTCTTACAGACAATGGTGCCTCATTCAAAGATCCAGCTATTTTTGAACGGCCTGAAGGTGAACTTCTATCCCGTGTCTTTTACTGCGATCCCATGGCATCCTGGCAGATGTTAATTGAAAAAGTAAATGCAACCCTTAGATCTTTTTGTTCTCAAACGCAGACATAGGGGTTGCATTTACCTCTGCAATCATAGTAACATGAACTTACTCTCAGGCTCCAACATGAAAGGAGTTTCTATTTATGAATACTTTTATTGAATCCAACAAAGGCAAACACTTTACACTCTCTGACAGAATCTCTATCGAGGCTGGCATCGAAAAAGGATGGAGCTTCAAAAAGATTGCTGACGAACTTGGCAAGAGCCCTTCCTCTGTTTCCAGGGAAGTTCGACGCCATCTGATCTTTTCCCCTCACTATTACGATGACCGCAGCCGCAGGAAAACCGAGTGCATTTATTTTTCTTCCTGCTCCAAACAGGGCGTCTGCGGTAATCTTTCCTGCTCCTCTCTTTGCTCTAAGTGTCGAAGCAGGAAATGCGCTTCTTCTATTGCATTAACAATCACATCTTCGTATGGTTTATCGTGAATTTTAAATTTTATGTATCGTTTGGCAAACGATGAATATGGGGTGTCCGGATGAACCAGTTTACAAATTTGCTTAATTGAAGGTGCCATCTTATCCGGACATAATTCATACGCCATTTCAAAAAGTTGCAATGCTATTTTGCTGTCTGAACGAATTTTTTTACGACCAATATTAAAACAATTCCAATTGTATATTCTTTTGCTAATTTCAACTCTACTTACATCGTAGGGATCGTTGCTTAATGCTATGATTTCACCAGCTTCATTACAATCAATAATCTCAACATCGCTTTCCACGCAAGGATCTAACAGAATGGGGATATCATTATTATTTCCTTGCGTAGCAGCAGGCGTACCTGCTTTTAAAGGAAACATATCATTTTTCCCGCCATCACCATAACTACGATTACTTTTCTCACAACTTAAACGATAGTTGAGATAATCGTATGCCAACCACCAATATCCATCTGGCAATATTTCATTTTTTTTCTCGTCTGTTGATTTGTTTTTCGGCCTAAAGTGATCAATCTCTCCAAATGTCCCCTCTAAACTACATTCAGAATACCAGCATTTTTCTCCATAATATTTTATAAGTATCGGTTTGAATTGACTCCAAATTCCATGAGCAGCCATATATTCTTTTCGTTCGTCGTGTGTTGTTTTTTTGCTCAATTCATTTAAATACAATCTTGCTTTATTAAGCCATCCTATTACATCAGGATCTTTTTTATCAATCAAGGCTAAATCAATATATCTCATTTTTCTAATAGTCCTTTTAAAATTTCTTCCGCCTTTGCGTTTCTTTCAGCAATGTCTTCCGCAGATAGATTAACATGAGGACGCTCACTATAGATTTTGTGCATTGCTGCAACATACTCGTCATAATAACTATCCGTTGGTATATTTCTAGTAAAAGACATATTCTCAAGATCATTTGTCAATTCTAATAATTTATAGATTTTTTGATAAGGTCAATCTGCTCCACCACTGTTTCGGCAACTTGTTTTACCTGCTGTTCTTTAGCAAACATATCGTCAAGAATACGAACAATTTCTATTTGTTCTTTAATATTGGGCATAGCGAACTTATATGCTCCAATTTTTTTAGCATTAATATTAGACTGATTAACACCATCCGTCTTTACCAAATTATAATACTTTTTAGCCCGAATGGTATTAAGTGAATAATTCAAGAAATCACCTATAATGCGTGAATGATCATAATCCAATTTAATAAGATATCCTGCATAAATAGCAGGATAATCTCCGCGATATATTGATGTTTTTCCAACAAGAGCCGAACTGTTTGTCCTATTAAAAAGAACATCTCCTGAAAATAGTCTGTATTTTTCTATATCCTCTTCATCATTGGAATAAGCTAAATCATCCCATCTAATTTCTCCGTCTTGTAAATTCCCCATTCGTATAACTACTACTTTACCCTGTGATACAGATTTTTTCGATGTGCCATATTTTAATGAATGACAAATCTCAGAAACTGATACATTTTTCCAACTCTCAATTCTCACACCGTGTTCTTTTCTCCACCGGGCGGTGAGCTCGCCGGTAAAGGCTTTGTGTAGGATGGCGGCTTTGCGGGTTTCAAAACTGTTCAGCGCATCCTGTGCCTTTTGCTTTGCCTCGTCCAGCTTGGTAAACAGGCTTTCAATGCGGTCAACAATGCGCTGTTGTTCAGAGAGGGGGGGAACTGGAATTGCGTATTTGTCAAATAGGGGAAAATGCCTACGATAGCCCATATTAGGAATGTCAACAGTTTGAAATGCATAATAAAATGCTTTTTCATTGAAAAATTGCTTTGGTTTTAATACCTTAATACCATCAGCACCTTGTGCAAACGGAAAATCAATGTATTTGATACATCTTGTATGATCACCAAAAATGATGACGGGCACATTTCCAGCAAAAATCATTTCTCTATCATTTGTATAACCGCCTATCAAATTCTGCCCTTGGTCAACAACAGCAATTTTTCCGTCTTGTAAATACTCTTTTTGCGGGATTTTCTTTTTACTATCAGTGCAGTTTTCAAAAGAATCAAGCAAATGAATCCAACACCAATTCTCCGGCACTTTATAAGGTTGTTCCCAATCCAGCACCAGTACCGCCTGCAAGCGTTCTTCGGGTGTTAAGGTTTCTTTTTTCTTAGCCTTTGCCATCAGTCCTGCACCTCCAAAGCCCGTAGCTCTTTCACCACGCTCATCAACAAGTCAACCGCCTCTTCCAGATTGGCTGCGGCTACCTCGGCACTATCCGCTGGATCTGGTAGATCATTATAATCTAAGACAGAATCATCACGAATCAGCCCAAGGTCAAGGGTATCACCCTTTTCGCCAATTTGCTCTCTTGTAAATACGCTCCAGCGCTCGTCATCCACAGCATGGCGGTCTTCAGCGGTGTAGGCTTTTACAAAATCGATGAAATGTTCTTCTTTCAACGGCGCAGTCTTTCCGAAAGATGGCATATTGGTACGCAAATCATAGAACCAAACCTCCTTCGTGTTATCTTTTTCGGTCTTGCCACGGGTGAAGAAAAGCACATTGGTTTTTACCCCCTGTGCATAGAAAATTCCAGTAGGCAGACGTAGAATAGTATGAAGATTACAAAAGTCCATCAACTCCCGACGTACACTCGTTCCGTCACCATCAGCAAACAGCACATTATCTGGCAGAACAACGGCACAACGTGCACTTCCGTCCGCTTTTAAACTGCGGTAGATTACCTGCAAGAAGTTCAGCTGTTTGTTGAAAGTCTGAAAAGAAATATCGTCACGGGATGTACGCTCTCCGCCTTTTTTGGTTCCGAAAGGAGGATTAGTTAAAATCACATCAAAGCCTTTCAGCCTTTTTGCACTTGGAGCCAGGGAGTCCTCACAGGAAATATGCGCTGGAACATTATGCAGATAGGCGTTCATAAGAGCCAAACGGTGTGCATCGTGTACCAGCTCAACGCCATAGAAAGAGTCCTGAAAAGCCGCCATTTCCTGATCAGAAAGGGAGTAGAGATCCACACCGTCAATAGCGTGCTGATAGGCGGAAATCATAAACCCAAACGTACCACAGGCAGGGTCAAAGCATTTTTCACCAAGTTTAGGGGAAATCAAATCAGTCATCACATCAATAAGCACACGAGGAGTAAAATATTGACCTGCGCCAGATTTCTTCTCGTCAGCATTCTTTTGCAGCAAGCCCTCGTAAAGGTCGCCAAGCCCCTCCTGCTTTGCTTCAAACCAATCCAGTTTATTAATCTCGGAAATAATTTTCTGTAAGTTTTTTGGTTCTTCAATGCTGGAAACCGCTTTTGCATAGATATCGCTTATTTTAGGAATACCGGTACTGCCTAGTTCGGAAAGCAGTTTCATATAATAATTTTTCAGTTCAATGCCTTCCAAAGTGGTAAGGTACTCCCAAGAGTAATTGTAAAGTAGTGGCTTTCTGGATTCTTTTTCTTCTTCGGTCAGCTGTTCAACCGCTTTCCCTTTTCTGCGGGCATACTGCTCCAAAGAATTTTGATATGCTTTTAACATATCGGCTTTCAATGTATTTTCTTCGCCGGTTTCATCCAACATTTTGAGAAATAAAATATAGGTTAACTCTGTAACATACTGATGATAAGTAATTCCATCATCGCGAAGAACATTACAAAGATTCCATAGTTTTTGAACAATATCCTGAGTACTCATTATGCAACTCCTTCATAAATATAAGCGTTAATTTCTCGTATAATCTCAACCAGTGTTCCTCCAAACTTCTTATTAAAACGGTCAAATCCTCCATCCATCTTAAACACCGGAGCCTCAAAGGTTTCGGTATTCAAAATACTCTCATGTAACATGTAGGTTTTGATTTTGTTCAAAAGATCCAGTTGGATTTTATTAAAATGATGCGTCGCAGTTAATTTATCAAAAGCTGCTGTGACACGCTCATCATGGTTAAATATCGGCGTTTTCAATACTGCCTGGCGAACGTAAGCAATAATGTCTGCCACAATGTGTACATTAGTTACAGAACTGGTCGCTTCATTCAAATTTGTTTCTGTAAAATTCTTCTTATCCAAGGTAAGCTTCAACTCTTTTAGCTGTGCTCTTGTCATATCACTGGGTTTAGTGCAGGCAATACGGATCGCCTCAATCTTATCTTTATTCTCATTAACAAACTTTGCAAAAGCTTCAAGATAATCTTCTGGCTTTTCCGTATTCCCATATCCACGGGTAGTCTCTCTTAAAATGTCAGGTTTTGCAGAATAGTAATATCCCTTCTTTTCCCTTTTCAGCAAATCTACCCATAACAAAAAATCTTTGTCTTGTACACACGTTTTAACAAAGGTATTTTCTGTATATGATTTCAATTTTTTAATATAAGATTTCAAGTCAACACCATTTAAACGTTCAATAATATCATATTTCTGTGTAGCTGTTAGATTGTTATTTTTACGCTGCAGTCTTGCTAAAATACGGTCCTTAACTTGCTGTTTATTTTCTCCATTATTACGGAAAAGGTCTTCTAGTAGTTCTGGCATGGTTTTACTTACAGAAACAGATTTCATTCCTGAAGTAGAATCCAAATCCTCATATACTCGAACCGCATCAAAAATGTTGAAATGTGTCTTACCAATTTCATGGCAAATCCGAGTAGCACGCCCAAGCATCTGTTCAAACAAGATACGGCTATTAATTTTTCTCATAAATACAAGATTACAAATAGAGGGCACGTCAATTCCAGTTGTCAGCAAATCGACTGTTACCGCAATATTGGGATATTGATTGTTTTTAAACTGCTTAATGACCTGCAAAATCTTCTTTTTATTGCCTCCAGCGGTCTTTCCAGTGATCTTCATAATAGCATCATTTGAAATTCCATAAGGCTCATAAATATGCCGAAGTGTATCCACAATACAATCCGCATGATTATCATTAACAGCAAAAATCAGTGTTTTTTCCCTGCTTTCAGGATTTAAATAATTAGATATTTCTTCCAAAACCTTACGTGTATGATCAGGAAGTATAATTTTTCTATTAAAATCCGAAACATCAAAATCCAGTTCATCCTGCAATACAGCACCATTAACCAATTCATTTGTATTTGGATCATATTGTGCAAGTGTTTCACCTTTTTTGAATTTCACATGATTTTCAATAAAACCAGTGTTTATAATGTACGGCGGGTCATGGTCTACGAGCCATCCGTCAATAACGGCTTCCCGGTAACTATATGTAAAAATTGGTTTACCAAAAATTTCAGTCGTGTGTAAAGCAGGTGTAGCTGTCAAAGCTACTTTTACTGCGTCAAAGTACTCAATGACCTGTTTGTATTTGCTCATATAATCATCTTGATTATCGTAGAGAATTTCTTCTTGTGTCATTTCTCTGTCAAGAATATATCCTCTGTGAGCTTCATCCACAATAATCAAATCAAATGCACCGGGCATTAAATCCGGTGTTTCAGAAAGAATAGTTCTTCTTAACAAGCCCTGCACCGTAGAAACACTAACTTTTGTTTCTAAATTAATTTCATTATCATCAATGGATTTGAGCTCATAGATTTCATTCAAAGTCATCAAATCTTTAAGCTTAACATCTTTAAATGTATCCATTGCTTGTTCTCCAAGTGATACACGATCAACGAGAAATAGAATTCTTCTAAATCGCTTAGATTCAAGCATTTTATAAATAAAACCAAGAACAGTTCGTGTTTTTCCCGTACCAGTCGCCATTGCAAGTAATGCAGTACGATTTCCATTCACAATAGCTTCTGTTGCTTTATTAATCGCCCTAATCTGATAATCACGTAAATTAAGCCCCGTAGGATCTTCCATAAACGAATCATTATAGGTTGCTAAGTTTTCATTTGCTTGATCAATATCTTGTCCTAACTTTTCTTTAAGATCACTAGGGCTAAACCAATTACGTATTGGATATGACTGATTCGCAGATTTTCGTGCATCCAAAAACCATATGCCAGATTTGGTTCGAAGTTGTTCCAAAAAAGCTCTTCCATTTGATGCAAATAGGAAAGGGACTTGATATTCATCCCATAAACCTATAGTATATCTTTTATGTTCCTCTTTAATATGTTTCGCGTAATCCTTCACCTGCACATCAATGGTAGAGGCAACATCTTCGGAAACTTTCTTCGCATCCATTAATGCAACCAGTTTTTCTCCTATAAAAAACGCGTAATCAGCATAACCATTTTTAGAAAACGCAGAGTTGGTCGGCCATTCACTAATAACAATATTTCTACCTTTTACCGGACGTGTACCTTTACTGTAGCGTAAATTAACAGTATCTGCTTCCCATCCTGCTTTACGAAGCTGCTCATCTATTAAACAACGAGTCTGAGCTTCATTCCATTCCATCATTGAAGATACAGCTTGAGATCTTTTCACACGTTCTTGCTACGTGGTACCAGAAACGGCAGTAGTTACTTCTGCAAGCTTTTTCGATAGCTCAACAATCTTTTTTTCCTGATCTTCTATAACTGATTTCAAATCTGCTTGATGTACTTCTTTAGGCATAGTAAAATCATCTGCAATATATTTCCAATCACCGTAAGTTTCCATAAACCAAACAGCTAAATTATATGTCATAGAAAAGAGCATTTTTGCATCATCCACCGAATCCGTTCCTGTATGTACAGCAGAATTACGAGTTTTGCGGAGTAAATAAAGAGTATTATCTATTTCTTGCGGAAGAAGACCGGCTTTTTTCAATGAACGAATACGATTCGCATGAGTATTTTCCGTTTGCGGTTCATCAATATGCTCAAATACTAATATTTCTCGTACAAGGCGCTCCGCAAACATTCCAAGCTTATAAATACATGCATTAGGATCTGAATATAAATAATTTTCAGCATTAGCTCCTAATTGTGCCAGTACAGGCCAATATTTATTTAGAAATCCAAAGTTGGATTTCATGCTTATCATCCTTCTTTCGTTTGATTGGTTTGATTTATAAGATTTTGCCACTTTCGCCAAGATAATTAATCTATAATTATTCATCCCCTACCATGCCTTTCGGAATGCATGGAGGTTTTCTTGTTTCCCTTGTTATATTGAAAGGTTTTCTCAATTAAAACTGATTTTCAATTAATATATCTGTATTATATCATTATAATATAAACCACACAATGAATAATATTTCACTCGATTTTATTTTACTCCTCTCCATATAATCAAGTGTTTTTTCAATAAATTCAATACTTTTTGATACCTGTCATTGAATAGAACTAAGGTTATGGAGTGATCTTTACCTCATACAGGGCAGATATATAGTAATAATGGGTACACCAAATAAAACGTCATCACTATTCGTTCTAAATGGCCTCGATGTGTACCCATCCCTATATGGCAGCTCACCTCTCATGTCCAACAGGATCATCCTCCTTACGGTGGGTCCTCACTTCCTTCATTCTGCCTGTCCATAACCAGGGTGCCAGCTTAGCTATTCATCAGGGTCATTCCCTCCGGAGAAAATTCCTGCCAGCTACCAGCTCATTCTTTGTACTTTCATCACTGATCCAAACCCTCCGATTACAGCACCTTTCGGTGGACGCTTCCTATAATCATTATGGTTATTCTTTATTGCTCGGTTATGCAGCCTTTAACTGCTCTCCCGGATGTCGAATATCTTTCAACATCTTTAATGCATCATAACTGATTCCCTTGGTAAGGATCACATGGAATACTCTTATCAGCTTACATGCTACTGCTATCAGCGACTGCATCTTTTTTAATGGATTCTTTTCTCTGGTGGTATAATACCTGTGGATTTCTTTGAATTCTTCATTCTTTCCCACCACCGATATCGCTGCCTCGAAAAGAAGATATCTGAGACGCTTGCGCCCTCTTTTGCTTATCTTTGTCTTTCCATTGTGCTTGCCAGAGCTATCTGCCACCAGTTCCAATCCTGCTAGTTTCTGAAGTTCTTTCGTGCTATCGAAGCGCGTGATATTACCGACTTCTGCTATGAAACCAGCTACTGTTGTTATTCCTATACCTTTTATTTCAAGCAGCTTATCCGCATACCTGATCTGCTGGCATAGTTCTTTAATTAGGTCATTGACCCGTTCAAGGCGTTTTGTCTGGAGTTCATAATCCTCTATCAGATCCTGTATCTCCATTCTGGCTTCTGTAAGGCC
>ENA-OWPB01002923-OWPB01002923.1-human-gut-metagenome-genome-assembly--contig:-NODE-2923-length-10709-cov-2.718228_pt1 | contig 10709 bp, 7 predicted proteins | sample MGYA00248260_ERZ651838 | MGnify/ENA primary metagenome ERZ651838 (study PRJEB26924, sample SAMEA4378304) | human gut metagenome | biome: human gut; feature: human-associated habitat; material: faeces...
AAATTTGATAGACAGGGCTTAGGCAGGTGTTTTGTACCTTTCGGAATTTGGTGAAGAATATTTGCTTTTTCACTTATTTTCCTCTTGACATTTCACCGCTGGACTTACTTTGATACATTCACAATATATCTTTCCGATATCGTTCCATCCTTTGTAGTTTTTTCAGCCTTTAATATAACAGGTCCAGGCTCAGGCTGACTGCCAACTATAATTCTCGCCGTCCCAGAATCTACAGAAACCCCAGCTCTTGGAGTTTCAAGCGTCCATGATGTCTCACCTTCAGGCATGGCAGTAAAGCTACCGTCACTACTCTGTCCGAGCAAATAATATTTATTTTTTGTAGCGCTCGATATGTACGGACTTCCGTATATATAACCTTTTTCACACGACGTATTATAAATCCTTACATTATCGAGACACATATCCGTTCCACTTGAAAATGTAATCATATTCACATTTTTGTTTCCCGATATTGTTGCGGAATATTCAGAATATGAAAGCAACTCCTTAGTATCTCTGTCAAACATAAGTACGCTTTGTTTTCCATTATCCAAATCCACAACAACCTTTACGGAGTACCAATGTCCTTCTTCAATCTCCAAAGTTTTATTGTTTAGATCTTTTATCGCTACCAAAGTACCGGACTCATTATGCATTCTGAAATATCCCTTATGTTTTCCTATTCGGGATACCATTGTAGTTTCCGTACTTCCTGGTCCTCGGCGGTTCTTAAATTGTATTTCTCCGTCTTTTTCAGTATCCGTATTTGAGTACATAATGTCATAGTCTGCCTGCAATATTCCTTTTGAATTCACATCTGTAACCTTTACATCATAATATTTCCTGTCTCTGTTAGCCTTTCCGTTATAACTGAGCTTCAAATACTTATTACCATTATCTTCACTCTCTATGGACATATTCGCATTGTCGTATATAGCAGTCCATGACGGAAGCTTTCCATCTTCAAAATCCCATGATACATTAACCGCCGATACCATTGTTGTATATATACCAATGGCAATCACAGCTATAAGAGTAACTGCTACACATATTTTTATTTTTCTCATAGTTCCTATTCATCCTTTCTATCACTGATATTTTATTTATAAAATCTTTAAAAATACTTTTAACTTATTATAAGTTTTCGTCTATCACATATGAAATATTATTATTAATCGCATATTCTTGAGCAGTTGATCCTTCTGCACAGTGAATCACCACATTTTTACAACTATAAAAAGCATACAGGTAAATAGATTTAATATTAGACGGAATACTTATATATTCAAGCGAGCCACATCCCGAAAAACAACCGGGAATACTTTCCATACTTTTAGACAATTTAACACTTCTGAGTGATTCACAATCTATAAAAGCATCGTCATCAACACTCTGAATATTGTCTTCCATTTCCACCGACGTTATTTTGCTGTTTGCAAAAGCATTTTCGCCGATTTTGTTTATCGCAATACCGTTTACTTCTCTTGGTATAACAATATCTGTTTCATTACCTTTATATCCCCAAACAACGCCTTCATTATCTACCACCCATTCATTTATAATTCTCTCACCTGTTTTCAAATCATAGAACGGAATATCGTTTTTATCCGCAAACAACTGTGCGACAGAATTTATATGACCATAAATCGAAAGATTTTCTAACTCTGCAAGTCCTGTGCTGTCAAGTGAAGTTTCACTGTTTTTTACCGTCACCTTTGTAATGTTGCTACATCCAGAAAATGCCTTTCTTGATATGTCCACAGGATTTTCACCTAATGTTAATTCTGTAAGCCCTGTACAATTATAAAAAGCAAATTTGCCGATTGAACTTATATTGTCAAGATTAATGCTTTCCAATGAAGTACAACTTCCAAATGCACCGCTGGCTATTGCGGTCACAGATGCAGGAAGATTTATTTTAGTAAGAGCAGTACAATTATCAAAAGTATCATCGTATATTTCTTCGACGCCGTCAGGAATAGTAATTTCTTTTAAACTGCTGCATCCTTCAAATGCTTCGGCATCAATAAAGGTTACTGTTTTCGGTAATTCTATGGTTTCAAGAGATGTACATTTTCTAAACAAACCGACATTGATTTGCGTAAGATTTTTCGGCAAAACGACTTTCTTTAAATTAGTGCACCATGCAAATGACTCCTCACCAATATCTGTTATCGAATCAGGTAAGATGATACTGTTTATATTTTGATTAGATCTGAATGCAAATAAATTAATCGCAGTTATAGTTTGTCCGTTTACCTTTTCCGGAACAATTACATCTGTGTCCGTGCCGTTATACCCTACCAAAGTTCCGTCCTCAACAACGAACTCCGGTGTTGGTGTCTTTGTCGGAGCTACTGTCGGAGTTGCGGTAGGTTTAGCTGTCGGTGCAGAAGTCGGAGCAACAGTCGGTATCGGGGTCGCCGTCGGACTTGGCTCTACTGTAATATTTTCTGCAAGCGGTTGCATATTTTCATCCCAAAGGAATAAGCACTCTCCGTCCTCTACATCAACATCTGTCGTATATTTGTCGCCATTTATATCTACTTTTACCGCCTCTGCATTTTTAAGTGTTTTATTTTCATTATATTTTACTTTATACAGAATCGCTAACAATGGTTGTTTCGTCTTATTTAAGATTGATACAACATTATCTGTTACATTGAGCTTGAATTGAAAAATAGGACTTGGTTTATTTTCTGTTCTCAACTCTGTTTGTCCGTTATGAACAGTCTTTATATATCCGGCTGTTTTTCTCATATCGTACTCGTTATTATCATCACTGACATAATAGCTTATATGTGGCGGTTGGTTGTAACCGACATTCTGCGATGCAACCTGCATACGATATGCTCTGTCATGCATAAGCGTATAGAGCTTATTTTCTGTCGGAATAGTCGTTGTATAGACAAGTAAACTGCTGTTGTCCTGTCCCCTTGCTACTATTTCTTCACGCCAATCTCCAAACAAGTCAGCGACAAGACACGCATTATTTTTTGTGCCGTTGTTTGAAATAACATTATTTAAAGTCTGTATTCTTCCACTTTTTCCTGAGATTTTAAGACTTCCTCCCTCATCACTGCCACTTGTACCGTCAAGAAGTTCATCATACATATTTCCGTCCCAGAAAATACGAAAATTAGTGCTGTCGGGATAATATTTTTCAGTATTGGATATTTGGTTACCGCCGTATGAAGCGTAATTTCCTGCGCCCCATATTTCAAAATATCCGTTTGTATAACCAACATTCGCTATCATACCTCTACCCGTATCTGCATTATCGTCCTTATGAAACAATTCCTCGCCTGTATCTGCGGCATAAAGCGTCATTCCGCCTAAACGCTGTTCACCATTATGTCCCGTTGTACTGCCTGTTATGGCATTTCCGCTGTAATCCTCATGCACGCTGAAGTATTCCATTCCCTCATGTGTAGGATCATAGTCTGCAAGATGAAGTGCGTCACCATGTCCGCGTCCGCTGCACCACAACGGTGTTAAGTCACTATCAAGACAAAGTGAACCACATAGAATTTCATCACAGCCGTCATTATCAACATCGCCTACTGCTAAGTTGTGATTTCCGTTACCCGCATAAGAAGAATATCCATCAACCGATGTATCAAAATCGGCAATTTGAACAAGTTTTTTTTCTACAAGATTATATGCAGTCGCGGTGGTTTTTCCGTAATATCCTCGCCATGCAATCATAGATGGAGTTTGACCGTCAAGATATGCTACCGCCGCAAGATAACGCTCGGAACGATTACCCCATGTATCGCCCCACTCGGTGATTGCTCCTCTTGAGTGCGGATAATATATTGTATCAAGCGCCTCACCCGTATTGCCTTGAAATACGGTATAATATTCATCTCCCGACAATACTCGTCCGCCCGTATCTCCGCCGTTTTTATCATGTCGATAATCGGCACTGTTATCGGTATTTTTGATTTCTTCTATTGATGATGCTTCCGAAACATAATTGTTTTTACCATCCTTTGTACCAGGTGCGGTTTTCAATGCAATCTCTGCTTTTCCGTCAAGGTCAAAATCATAAGCTGCCATCTGCGTAAAATGTGCACCGGCATTTATGTTCATACCCATATCAATTCGCCAAAGCTTTGTTCCGTTCATTTTATAGCAATCTATATATACGTTTCCGTTATGGCGTGCGTCTTTTCCGCTGTCAAACGAATTGGACGGCTCCCATTTTAATATCAATTCATATTCACCGTCGCCGTCAACATCAGCCGGTGTTATATCGTTCGGAGAATATGTATACGTTTCATCGTCAAGGCTTGTACCACCCTCGGGACGGTCAAGCGGAATTATCATATACTGATTGTCCCACACACTTACCGCTTTACCCGACGATGCAGACTCACCTGACGGAACAACCGTATATGATGTGCCTACACGTGAATCTGTATAGTTGGTGCTATCTGTAACAGTAGCGATTTTCTCACCGTCACGGAAAACATCAAACGCAGTGTCATAATTTTCTGTACCGAAAAGTCGCCATGACAAATATACATTCGTACCGCTTTTAACCGCAACCGTACCACGATCAAGATACTCCATTTGTGAAACTTGATTATCAACTGCAAAAGCCGGTATATTTACCGGCTTTGCTACTATTGATAATATAGTCATTATTGTTGTAATAATATATAAATTTTTCTGCATAAACTTTGACATTCTTTTACCTCTTATTTTACATCTCTAACTATGATATTATCTATATCAACCTCGGATGAGCCTCCAATTGTTATCATATTACAATATGATACATCACTTGCTAATGCTTTGTTTTCAACTGTAGAAATTAATTCGCCCGTATTTCTATCTGTAACATAAATTGTCTGTTTTGCTTCATCATTATTCTCACTGATATTAGCAATTATTCTTATATGTAACCATCTGTCAATTGGATTAATATATTGTTCATTTTCATCAAAAAATGTTCGTCTTCCTCCATTTGTTCCATACTGCAATCTTCCTACTTCTTTACAACAAATTCTTAATACAATTTTATTTATATCTTCTGCTCTTTGTTTTAAATATATATCTCCATCTATGCCGCCAAATTTCACATCAAAACTCATTTCTGTAAGCCCACTTATTTTCGTATTTGAATAGTACCAATTGGTTGGATTCGATATTTCAAAATAATTAGGTTTGTCCCCTGATTCATTAACATAATTTATTTGCATATATGTATTGTTATCATCGCTTGAAGACGATATTACACCTCGACCATTATTTATCCAATCAGATGCATTTACACCATTTTCAAAGTCCATATTAAAATAGCAAGCACCATTAACTGTATTTACTTCATTGCATATATTGCAAGTATCATTTCTTGTCCATTGACTTTCATTGTATGTCATTTCTCCTTCTGTATAAATATGCTCATGAGGTTTTACCCATTTGGTTCCGCTAGTACTTGATAATATTACATTCGAATCCGAATCAATCACCTTCAATTTGCCAGCAGTAATTCCGTTCAAACAAATCTCCCAATATGCATCTGAATTATCCATATAATATGACATATCACTCAAATCAAGAGCAATAGTTCCAGTGTAGAATTTTGTAGGCAACCCATATATATTGGCATAATTTTCACCATTAAAGATGTCATTTTCATGTGATAATTCTGCTTCTAAGTTTTCTTTGGTTGCGTATGTAAGATGTGTAGATGACAATTTTTTAGATGATAAACTCAATTCTCCTATATATGATGCCTGATAAGGAGCGTAGTTTTCATCTAAATTTATTGTATAATAAACATTTTCGTCACTATTTTCATTCCACCATGAACTCACAAATCCATAGCCATTTCTTTCTTTAGGTCTATTTGCTGAATTTTTATAGAATGCATCATATGCCACCCATATATATCCACTGTTTCCCCAACTTGTACCCCATGAATTAGCTATTTTAAATCCACCTGTTGTTGAATAATTTCCATATGAAAATTTTACATTGTCATCATATCCTACAATAGTAATCAAGTGACGCCCTTCATCTTTTCCATTATCATAAATATATGCAATACCTTTTTGATTTTTTGTTGTACCATCTATAGTTACTTTTGCAGTCACCGATTCATTGCTGTCATCCCCATACCACCAGTACGAATTAGTGCCTGTTGTTAAAACCTTTCCGTCTGCCAATTTCTGTTTTGCTGATACTATAAAATCATCAGTATTGTTAAAATAATTCATTTTCCAATTATCATTATCTTTATCAGGATCTATTTTATACTTCATTGCTGACTTCCAAACACTTGCTTGTGTTTCAATACTTGTTTTAGTACCCGTAAACTCTGATTTTTTTGGTGCACCAAAATCACTTAAAATTTTATAGGCATCTCTCTCATAAGAACCCTCATCCACACCTGAGTTTATAAGAGAATATGTCCAATTAGGACTAAATGTGTAATTGCTACAATCAGCATTTAACGCTTTCGATATGGTATATGATAACTGATAGTATGTTGTTGCATATGCAACACATGCCCCATCTTTCCCCTGATTAGCTATACTCGGAAAATAGTCAGTGTTGCTATTATCAACGCTTGTTACATTTGAGTATTTAATCGGTTCGTCATCTGTATGGGTTATTGCATGCTTCATCAGCTCATTTCGTCTATCTTCCGTCATTGCCTGCAAACCTGTACCATGGCTTTCCTCTGTTTCCTCAGCATGAGCAGGTAGCATAGAGACCATTATAATGGTAGCCAGTGTTAATGATAATAATTTTTTTATAGTTTTCATTTCTTTACCTCCCCCCTCTAAACTAAAGTTCTATAGAGCAGGATTTAAAATATCCTGCTCTATCTACCATTTTTTACATCATATAAAACAGATGCTTAAACCTTATTTAGATTTTTTCAAATTTTCCAAAGTTTCCGGTTCCTCAGGCTGATAAGAACCTGCATGAGATGCGAAACCTACGGCTGCTAAAGCAGCTTCCAATGCAGCATCTGCTGACATTGTCATTACTTTATCTAATATTTTTTTCATTTCTTTCACCTCCTTGATTTAATATTTTCCCTACCATTGCTAAGACTGCAACAGACAATAATGTGAAAGATATAACTGCACCTTCCTGTATGTTGTATACAGTCAATACAATTGAGAGCATTGCAAATAAACTTGTCACAATTATTCCGATTTTCTTATTTTTTTGTTTTACCTTTGCATCTAACTTTTTATTAGGATTTTCAATCGGAATAATCGGCAATATTATTAATATAGAAATAGAATTAATTATCATATTCAATATAACCCCATAAATTGAAGCCGTTAATTCAGTACATAAACAAACCAGTATAAATGTTAATAACATAACCCCGGCACATATCCATGATTTCTTTGCATGAAATCCTCCGCAATGTATCCTTGTAATACAAAATGTCAGAAGAAAAGCTACTCCGTATATAAAGCGTCGAGCTATTATAGCTGGTATCAAAATCACAGCAAAATCAATTATATCATTGATAATTAGTGATATTCCGTATACATAAACACTTTTCATATCTGAACTTATAATATTTTTTTCTATATAAAAATCAGCTATGACTTCCGATAAAGATTTCATATGATTGCCTCCATATATCATATCCCCATCAACATCATAGCTAATTAGATTTTATAATTCAAGATTTTTGTCAAGTTTTGTTCTTTTTTTGTCAAGTTTAGCATACTTTCAGAAGTATATCACAGCAAAAGATATTTTCTTCAACAAAACATTTCATCATACCGTTGTATTCTTCTACAATTCTTCTGACATTTTTCATTCCGATACCATGTTCATGTTTTTCGCCTTTCCTACTCTTTAATTCAGGATCAAATAAGCCGTCAAAGCTGTTTTCCATATAAATTGAAATATATGCTCCTTGTTTTTGTATTTCCAATGAAATAAATTTATCCTCAACTTTTTCTGCCGCTTCAATAGCATTATCAAATATATTTCCAAACAGTACCGCAATATCTTCATCATTTATATTATTTAATATATCATTTTCCACTTTAATTGTTGTTTTTATTTTCTTATGCTGACATATTTCTAATCTGGTGTTTATTACTGCATTGAAAATCTTATTATTTGTAAAAACTGTTTTATGTGTATATGTATAATACTTATTTATTATTGAATCTACATACTCGATAATACTTTTATCGTTATTTTGTTCTGCTGTAGTTCTGATAGCTATAAAGTGCTTCTCCAAATCATGTTTCAGAGAATATGCACTTTCATATAAAGCCGCCAAATTTTCTTCTGTTTCTTTTACATTTTCGTACTGCATTTTAAGTAATGTAAGTTCTGTATTTAATTTTGTTTCTTTATTTATTCTCATTATAAAATAATATGATAATACATTAATCACTAATGCAAGCAACGACGCACAAAACATATACAATTTTATATCTTTAAATTTTATGGCAGCTTTGTTAAACAATACTATTTCAAGCCATGTTACCAACATCATAAGTGCAAACAGCAGCCATTCTTTTTTAGATAAATTATAGGCCTTATTTAAATATAAAATAAATTTAAATACAGAGAATTCTGATAGTCTGCATATTATTAATATTATAATTCTCCAAAGAGAAATGTTATCATATAATTCTGAAATCGGATTATTTGTCAAGTTCGATATTAAGAAAAAAATAACACTTGATAACGTGAATATTGCGACCATAGCAAAACAAGATATAAATATATGAAAATACCAATCTTTTTTCAAACATATATGACAGTATATAATATACATTAATATTGATATAGCAGACAAAACGCCATCATATGATATAAATTTATTAATTATTGATACAAATACACAATCTGCAAGTAATATAATTCCAAAGCTGATATATCTTTTTATTCCGTTATATTTGTATCCGCAATATCCTGATATAAACCAAATAATCAAAAAATTTTGCATTATAGTAGCAGTTAATTCTATAAATATGTCCATCATCTTATACTCCTTAAATAATCTTGAAATTTATCTTTCACAATATCTAATTGAGCTCGACTTATCGGAATTTTTTCTCTGTCACTAAGAGTCACGGCATTATTTGATATAGAATGAATTTGCCTTATGTTCACTAAGTATCGATTATGAGTTTTTACAAACCAAAGTCCCTCAAGTTGCATTTCCACTTCACATTTTGGGCATCGAAAGCTCTCAGATTTATAACCGTCATTACAAAAATAATTTATATAATGACCTTCCGTTTTAAAATATTTTATTTTTCGAATATCTAACTCAACCACTCTACTTCCCATTTTTATTTGAACTAAGGATAGATCTTCTTCATTTTCTTTCATTCTGTTTATAATTTTATCAACAACCGGTTCAACAAATTGCATCTGATTTTTGGGAATAAACCATATGGGGTTATACTTATATGAAGAAAATACTGTATTCTCTTTGTTTGATACAAACACAATCATTATATCTTTCTTTGTTTGCCGTAATCTTTCGGCTATATTAAACCCGTCAAATCCGGGCATCATAATGTCAAGAAAAACTACATCTATTTTTTCTTTGGAACATATGTCCAATAGTTCTTCACCTCTGTTTACCGTAACAAAACTACATTCCTGACTACGTTTTCCAAACTCAAATTTCAACTTTCTTAAAATATTTTCTGCAAATACTTTTTCGTCATCACATATAGCAATACGCATGTTTGTTACCCCTTCTTTACATTTAAATTCTTATTTTTAATTATAAACTATTAAATTCAAAATGTCATAATTTTTTATATATTTTTATTCTTTTCGTCATATTGCCATATTTTATACATTATTTTTATCAATATTTAACAATATTTTTAAGAATTGTTTAATATAGCAATGAAATAATAAAAGCACTTCCTGTAATATTTACTTCAAAAAAAGAACAGAAAGCCACAATTCTGTGATTTTCTGTTCTTTATATTTTTGATTTTTATGCTGCCATATATCTCTGCTTAGCATTCACACGCAGCTTATATTCACTACAAAGCGTTCTTAGATATTCAAAGTCTGAATCCACATCATTGAGTCTTTGTTTCAATATAACCTCATAGTCATATTTCTTATCTTCGAGCGTTTTTACTTTATTTAGCCAACGTGTTAGAATTGCCTCACTTTGACTTCCGGCTTTTATCAGTTGTTCTATTTTATCTTGATATTGCTGTATTTGTTTCTGCATATCCAAGTAAAATTCAACTGCCATTTTTTTGCGTTGTTTTTCATCATCCGCAACGTACATAGAATTTATGCTTATTTCTTTGCGTACCGATTTATTAACAGGCTCATACAGATTCATATTACTTAATTCCTCCATAAAATCCTCCAATTCATCAATATGTCCCATATACTGCTTTGGCACAAAGAAATGATAACCTCTTGCTGAAATCTTTATTGCGTTTAGCGAAGAAACAAACTTATCTGCGACCGTTTCAAGCTGTCTGTTTCCTATACTATCCAAATAAAGATCATACAATTCTTTAACCTTATCACAATACTTGTCAACATCACGTGTCGTAAAATAGTCCACGTCAGTTACAAATATATTTCCAGATTCTTTATCAAGCTGAATATTAGCAAGTTTACGATAATTGTTTGTAGTTTCATTTACCGTTTCCTCAACCAACTCTCTTGATATTATATTTCCGCTTATGCGTTTATTATCTCTGAAATAA
>ENA-OWPB01002925-OWPB01002925.1-human-gut-metagenome-genome-assembly--contig:-NODE-2925-length-10703-cov-25.189519_pt1 | contig 10703 bp, 5 predicted proteins | sample MGYA00248260_ERZ651838 | MGnify/ENA primary metagenome ERZ651838 (study PRJEB26924, sample SAMEA4378304) | human gut metagenome | biome: human gut; feature: human-associated habitat; material: faeces...
GTGCCCAAGATAGTTCGCTGGAAACGGCGCGTGAAAATAGGTAGTCGCCGACTTAAACGAAAGCTCTGAGATGAAAGTCTCAGGGCTTTTTTGTTGTGCGTGTGCCTTTCCGTTAAAATAGCCTAAAAAATCACATGGATTTGTGAATGTTCACAAACTTCGCCCAGACCCCTTGATTTTTTATAGGGGGGGGGGGTATGATAAAGTGCGAAAAGCACCTTGTCAGCAAAACAGAAAGATCGGCAAACCAGTCGGAAGGCTGTGACGCAAGGCGAAAAGCCCGGTAGGGGCCGTCAGCTGCACTTTGCTCTGCAACCCTCTTCGACTATGCGGAAATGTGCCGGCACCCCCCAAAGGGCAGCCGGTGCGGGGTTATGGAGAAGTGTATGGGATTAGCTTTTCCGGGAACCACGATCACCCTGCCCTTGAGAGAAGCGGCGGGTTAAAGCATAGATAGAGAGGGCGAGCACCCCTAAAGTACAAAACGTAAAGCGTTGTACCAGCCATTTGGCTGGTGCGGCGCTTTTTTCTTTTTGTCCGGATGCTTTTTGTGGAGAAACTGGGAGTATTGATGACTGACAAAGGAGGATTTTTATGAAGAAACGGCTCATCAGCCTCTTACTGGCATTCAGTATGATGCTGACATTCCTGCCTGCGGGGGCAGTGCCGGCATTTGCGGAAGGAACAGCAGATGATACCACCAAGGGAGAGCTCCTGACCGACGGCAAGACCATTACGGAGAGCGGAACGTATCAACTGAACGGACCATACACTAAAGGAATCACGATTAATACGACAGGTTCTGTGGTGATCAATGTAACCGGAAATGTGACAGTAACCGTTCCGGAGAATGTTAACAATTTTTGTTTTATCACGATCGAAAAAGCCGACAGTGTAGCTTTTAATGGCGATGCTCAATATCCTGTTATTGTTAACGGCGGTAATGTGATTTCGAATGAGGGTGGAAACCTCACTGTAAACGGTGGAAAATATATTTGCAATGGTCGAAATCGGTATTCCTCCGCTTTCACTCTCGTGAATGGCAGTAATCAGGTAGAAAATGTTACGATTGAATCGAAATACCAAGCCATTTGTGCTGCGCTTAACTGCGAGAAAGCAGTGATAGAAAGTTCTAAAATTACAGCAGAATGGGCAGATGATGGAGCCATCCAATGCCGGCCCAGTAAATATAGTAGCATAATGGAACTGGATAAAGTCGATGCAGAGGCAGTAAAGGACGGAAGCGCACTTCGATTTATTGAGGGTATAATCACCATTAACGGAGGAACGTATACAGCAAAGAACGGTTATGTCATTGGTCCTACGGATAATGTGAATGAAGATCTGAATCTTACGATTAACGGCGGAACATTTCAAGGTAATGATCGCTATACTGTTGCAAATTTTGGGTGCTATGAGGGTTATAGTGGCAGAACATGTAATATTCAAATTCATGGAGGCCGGTTTGTTGGAGGCCAATTGTTGGCGTTTTATGGTGATAGTGCCAAAACGTTGACGATTGACGGGGACACCACCTTCGAGAGCACAGGAGGTACGGCTGATGCAGTTGTTGTTGGCAACGGTCAACTGATTTTTGATTCGGGTACCATTGAAGTTTCCGGTGGTTCGGAGCGCAGCGCACTTCGCACCTTTGAAAGGGGCGAAGCCATTGTAAATGACGGCACTTTCAAGGGGGCAAAGTATGACATTTATGAGCGAAACAATGACAGCAGCGTGCCTCCCTGCCGCGTTCAGCTGAATAGCGCAACTTTTGATGATAAAGTTTGCAATGTTTATCTTCAAAAAGATCGACAAATTGATGTGGCCCAGAACTACACCGGTGAAGTGACGATTGAGTGTGCCGACCCCAAGGATGGCCGTCAGCTGACCAAAGATACAGAAACAAATTATCAGAAGGATCTGAACCTGACGAGTGCGAATGCGGGCTATCTGGTAGGCTACAAAAAGACCGAGGATGGCAAGGAATATCGCTGCCTTTCCAAGAAGGTCGGCGTGACCATCAGCGGTCTGGAAGGTGCTATCAAAGCGGAAGAACCGGCAGAGTTTACCGTGACCCTTACCCATGCGGGCAGCACCGGTACCGGTATCCTGACCTTTGGCAACAAGAACGGCGAGATCGAGTATAAGGACGAAAACGACAAATACATGCCCATGCCGAATGACGGCCTGCCCATTGATCTGGCCAGTGACAAGAATGATTATGCGTTCCGCATTATTCCCCAAAAGGCCGGTGACCAGAAGCTGACCGCTGCTGTGGTGCGGGATGCTGTGGAACTGGGCACAGATAGCAAGGACTATACCGTTGCAGGCCGTGTTCACACCACTGTGACCATTGAGGGCCTGGATGATGCCGTCATCAAAGAGGGCGAGAGCAAGGACTTTACTGTAAAGGTTACCCCCAATGATGATGCCAAGCTGGGTGAGGCATTCATCGACTTTGGCGACAAGAACGGCGAGATCGAATACAAGGACGAAAACGACGAGTATCAGTCTGTGCCGGAAGGCGGCCTGAAAATCAATCTGGAGAGCGGTGAGACCGAGCACGAGTTCCGCATTACCCCCAAGGAGACCGGCAAGCAGACCCTGACCGCTGCTGTCAAGAAGGATAAGAATGAGCTGGCAACGGACGAAAAGGACTTTGTTGTGTCTGAAATGCCCATCCTGACCTTGAAGGACGGCGTTATCACCAGCGTAACAATGCCCGGCAAGGATGGTGCTGACCCCGAGGATATCACCGAGATCGTTAAAAAGAATGCCAACGAGGACGGTTCCTTTAATGTCCCCGAGGGTGCAACGGTGAGTGTTGCATTTGATAAGGATGCTTTTGCAGATAGCGGTCTGAAATTTGGCCACTGGGATATCACCGGCCTGGATGATCCGAACGCTTATCAGAATAAGGAAAGTTTTGACTTTGAGATGCCTGCAAAGGCCGTGACCCTGAAAGCCATGACACAGGATGCATCCATTGAAGATGACGAGCCCGATATCGTTGGCCCCATCGTGATCGGCACTACTGTTGTTGTCGGCGGTGCAGTGCTGGGCTATCAGGCCTATTCTCTGGGCGCTGAATTTGCAGGCAAGCTGCTGAATCTGCCCTACTTCCCCAGCAACCGCAGCGCCCTTGCCATGATGCTGTGGGAGGATGCAGGCAAGCCCATGCCCGAATCCGAACTGCTCTACCCCGATGTCGGTCAGGAAGAGCGGGATATGGATCTGCAGCACGCCGCCCGCTGGGCCATGGAAAACGAGCTTATCCCTGACCTGAACGATGAGGGCACGGCTCCGGAAGAGATGAAGTTCTATCCCGACAACACCGTAAGCAAGATCGATGTGCTGAATGCATGGCAGAAAGCACAGGAGCTCAAGCAGAACGCCTGAGCAGCCCTAAACCAACCCCCACTTGGCCCGTAAACCGCAATGCGGGCTGAGTGTTCCAAAATTCCCAAAGTACAGAAGCGCTTCATCCTCTCCCGGATGAGGCGCTTCTGTGCTTTCCGGAATTTTTTTCCCGGCACCCCTTGCATCCCGCCCGCCGGTGCGGTATGCTTAACCAATAGAGCATTGCAGAGGGAGGGAGACCCCGGATGGACATGGAAGAGATCCGCTACCTGCTGGGCGGCACGATATTCGCACGGGCCAAGGCCTACACGGACCGGATACAGGATCTGAATTGCGAAGTGGCTGGGAACGGCGTGCGCCACCTGAGCGCCGACGTGCGCGGCGGCGGGCGGAGCCTGTACCAGACCCAGGTCTGGCTGCGGGAAAACGGCAGCTTTGTCAGCGCCAGCTGCTCCTGCCCCTACAACGAAAACGGCGAGGGGCCCTGCTGCAAGCACATCGGCGCGCTGCTGATGCGGGACAGCGAGAGCCAGGGCCTTTCCGGCAGAGCGCCGCAGAAGCCCGCTGAGAGCCCGGAGAGCATCCCGGGTGTGGTGCGGGGCACGGCCAACCTGCAAACGCCCCAGCCTGAGGAGCCGCCCCGCAGGGACAGCTATGCCTCCAGCCTGGAGATGCTGTTCGGCAAGAAATGGCGGGGCGAGGAACCGGAATCTGACTACGAGGCACGGCGGCTGCTCCAGGCCTATCAGGAGGGAGCGCTGGCCGAGGTGGACGGCGTGACCGGCCACGGGGAGCTGCGCCCCCACGCCGCAGAGCTGGAGCCGGAGCTGACCCTGCTGCCCGGGGAGCTGCCCTGGCTGCGGCTGCGCATCTCGGCAGACGGCGGGCGGCAGTATGTGGTAAAGAGCATCCCGGACCTGCTGCGGGCCGTGGAGAAGCACGGCTTCATCAGCTACGGCAAGGCGCTGGAATTCCGGCACAGCTGGGAGGCCTTTGCTCCGGAGGCACAGCAGCTCCTCCGCCTGCTGCGGCGGCAGCTCAGCGCAAAGGAAGGGGTCGAGGCGGCTCTGCGCAGCTATGGCAATGCACCCCGCAGCGGGCCTGCCGGGGGCATCCCGCTGAACGGCGAGATCTTTGATGGACTGGTGGCTCTCTATGCCCCCACCGGCAATCTGGGCGGCTACACCCTCAAGACCGGCATCCCGGCCCTGACCATGCGGGTGGAAAAGCGCCGGGGCGGCGTGGAGGTGTCCGTGACCCCTGCGTTGGGGTGGAAAACGGGTTTAGACAACGACTATTTATACAGTGAGGATACGATCTGGCAGCTGGACCGGGCCGAAAGCGCCCGGATGCGGCCCGCCCTTGAGGCGCTGTGCGGCAAGAGCCTGTTCTTTACCACCGGGGATGCCACCGCCTTTTGCAGCTATGTTCTGCCAGAGCTGGGCAGCAGGGTGACCATTGAGGACCCAGAACGCCTGCTGCTGAATCAGATCCCGTTGGAGCCGGTGGTGCAGTTTTATCTCGACGCGCCCACGCGGGAAACGGTGCGGGCACACCTTGAATTTTTGTACGGCGAGGACCGCGTCACACCGGAGGAACCGGGGCCTGCCGGTCTGCTGCGGGATGCCCGCGCCGAACAGCGGGCCGGGCGGCTGCTGGGGCGGTATCTGGAGCCGGGGCCGGACACCATGGGCAACGGCCTTGCCGCCCACTACGATGCCTATGAGGAGGATGCGGTCTACCGCTTCCTCGATGAGGGCATCCCGGCCCTGCTGGCCGAGGGCGAGGTCTACCTGACCGATGCCTTCCGCAGTATGCAGGCCGCACCGCCGAAGATCTCGGTGGGGGTGTCGGTGCACGGCAGCGTGCTCGACCTTGAGGTGGACACGGGGGAGTTCCCGGTGGGGGAGCTGAAAGCCCTGCTGAAATCGCTCCACCAGAAAAAGCGCTACCACCGCCTGCGCGATGGCCGTCTGCTCCGGCTGGACGATTCCATGGAGGTGCTGGACGAGCTGAACGAGACACTGGAGCTTTCCGGGGCCAAACTGGGCCAGACCCACGCCCGGCTGCCCCTGTACCGGGCCCCCAGTCTGGACTGGGCGCTTTCGGGGCAGAACGGCATCCGCTTCAACCGGGACGATGCCTTCCGCCAGCTCAGCCGGAGCTTCCATGCAGTGAAGGACAGCGAGTATACACCGCCTGCATCTCTACAAAAAGTTTTGCGAAAATACCAGCGGGACGGCTACCGCTGGCTCCGCACGCTGGATGGCTACGGTATGGGCGGCATCCTTGCCGATGATATGGGTCTGGGCAAGACGGTGCAGGTGCTCAGCTATCTGCTGGCACTCCGGGAGCAGGGCGGGAACCCCCTGCCCAGCCTCATCGTCTGCCCGGCCTCGCTGGTGCTGAACTGGGCCGAGGAATGCCGGAAGTTCACGCCGGAGCTGAACTGTGTTGTGGTGGACGGGGATGCCGCCCACCGGGCCCAGCTGGCCGAGCAGTGGGACGGGGCCGACGTGGTGGTGACCAGCTACGATCTGCTCCGCCGCGACGAGACCCTCTACGAGAGCCAGAAATTCTACGCCTGTATCCTGGACGAGGCCCAGGCCATCAAGAACCACACCACCCAGAAATACAAGGCGGTGTGCGGGGTGAACAGCCGTGTCCGCTTTGCGCTGACCGGCACCCCCGTGGAGAACCGCCTGGGCGAGCTGTGGAGCATCTTCTCCTTCCTGATGCCGGGCTACCTGCCGCCCTACAAGAGCTTCTGCAGCCGGTTTGAAAAGCCCATCACGCAGGAAAATGACCCGGCGGCGGTGCGGCGGCTGAACCAGCTTACCGGGCCGTTCATCCTGCGCCGGATGAAGTCCGAGGTGCTGAAAGAGCTGCCCCCCAAGACAGAGAACGTCTACCGCATCGAGCTGGAAGAGGAACAGCGCAAGCTCTACCTTGCCGCCGTGGTGGATGCCCGGGAGAAGCTGCGGGCTGCCAAGCCCGAGGACAAGATGGCGGTGTTCGCCGTCCTTATGCGTCTGCGGGAGATCTGCTGCGACCCCCGGCTCATTGCCGACAACTGGACAGGCGGCAGCGCCAAGCTGGATGCCTGCATCGAGCTGGTCACCAGTGCCGTGGAGGGCGGGCACCGCATCCTGCTGTTCAGCCAGTTCACCTCCATGCTGGAGCTGCTGGCCAAACGGCTGGACGCGGAGGGCGTGAGCCACTTCACCCTGCAGGGCTCCACCCCCAAACCGGTGCGTGCCGAGCTGGTGCGCCGCTTCAACGGCGGCGAGGCCAGCGTGTTCCTGATCTCCCTGCGGGCAGGCGGCACCGGCCTGAACCTGACCGCCGCCGATATCGTCATCCACTACGACCCGTGGTGGAACGTGGCAGCTCAGAATCAGGCCACCGACCGTGCCTACCGCATCGGCCAGCAGAACCCGGTGCAGGTGTACAAGCTCATCGCCCAGGACACCATTGAGGAAAAGATCGTGGAGCTGCAGCAGGCCAAGCAGGATCTGGCCGAGACCGTCACCGGCAGCGCGGATGGTGCCATCCTGCGCATGAAGCCGGAGGAGCTGCTGAATTTGTTGGAGGGAACCGAATGATGCAATACGCCATCTTTGCCCGGCCGGTCGTGACCATTTACGACCTGCCCCAGACCACGAAACAGAGCGAGGCGGGCCTTGTTTCCACCATCGGGGACGAGGGCCTGTACGGTCAGGCCTGTCAGGTGCGCACCGCCCCCGGCGGCGTGACCTCCGAGGGGGTGCCCCTCTCCCCGGAGGTGGCCGAGGTGGTCACCTTTTACGGCTACCACGGCTTTGTCCGGCGGGATGCGCTGAAATTTGTCAGCGAGGATGCGCTGCGGGACTACCTGCCCCAGCCGCTGGTGCTGGTGGGCCGTGCCACCGATGTGCTCAGCCTGCCCAAGGTGCAGGGGGTGCGGATGCTGGAGCTGGAGCGGGGCTGCCTGCTCTGCCGCCTGCCCGAACCGCCCGAGGAAGCCGAGGCCCACACCGGCTGGGCCAGGGTGGCCCTGCTGGATGGCCGCACCGGCTATGTCCGGGACGTGGCGCTGGAGCCGGTACGGTTTGAGATGACCGCCGTGTTCTCCCAGCGGGAGGGGCTGGCCTTTGATGACGCACTGGCTGAGGCCCGGAATATTACCGCCGGGGAGCTGGTGCCGCAGGCACTGCAGGCGTGGTACGACGGCAGCGAGGAAGCGTTCCGGGATGCCGTCTGCGCGCAGGCGAAAAAATATCTGGGCACCGAGTACCGCTGGGGCGGCAAGTCGGGCCGGGGCATTGATTGTTCCGGCCTTGTCAGCAGCGCCTATATGCAGTGCGGCGTGCTCATCTACCGGGATGCCAGGATCGTGGAGGGCTGGCCCATGCACCAGATCCCCTTTGCGGACAAAAAGCGGGGCGATGCCCTCTACTTCCCCGGCCATATCGCCCTTTACCTTGGCGAGGGCCGCTACATCCACTCCACCGGCGCATCCGCCAGCGGCGGCGTGGTCATCAACAGCCTTGACCCCGCCGACCCGCTGTACCGGGAAGATCTGGTCAAGAGCCTGTATGCGGTGGGGAGTGTGTTCTGATAAAGTAACTCACCCTCTCCGTCATCCCTGCGGGATGCCACCTCTCCCAAAGGGAGAGGCACTGGCAATTCCCCCGCAAGGTTTCGGGAAACCGCCAGAGGCTCCCCCTTTGGGGGAGCTGGCAAAGCCGTCAGGCTTTGACTGAGAGGGTGAGGATGTTATAGGAGGAAGAACAATCCATGAAAGTCTTTGATCTACACTGTGACACCCTGAGCGAGCTGCGGCGCGCGGAGATGCGGGGCGATGGGCAGACCTTTGCCCACAACAACGGCCACATCGATCTGGAAAAGCTGGAGAAGGGCGACTACATGCTCCAGTGCTTTGCTGCCTTTGTGAATCTGGCCGACCCCACCCCGGGCGCGGACCCGCTGGTGACGGCGCTGGAAGAGATCGACGTGTTCAAGCGGATGATGGAGCGGTATTCCGACAGGATCGCCCCTGTCTACCGCCCCGAGGATATCCGCAAAAACGCCGAGGCGGGCAAGATCAGCGGAATGCTGACCATTGAGGAAGCGGGCTGCTGCAAGGGCAGTCTGGGTGTGCTGCGCCGGATGTACGAGCTGGGCGTGCGGATGATGACCCTGACCTGGAACCACGAAAACGAGCTGGCCAGCCCCAACGTGGTGCCCGGCAACGGCCCCATCTGGCCCTGTATGCCCAACACCGAGACCGGCCTGAAGGAGAAGGGGTTCGAGTTTCTGGCCGAGATGGAGCGCCTGCACATCATTGCCGATGTGAGCCACCTGTCCGATAAAGGCTTCTGGGACATTGCGGAGCACAGCACCCGCCCCTTTGCGGCCAGCCACTCCAACTGCCGCGCCCTGGCCCCCCACTGCCGCAACCTGACCGATGAGATGATCCGGGTCATGGCGGAAAAAGGCGGTCTGGTGGGCCTGAACTACTGCGCGGGCTTTCTGGATGACCAGCCCAGCCCCGACCTGTGCCGCAGCACCACGGCCCTGATGGCCAAACACGCCGCTCATTTCAAGCAGGTGGGCGGCATTGAGATCATCGGTCTGGGCAGTGACTTTGACGGCATCGGCGGCAAACTGGAACTGAGCGACTGCTCCAAAATGCCCCTGCTGGCCGATGCCCTGCGGAAAGAGGGCTTCACCGAGGATGAGGTGGAAGCCATCTTCTTCCGCAACGCACAGCGTTTCTTTGAAAACAACCTGTAATCACCGTTAGTATTAAAAGATTCATTGAATTCATTGAAATCATTGCTCATCATTGCACTAGAATCAATGAGAACCAATGAAATCAATGTTTTCAATGATAATTATGTCTTAACGGTAAGAATGAAGTATAACGGAAAGTATAGAAAAGTTGAGGGATTCCAGATGGATCAGAATATGACATTGGAAAAGCGCATTGCCGCAGAGCTCTATTCCTATCAGGGCAGGATGAGCGTTTTTGTGGATGACCTGCGCGGCAGCACGGTGGAGATCGGTGCCGACGAGGAGTTCGAGACGGCCTCCACCATCAAGGCGTTCATTCTGGCGGTGCTGTATCTGCAGGTCAGCCGGGGCAGGGCTGACCTGGAAGAGGAGATCACCTACGAGGCCAGCCAGTTCGTGGACGGCTCCGGGATGCTCCGGGCCCTGGGCGTGGGGGCAAAGCTCAAGGTGAAGGACACCGCCACCATGATGATCATCTGCTCGGACAACATCGCCACCAATATGATCATCGATTACCTGGGGCTGGACACCATCAATGCCTGCATCCGGGAATTGGGCTTTGGGCACACCGTCCTGCACAATCCCCTCCACTTTGACCGCTACGACAAGCTGGGCACCACCACGCCCCGGGACTACGCCGCCCTGTTTGCGCAGGTGGCAAAGGGCACGCTGGTCAGCAGGGAAGCCAGCGCCGCCATGCTGGGCATCTTCCGCCAGCAGCACTACAACACCATGCTGACCCACGATTTCCCCCAGTTCTATCTGGACTGCGAGGAGACCGGCGAGCCGGAGCTTATCTGGGTGGCCAGCAAGAGCGGCAGCATGAACGCCTGCCGCAACGACGGCGGCATCATCCACACCCCCTACGGCGAGTATGTGATCGTTCTGATGAACAAGGAGTTCCATGACATCATCGAGTACAACGACCACCCCGCCATGGTCTATGGTGCCCGGGTGTCCCGGATGATTCTGGATCAGATCCTGGCCTGCGAGGGAAAGCTGTATCTGAAGTAAACGAAAGAGTGGGAAAGTAGAACGAATGGAAATTACATTATCATTGCCAATGCTGCTGTTTCTGATGCTGATGACCGGGTTTGCGGGCTTTGTGGACTCGGCGGCGGGCGGCGGCGGCCTGATCAGCCTGCCCGCCTACCTGTTTGCAGGCCTGCCGGTGCATTACACCTACGGCACCAATAAATTCAGCGCGGCCTGCGGCACCACCTTTGCCACGGCGCAGTTCTTCCAGAAGGGAGCCATGAACATCCGGGTCGGCCTGCTGGCGGCTGTGGGCAGCTTTGTGGGCAGCGCACTGGGCTCCCACATCGTGCTCCTGCTCAGCGATCAGGTGCTGCGCACCATGATGCTCATCATCCTGCCGGTGGCGGCGGTGCTCATCCTCTGGCGGCGGGACCTGCCCGACGAGAACCGGGACGACGGCACCCTGAACGCCAAAAAGGCGGTGCTGGCCCTTGCCATCGGGCTGGGCATCGGCCTGTACGACGGCATCTTTGGCCCGGGCACCGGCACCTTTGCCATCATCGCCTTTACCACCCTGATGGGCTTTG
>ENA-OWPB01002929-OWPB01002929.1-human-gut-metagenome-genome-assembly--contig:-NODE-2929-length-10691-cov-4.094490_pt1 | contig 10691 bp, 6 predicted proteins | sample MGYA00248260_ERZ651838 | MGnify/ENA primary metagenome ERZ651838 (study PRJEB26924, sample SAMEA4378304) | human gut metagenome | biome: human gut; feature: human-associated habitat; material: faeces...
AATTCTATCCGAAACCTTTCTCAATTTCGAAATCATTTTTTCACGTTTCGGCAAACTTTTTGCATTAACAGAAACAACAACCATAATCTCATTTGCAGAAAACGATTTACGCGTAAAAACACGTCGAACAATACCTTTATGCGACTTTTCATCATATGCACTGACATTATTTTCATTCATATAATCAATTACCGCGTCATTTATTTCCCTATTAATTACATCACCAAGGCTGCAATCGTCAAGCGGAATAATGTCATGACTTCGCATTGCGTAGAAACCGCAAACATTTTTACCATGCACGTTTCCGACAGGAAAAACCATTTTATTTCTATACCGTTCCGGCACATCCATACCGACAATTCCGTCAACCTTAAAATTCTCAAACTTGCCTATTCTCTGCATCGCATTCTCAACAATATCACGTTTTATATCAAGCTGTGCGTCATACTTTATATGACGAATTTGGCAACCGCCGCACCTTTTATAATGTTGGCACATAGGCTCACAACGTTTATCCGACGGTTCTATAATTTCCAACGCCTTACCGTATGCAAAATTTTTCTGCACTTTGACAACAAGCATTTTAATTTTATCGCCGTCCACCGTTTGCGGTACAAAAACCGCAAATCCGTCTATATGCGCAACTCCGTTACCGTCCGAAGAAACAGAATCTATACAAGCAACGTACTCTTTATTTTTTTCAACAGGAATCATAATTTACCTCTTATTTGTTTTGTATAATAGTTTTATTATATCATTCATTAATGGTATATGCAAGATTTTAGCAAAAAAAAGAAGCGGTATAAACCGCTTCTTTTAAAATTCTTATTTAAGAATTAGTCGTTATTAACGATTAGGTAGATTTCTTGAGCTTCGTCCTTATCTGTAGTTCTAACTACTGCGAATACTACATCGTCGATAACATCTTCGTGTTCAAGGTTAAGAATATCTTGACCACCTACTGTTGTCTTAGCAGCCTTAACGTCAGGTGTTGATGCAATACCTTCGTCAAGAAGAACTCTTGATTTCTTTGAGCCTGCTGCGAAGTCATATGTGTAGATCTTAGCGTTGCTGTAGTTTACTTCAAGACCTTTGTCATAGTTTACTACATACTTACCCTCAGCATTTGTTGTAACTGTACCGATTGTGATATTGCTACCGCTCTTATCAACAACAGGACCGAATACAACGTTTACATCGTTGTCATCATCTGATAGAAGATCAGCGAACTTTGTATCTGCAAGAACTGATGATTGATTCTTGAATGCGTTAGTTCTGAAGTCTTCAAATGATGAACCGTTTAGAACATTCTGAGCAGCGAATACTGAGTAGATTCTTGAGATGTAGCCTTCTGAGTTAGTAGCGTAAACAAGTACGTCACCTTCGTCAAATGCGTTATCTGCTACTGTTTCACCCTTGTTACCTGTGATTACAACGTCATCATCAAGAATGAATTGCTTTTCTTCACCGTTTACAACCAAGTTGTAAGCTGTCTTATCGCCGTCATTGTCGACTACTTCACTACCGTTGAAGATAGCAAGCTGTGTTTCTGAATTGAATACGCTTGATGTACCTTCTGTAATGATTACGAATCTGTATGTGTTGTCTGACTTAGACTTATCATAACCGTAAGCTACATAGTTGCTACCGTCGTTTAGAGATGAAACAACTGAGTATGTATCCTTTGTATCAACTTCTGATAGGTCAAGGATTACTGTTGAGTCAGCCATCTTAACTGAACCAATCTTGTTACCTGATTCTTTGTATTCAGCATCAGCAGTTGTTGGAGCGATTACGCCACCATTCTTAATTGTGATCTTGTTTGAAGATGAGCTTACTGAATATTCAACAACCTGTTTTGGGTAAGCATCTGTCTTCTTGTTTGTGCTGTCGTATACAGCACCGTCAGCGTCTGACTTAACAAGGTATGACTTGTAAGCTTTTACGTTGTCGCTGTCTACTTTGTACTCTTCTTCAGTACCTTTCTTAGTAATGATTTGAGCCATGTAGTCGCCGCCGGCCTTCTTGTAGATGTTCTTCAATACGCCGTAGTTCTTTGATACTGAGTTTTCGTCAGCCTTAGCGATTCTGCCGAAGTGATCAAGGTATAGGCTATATTCTGTTGATGTTTCAACATCGATATCCATACCTTCAGCAGCCTTATACTTTGTACCGCCGATTGTGTATTCACCCTTTGAATCGTTTCTGCTTGTGCACTTAACGCCGTCAACAACGTTTCTTGTAACGATTACATCATAGAAGCTTGATTCTCTAAATGAACCTGTTGTATCGTATGAAATGTTAAGTACGTCGTTTTGTTGAAGATCTTTAGCTTCGATTTCTTTACCGTCAAGTTTGAATGAATATGTGTAGTTATCATCATCCTTGTTTACTGTCATCTTAGCTTGGATACCTGATGAATATGTATCGAAGTTTACTGATGTTTCGTTTGTCTTGTCGATAACTTCATCAACAATAGCTGTTACATATGAAGATACCATGATTGTGTTATACTTAGCTGATGTGCTTGTTGAACCAGTTTCTGTTTCCTTTTGAAGTGTTACAGATGCTGTTTCGTTCTTATCAAGATAATCTCTTAGCTCTGCAATAGATTTTGATGATTCAACGCCGTTGATATAGATTGTAACGCCGTTTGTTGTATCAAGTTGATACTTTGTTGAACCCTTTGTTGTACCTGCTGGGAAGAAGTAAAGAGCTTCGTCTGTTGACTTGTTTTCATCAAAGTCTTCTGAAGCAACTGTTACGCTCTTGTTTGCAGCAGCAGCAGCGATTGAAAGAATTGTGAATTCATCATCGTCATTCTTTTGGATAAGTGCCTGAGAATATGTTCTTAGGTAGTTATCAGCCTTTGAATCGCCGATGTACATATCTTCTGAAACAGGTGAATCTGCCTTAACTTCTTCATCGTCGAAGTTGTCAGCTTTTTCAACTTGGAATGTAACCTTGTCGTTATCAACTGAACCAGTCTTGCTTGTTTCTGTTACACGACCGTATACTTTGTATGCGTCATGCTTTTCTGTGAATAGAGTTTCGTATGCTCTGCCTTCTTTACCGTCTCTTACTTCAAGATTAGGTGTCTGTGTACCGTTCCACTCTGGCTTCCAGCCTGCAATTACGCAAAGAGGAGCGTCCATAGCGTTGTCGATCATTTGAGCAACCTGAGCTCTTGTAAGTTCTGTGCTGTCTTTGATACCTGAGATACCCTTTGTGATATCAAGTGATGCAGCGTATGTCTTGTAGCCTGTTGGCCATCCGCCTTGACCTTGTGCAAATGTTTCGTAACCGATAGCACTTACAAGCATCTTTTGAGCCTGTACATATGTAACGTTAGCGTCAGGATCAAATTCTGTATCGCTCATACCTGCGATGAAACCGTCAGCAACACCTTGGTTGATGTAGCCTTTAGCCCAGTGATCTGCTGAAACATCAGCGAACTTTGTTGATTCTGTTGATGCCTCTGCTGATGAACGTTCTGCAAGAGCGTCAACGATCATCTTTGTGATTTCAGCTCTTGTTACAAGCTTATCCGGACCGAATGTGCCGTCATCGTAACCGCTGATTACGTCAAGAGCTGAAAGTTCTTGAACAGCCTGTGCGTAGCTTGCTGTAGATTCTACGTCAGGGAAATCAACTGCGAAAGCGGCAACTGAAGATGCTACCATAGTAAGAGCAGCAACTGATGAAATTACCTTTTTGAGATTCTTATTCATAGTCTCAAATCCTCCCTTTTTAATTCTTTGTTTGTGAAGGGTTTCCTTAGATGTTTTGTATGCACCCTTCTTTGCATTACAAAACTACATTACACATTGATTATACCACGCAAACTGTGTATAAGTCAATGACGTATTACAGTTGTAAAAAAACTGTAATTCTTGTCACATCTCGGCTACAACCTGCTTTGCCGTTTTGTGACTCATATTACGGTAACAATTTTCAACTAACGCTTCTACCCTATTATTCGAAAACTGCTACTGAATATTTTACTCTTTCATAAAGCTGTTGTCAACTACTTTTTTCTGCCAACCCGATCTTTTTCACAAAATTTTATAATTAGCACAAAATCTATGTCCAATTCACGGACTTTTTGGTCAAATTGATTATGTCAACCAATGCTTTTATGTTTTACAATAGATTAGACGTATGTTTTCCGAAAAAGTTCCGCTTTTTTTGAAAAAATTTTAAAAAATTTATTGAAATCATTATTTTTTCTTAATATAATAGTGTAAACAAACTGAAAGGACTACACATATGGCTAAATATTATGCCGTCAGAAACGGCTATCATACAGGAATTTTTAACACTTGGGACGAATGTAAAAAGGAGGTTTCCGGTTTTTCGGGTGCGGAATATAAAAGTTTCACAAAGCTTGAGGACGCAAAAGCTTTTTTAGGCGAAAACGAACAAATCAGTTTATTCGATGAACCGAAAGAAAGAAAAAGCACCGCCGTTGCATATGTTGACGGAAGCTACAACATCTCCACAAAAGAATATGCGTGCGGAGTTATTATTTTTTATGAGGGGAAAGAAACGACATTCAGCCGAAAATTTTCAAATCCCGAAAACGCCTCAATGAGAAATGTTGCGGGTGAAATTGAGGGTGCAAAACTCGCAATGCAGTTTTGCATTGACAATCATATAGAAGAAATAGACATTTATTACGATTACGAAGGTGTCGAAAAATGGTGTACGGGTGTTTGGAAAACCAACAAATCCGGCACAATTTCTTACAAGCAATTTTATGACGAAATAAAAAAATCGGTAAAAGTTTCATTTAACAAGGTAAAAGGTCACTCCGGCGACAAGTACAACGATGTCGCCGACAGACTCGCAAAAGACGCTTTGGGAATTAAATAGTTTTTTGCTTTTATATTGACAAAATCTTGTTTCGGATATATAATGATAATAGAAAAAGGCAAGACTTTAAACGGTTATGCCATTAGTGTATTATTTATGAAAAATAACGCTGACTTATGGCTGAGTGGGCGTTATTTTTTTATGGAAATTACTAAAAGTAACAGAACTATCATAAAACAAATTATGTATTCATTATCCATAGCTGTCACCTCCTTTCTCGGAGATGATGGCATAACCGCCCAGCTTTTACACTGTTTCAAATCTTACCTTTATCGGATTGCTCCGACTTCGACATTATATACTATTTACTTATACATTTCAAGTAAAATCAACAAAAAATGTCGATAACGTCAAAACAGACAAGTCATTTTCAGACTTGTCTGTTTTTCTTTTAATACTTTTTCAAATCACAATACACTCTTATCCAACCGGTGTCAAGTTCTTTACTGCTCTTTTCCTGCCAAATATAGATTAAATCATTTTCAATCTTAACGCTGCCGTTATGGATTTGACTGTCATTATCGTTTATCACAACCGACGATGTATCAAATTGGATATAATATGCCGGTTTTGTTTCATCGCCAACATCAAGTGCGAATTTGAACATATTATTATTTTTATTGTCATTTACTATCGTCAAACCGTCAGGATAATAATAATAATTACCGTTATATCTGATTATTGACGCACCGAACGATTTTTTACCGTCCTCCTGTGCCGCCTCGGTTACAAAGTCATTCCATTCCCATGATGCAAGTTCAAATCTTCCATTTGTGCCGCTGTCAACTATAAGCGGTGCAATGTCATCATCTCCGACAACATCAATTACAAACTGTGCATATGCGCTGTTATCCCAAAGCGAACTTGAGTTTGACTTAACCGTAAGATGTGTCTGTCCCGATTTTTTCATATTAAGCTTATCCGCCGTTACGGTATACTTACTTCTCGGAAGTTCTTCCCTTGCACCGCCTGCATATACTGCCGTTACAGTCAAGTTCTTTATAACCTTATCAACTTCTCTGCCTATGAACACCATTTTAGTCGGATTATTTTCGTCAAGCATATCGTCCTCATAATACGTATCAGGTCCGCTTACCGTCAAATATGCGATTTTTTCGCCGATTTGCGGTTTTTCCGCCACTTCAACCGACACGTCTTTCATAAGCGCGAACTTAATCTCTTTATCCGATATATCCTTATGCTTTTTACACATAAGCGCAAGTTTTTCTTCGCCTGTTCTGATATAATAATTTGTCGACGGATATTTTTTACTTAATCCGGTCTTTTCATTAAGGCTTGAAATCAATTTTTGATAATTTCCGTTTTGGATAAGGTCGTGCCAATATGTTTCGCCTGTTTTCATTTCGTCCGTAAGCTCGTCCGAAAGCATATTCAGCATTATGCTCATATGCGTACTGCACTTTGCCTTATTACGATTTATAACGCACTGCACAAGTGACGGTACTATTACCACGCACGACAAAACAATTATAACCGCTCCGACACCGAATTCAACCGGTTTTATTTTCTTAAATTTTGAGCCGATTGACGAAAATATATTTCCCAATTTTTTCTTAATCTTTTGTAAATTTATTTTTTTCAAATTATTTTTTTTCAAAACTGCACCTCAAATTATAATTTTCTGTAAACCGCAAAATACATTGTTGTAAAGCACGCCAAACCGCCTATCAAATTTGAAATCGGCTCTGCCAAAAATACTCCGTTTACTCCGAACCATATCGGAAGAAGAAGTATAAGCGGTATTACCACTATTCCCTTTCTCAATATAGAAAAGAATATCGCAAACTTCGCTTTCCCTATTCCGACAAACACCGTCTGTCCCGTAAACATAAACGCCATAAGGAAAAATCCGAAAAAATATATATGCAATGACGGTACACCGGCAGTTATAAGTGCCGCATCGGCAGTGAATATTCCTATAAGGAATTTCGGAATCAGCAAAATTATAAACCATGCCACTGTACTGTATATAATAAGCATTGCCGCCAAATACCGTATCGCCTCTTTAACTCGTCCGTTTTCACCTGCACCGTAGTTAAAGCCGATTATCGGCTGTGCACCGTTTCCCAAACCCGTTACAGGCATTTGCAAAACTTCTCTTATAGAATTGATTATAGTCATAACTCCGACATACACGTCCGAACCGTAATTCTGCAAACTTACGTTACACGCAATCTGTACCGCACTGTTTGTCACCGACATTGTAAATCCCGAAAGCCCTAAAACAAGTATCTTCTTTACGCGTTTTGCCTGACAGCGCATTGCGGAAAGTTTTATTTTTATAATTGTATTTTTGCCGGTTAAAAATTTAAACGTCCAAACCGACGCGGCAAGCTGTGACAAGACTGTCGCAAGTGCCGCACCCTGTACACCCATTATATATATAAATATCGGGTCTAAAATAATATTCAGCACCGCTCCGATTACGACGGTAAACATACCCGTTTTACCGAAGCCCTGTGCATTTATGAACGAATTAAGTCCCAAACTCATCATAACAAACACGTTACCCAAGAGGTAAATCGTTATATATGAATTTGCATATTCAATCGTATTTTCACTTGCACCCAAAAGATACAAAAGCGGTCTTTTTACGATTAATCCGACAACCGTAAGACACAAACCGAATATTACAAGCAGTGTCACGCTGTTGCCGAGTATCGCCTCAGCCTCTTTTTCATTTCCCTCACCGCGTTTTATCGAAAACAACGGCGCACCACCCATACCGATAAGGTTTGCGAAAGCGATTACAACAGTTATAATCGGCAGACAAACTCCGACGCCTGTCAATGCAAGTGACGAATTTTCGCCCATTCTTCCTATATAAATTCGGTCTACTATACTGTAAAGTACATTGATAAGCTGCGCAAGTGTCATCGGAATAGAAAGTTTTAATATATTAGATATTATACTTCCCTTTGAAAAATCGTTTACTACTTGTTTAGCCATTCTTCCGCCGCCTCAATTTGTGTTTGTATTTCTTTTTCAAGTATTCCGTCCGAATTTTCTTCAACCTTACAAATCACTTTACTTTGCGTCGTAAACATCACTCGGACAAAAAACTTATCCTCGACTTTATCATATATTCTTCCGGCACTGAGTGTACCGCCGGCAATACTCGCCGGGCTGTTTGCGATATATCCGACCTTGCCGATAATCGGCAATTTTACGGTTATCGCCTCTGAATCATATTTGTTTGACGGCTCTTTTACGCAGATAAGCACGTTTCCTATTGCAAAAGGCTTTTTATGATAATAATTCGCAAAGCCCGTTACCGTTACATACAAATCTTCCATAAATCCGCCCCCAATCATCAACATATTATCCGAGCCTGTAAACAGGTTCAAAAATCATATTTGTTATTATATCATTTTATATTTGTTTTGTCTACTTTTTTTACTACTCCTTCACCGTCAAATAAAGGAATAAAACTTTCCGAAACAGTACCCCCCTCCTGCACGAAAGCATTTTCGACACCGATTTCAACCGCAAAGTCAAGCACTTCGTCATATTCGCTTTCCGTAACTTTTCTGTTTATTTCGGGATATTTTAAAACACTTTCAAGCGGTGTGTACTGATTCATTATGCTCATATAAATATCATCGCCGTATGTGTTATACAGATATTTAATCACTCTTTTTGAATTGTCGGTATATGACGGCAAAACAAGATGTCTTACGATTATTCCGCGTTTCATCATACCGTTTTCGTCAAATTCACAACTTCCGACTTGTCTTACCATTTCATCTATCGCTCTTTTTGCGTGTATCGGATAATCCTCTGCTTTTGAATACTTTTTTGCAAGTACGCTGTCGGCATATTTAAAATCCGGTAAATAAATATCTATATAACCGTCAAGCATTTTCAGTGTATCAACGCTTTCATAGCCGCCGCAGTTATACACAATCGGAATATCAAGCCCTTTTACCGTATCGAGTGCCTTTATAATATGCGGTACATAATGAGTTGGTGTTACAAGATTTATATTGTTTGCTCCTTTATCCTGAAGTTCAAGAAATATTTCCGCCAACCTGTCCGATGTTATTTCAAAGCCTTTATGCTCCGAAGATATTTCTCTGTTCTGACAATACACGCACCCAAGATTACATCCCGAAAAAAACACTGTTCCCGAACCGCTCTCACCGGAAATACACGGTTCTTCCCACATATGCAGTGCGGCACGTGCCGCATACAGCCTGTCACTCTGTCCGCATACACCAACCGTCCTGCTTCTGTCAACACCGCAGTTTCTCGGACAAAGTCTACATTCTCTGTAATAATTCATCGCAATATTTCCATAACCTTGTCAAATGCCGCCGCTGTCTTTTCCAAATCGTATTGAGTATGTGCGTCAGACAAGAACAGTGACTCAAATTGTGACGGTGCAAGGTAAATACCCTGTTTAAGCATTTCGTTAAAGTATACTTTGAATTTTTCGGTGTCCGACTTTGACGCGGTTTCAAAATTTATTACATCACTGTTCGTAAAGAATACACTCATCATTGAGCCTACTCTGTTTACACGAACATTCACACCATATTTTTCAGCCGACTTTTTAAATTCACTCTCAATATATGCACCCTTTTGTTCAATTTCTTCATATATATAGGGATTTTCCTGCAAATATTTAATCTGTGCGTTACCCGCCGCCATTGCAAGCGGATTACCCGACAATGTACCTGCCTGATAAACAGGACCTGACGGCGAAACAAATTCCATAATCTCACGTTTACCGCCGTATGCACCGACAGGCATACCGCCGCCGATAATTTTTCCGAATGTGACAATATCCGCGTCCAAACCGAATCTGCCTATTGCACCCGACACAGATAATCTAAATCCCGTCATAACCTCGTCCACAATAAACACGCTTCCGTACTTTTTCGTTATCTCGCGAATTTTCTGCAAATATCCGTCTTTAGGCGGTACAACGCCCATATTTCCTGCTACAGGCTCAATTATAACTCCGGCAATTTCATTACCCATTTTTTCAAATGCGTCCTCTATTGCGTCAATATCATTGTACGGCAAAACAAGCGTATACTTTGCAAAATCTTCAGGCACACCTGCCGATGACGCACCTCCAAAAGTTGCCGCACCCGAACCGGCTTTTATAAGAAGCGAGTCGCTGTGTCCGTGATAACAGCCCTCAAACTTTATTATTATATTTCTGCCCGTGTAACCTCTTGCCAGACGTATCGCAGACATAGTTGCCTCCGTACCCGAATTAACCATTCTCACAACATCTACACAAGGAACAAGCGAACAAATTCTCTTTGCAAGCTCCGTTTCGGCAAGGCACGGTGCACCGAAAGACATACCTTTATCGCAAGCCTCCTTAACCGCCTCCAAAACGATTTCCTTACAGTGTCCCAAAAACATAGGCCCCCATGAGCCGACATAATCTATATATTCGTTTCCGTCAATATCGTATATCTTACTTCCGTTTGCACGTTCTATAAAAAGCGGATAAGTTCCGACATTCTTAAACGCTCTTACAGGCGAATTAACTCCGCCGGGTATATATTTTTTAGCCTCGTCAAAGGCTGTTTTGCTTTTTGATGTATCCACAATATATCATTCCTTTTCTAAACATATAAAAAAATTATACACCCTACTTAATTTATTGTCAATTCCCTTGATTTTTCGATATAATAGTGTTAAAATAGACAAGATATATCTAAATATATCCGTTTTCGGTAAACAAGTGTTTTTATATTTGTTTTCAAAAGGAGAAGCAGGGTGAAATTCCCTCATAGTCACGCTACCGTACAGTCGGATCGCCTGCCGAAAAT
>ENA-OWPB01002933-OWPB01002933.1-human-gut-metagenome-genome-assembly--contig:-NODE-2933-length-10659-cov-2.679366_pt1 | contig 10659 bp, 16 predicted proteins | sample MGYA00248260_ERZ651838 | MGnify/ENA primary metagenome ERZ651838 (study PRJEB26924, sample SAMEA4378304) | human gut metagenome | biome: human gut; feature: human-associated habitat; material: faeces...
AAAGGAGCGGACGGAAAGACACCGTACTTCCACATCGCTTACGCCAACAGTGCGGATGGAAAAACCGGATTTTCTGTGGATAACAGCGTTGATAAACTGTATATCGGGCAGTACACCGATTACACACCGAATGACAGCACTGACCCAACCAGGTACAGTTGGACAAAAATCAAAGGCGAGCAGGGAAATGCCGGAAGGACTTACTTCTTTCAGAGTAATGCAGATGTGTTACTGATGGGGGCAGATAAGAAGATAACACCGGCGCCGCTCATTGTAGATTCGTTTTACAGGGACGGCAACGGCGAGATTGCACAGTCGCAAAAAGGTTGGTGGAAACTTGAAAAATCCACCGACAACGGCGCTACATGGTCAGCGCTCACGGTATCGCAGACTGCGGCACTTGATCGGTTGAGTATTAATGTCAATAACCTGTCACTCAAGGCTCACAACATGCTCAAGGTTTCGCTGTACTTCGACCAGGCAAAGACGAAGCTTGCAGACTATCAGACGTTTCCCGTGGCGGTTGATGTGGCATCACTGACACAGGAGCAGATAGTTGATATCCTGTCAGATAATGGAAAATTCAAGGGATTTTACTACGAAAAAGACGAAAGCGGAAACACGACGCTGTATATTTCGTTCAATGCCATGAAAGGTGGTGTTATCAGCCTTGGTGGCGTAAATAACGGTAACGGTCAGCTGAAAATTTACGATGAAAACGGAACATTGATATCAAGATTAGGGTACACTGGATATGTTGTGCACAACAAGAACACCGGAAAACCAATGGTTTCGCTTAACACTGCCGGGTTGCGCCTGTATACCGACTATACGGATTCAGAGAACTACAATGCATTGATGCTTGGAAAATACGGATTGTACGCACAGAAAGTCCAAAACAAAGTGCTTGAACTTTGGATGGAAGGTGATACGAGCAAAAAATGGGAAGGCTACATTGTTCGCTATCTGAACAATAAAGTCCGAATAAACACGAACTCACTCTTCACGGACGGATGCGAACTTGGAGCAAACTTTTCAACCGATGGAACCCTTATGTTTTACGACTTGGAGAATCAAGCAAAAACATCCGGTAAAGTTAAAAGACAGCCGGTAGCGTCTGTAAGCGCAGATGGTTCAAGAGTGGCATATTTAAATGCTAATAAAAATAGCAATAGGCAATTTGCAGTGGCGATACGTGGTCAATATGGCTCAACCAATAGCTATACGACGTGGTGGTTTACGGCGGACAATCAATCAGATGTTCGATTGAAAGAAAACTTCGCAAAATGTCCAATAAATGCGCTTGATGCAGTGCTGAAAATGCCTGTATGTTCTTTTGATTGGAAAGAATCAGGCATTCATCAGCCGCTTGGACTTGTTGCGGATGAAATCGAAAAAATTGACACGTTACTTGTATCTGGTGGCGGATATAACGAAGATGGAAGTATAAACGCAAAACAGATTGACAGACTGCTTCTGACTGAGTACGCCATTAAAGCTATACAGGAACTTAGTGCAAAGGTTGACGAGCAAGAAAAACGTATTAAAGAATTAGAAAGGAGATTACAGTAATGGGTAAATTTAACGAGTACACACAGAAAGCAACACCGGCGGACAACGACACACTGATGATTTATGATGCGGCGGCGAAGGCAAACAAGCTTTCACCATTCAGCGGAATCTGGAACTGGATTGTCGGTAAATTGACCAATGCGGTCATTAGTAACTTGCAGACGAGCAATCAGACGGTACTGGGGGCGATTAATGAATTAAATAATAAGCCCTTGATGACGGAAAGCACTGATTTGAATAATGCTTCTGGTGGCTTCACTATACTGCACTGGAAACTCCAAACAGCGAATACTCCACGCACAGAAGGACTTACTACAGCTTCATCTGGAATTGTACTTTCATATATCGAAAGTGCGAATTGGGCCGTTCAATTCGGCATGATACCAATTTTTGTTGGCATGATTCCTGCCAACAAAAATTGGTATGTTCGTGTCAAATCGAGCGGCGAATGGAGCAGGTGGGAAGAAAAAAGTAGTAACCGGTTTTTTGCGACAGAACAGACTATAAGCGGAATCAAAGTTACAAAAGGGTCTACTGTCGAAAAGGAATTTGAGTTTCCTGCAAAAGCAGGATACACAAGACATTACATTCTTAGTTCAATCACAGGAACTGGTTCCAATACTGCGGTAATTAATGCCCACTTTTCTGTAGTGAGCGTATATGCTCCCATGATGGATTCTGAGGTTAGTGTAAAGGTAATGTGTATTTATACAAAAGATTGATTTTGCATTCATATAAAATAGTAAGGCATCCAGATTTGACGGAAATATTAAGAAAGTAGGATTCCGTTCAGGCCAAAGAGCATTGAATAATATTTATCTTGATTTTTACGATTCAAATAATTCAAGAAACAAGTTTGGCATTTTTATCAGATGGAGAAAATGCAATTAAGTTCCTTGTCAACGATGAGGAAAAATGGAAGGTTGTCGTAAAATAATTTTCCTCTTCCCATTTAGCTCATTAAAAATTTCATAAAAAGCTACCAATGGAGTGCCCGTTCCCCACGCGGGAACGTGGATTAAAATGTGAAAGGAGTTGACAGAATTGGAGATTAAAGGAATTGACGTATCATCCAATCAGGGAAAACCGGACTGGTCGAAAGTAGCTAAATCCGGTATTAAATTTGCGATTTTGAGAGTGCATCAGAAAACCGGCATTGATGGCTCATTCGAGTACAACTACAAGGGATGCAAGAACAACGGAATCCTTATCGGCGGATACAAATATTCTTACGCTCTGACACCGGCACAGGCGATTGACGAAGCAGAAGATGTGATTGCCGCACTCAACGGGCGAGGACTGGATTTTCCAGTGTTCTACGACCTTGAGTGGTCTAATCAGCGGAAACTCGGCAAGCAGGCTATTGAGAACATTGCAGTTTCATTCTTGACCAGAATGAAAAAAGCAGGATATAAGGTTGGCATCTATTGCAATTATGACTGGTACAAGAATTACTTGACAGACGCTTTGAAGCAGTACGACTGTTGGATTGCCAACTATCCAAAAAAAGGACTGGATAACGGAACATTACAAGAACGGTTGAGAGTTCCGATTGGTGTAGGATGGCAGTATTCAGAACATGGAAAAGTATCAGGAATCAGCGGAAATGTTGATATGGATGTATTTTACAAAGATTATCGAGAAACGACACAGAAAGGAGAAACAAAAATGGTAAAAATCAGTAACTGCGGACATGACGAAAACGGAAGGTATGCAGGTGGAAAAGCAGGAGATCAGACTGGTACAGAATATCGGATCATGAACTGGTACAGTAGGCCGTGGCTCTGTGTCCTGAGGTTCAATGACGCAAAAATCGCAGCCATGATTGCAGATATGGCGACAAAAGCGGCCCAGAATAATCTCATCGGGTATGATCAGGGCACTGCCGGAAACAGCAATGACCGGTATTCATTCTGGCAGCATTTAAAGGCAAGTAACTACGATCCGGCGCAGATCACGGTAGCTTGTGAATCTGATTGCAGCGCAAGCACAGCTGCTATCGTCAAGGGCACTGGATATCGCCTGAATAACGTAAAGCTCAAAGCAGTCAGCATTTATCTGACAACACGAAACATGAGAGCCGCAATGAAGGCTGCCGGTGCGAAAGTCCTGACGGACAGCAAGTACCTGACATCCGGTGACTATCTGAAGGCGGGAGATATCCTCTTGAACGATAACCACCACGTAGCTATCGCTGTTACCACCGGTGCAAAAGCAGGCACACCTTCGACAACACTCACCGGCATCTTCCAGACAAGACTCCCGATTTTGAGAAAAGGCAATTCCGGAACGGCCGTGGCAATGCTTCAGGCGATGCTGGGAGTGGAAGTTGACGGACAGTTCGGGAATGACACATATAATTCCCTCAAAGTTTTCCAGAAAAATGTTGGTGTAAAGGCAAATGGAACTTGCGGCATTGATACATGGAAGAGAGTGATTGAGCATATGAAAGCCAACACGAAATGATGTTCTGATTGATTTATCATTTAAAACAGGTTATACTACCAATAGTCGCACAGAGATTGAACTTATGATGCGTATAGTACCCTGTGTGGCTAGCACAAGTGAAGAGTGCAGACTGGTCTGCCGTGCATTGATGAAAGAGCTGTATGTTCCAATTTGGGGGCTGTTAGCAGCGGCGCGAGTCGACAGTCAAAGAAAGAGTTGGGCATAAAAACCCGACTCTTTTCTTATTCTTCGAGATATTCTTGATATATCTGTTCTATTTCTCTTTTTCGGTTCTGTGATATTGAAACGATATCACCAGAAATCATCCTGATGTCAGATTTAATGTTTGCAATATAATCCATGTTTACGATATAGCTACGGTGACACCGGACAAAACGCCGATCCAGAACCTTTTCTATCTCATGCAGACGCCGGTAAAAGCCGTACTGATGCCTGTCCGTGCAATGAATGATGCACATTTGACCACGGCTTTCTATATATTCGATGTTCCGAAAGAAAATCCTGTGGAAATCGCCCTTGAATTTCACAGTAAGCATCCGCTCTTTTAATCTTCCAAGTGTGGTATCAATCACAGAAAACACCCTTCCATTTTCATGCCCTTTGATAACATACTGCGCTGCCCGAACGTCAAAAGCATCACGCATATAACTGCCACTAACTGTCCAGAACATCAAACTGCCGGAGTAACCAGAGCCACGTAACTTATATGCTACATCAACACCATTTTCACCGTCTTTTAAAATGATATCCAACACGATTAAGTCAAACCATTCACCGTCTTTCACGTCATCCACAAGAGGGATGCCAGAGGTGTATTCTGAAATCTGATACGTCCGGTCGCCCTTTTTCTTCAAAAATGACTCAGCCCTTGCTTTGAAATAATCAATATCAAGCTGATTGTCGTCAAGTATTGCTATTCGCATTTATATCACACCCTTTTTTTGTTATGCGAAAACACACTATTTATTCAATTTACCAATTTTTATAGTGAAATGTTGTAGAATATACAATGTAGATGATGTTTATACAGACATTATACTACAGCAGTTTAATACTGTAAATGGGCTGAATTGCCGGAAAATAATCGAAGCTGCTCTCCTGTGATAATAAAAGTGCTTAAAAAACCGGCAGTCAGTCCCTAAAAGATAGGTGATTTGATGAAACAAAAGACGAAAATACTCTTAATATTGATACTCACAGCCGCATTGATAAACACTAGCGTTTGTTACATGCTTGTTGAGTTTCCAAACGTACAGGAAAGCGTGCATCTAGCGAACACCCAGAAACATGTTTCAAGCGTATGCAGAGTGGCTCATGCCAGTGCATCAGAATGCGACAATAAAGACATTTTTTGTAAAAGCATGATTTATTCTGCAATCACGAAGTTTATATTTGAGAATACAAAGATTCTGATCTATATCTGGCAATTCCCGAGAGCAAATATTTTTGTCACAGTCCGTACTATTGCATTGAGGTGAGAGTATAGTAAAAACAGAACAAATGTTTGAAGTAATATTTCCCACTAACCGAACATATATTATTGTATAAAGCTGATCGGGAGGTATGCTATATGGGCTATAAAGAGAAGATTATTGCACTTTTAGATAAGGTTAATGATGAATACATATTGAAAAGGGTTTATAAATTGTTGGTTTACCTCTATTTGAAAGAATAAGATAAAAAGAGCCGGGGAAATATTGTCCCCGGCTTTTTGATTTAAATCACTTTTTGAACATCTGCTGATTCAATTGAAATGTATTTTCCTTCTTCCGGAACGGAAATAAAATAATCATCGTCAAAAGCATGATATGATAATTCATTTTGCTCACTGAGCATATCGTCCATAGAATTATAAAAGTAAACGTATCCTTCTTCGTTTTTGTATGCTTTTAATACATATCCTCCAAGTGGAAGCGTCTTCCCAGTCACATACTTCCCAGGTGGATATAAACCCTTTTCTGTATCGTACATCTTTAGACCTCCTTCTGATTTAGATGATTGCTTTTCTGAAGCTTGTGGTGAAAACACCTTTTCGCTTGTGGGCACTTGTTCCAAAGAATTAGAGTTATCATTTTGAGAAATGTATTTTTTTAAGAAATCACCATCCCACAATACGATTCCTGCTTCTTTGGCTGCCTCTCGGGCGGCGGGAGTAAATGTATTGCTTGTAATTATGATTCCTACATGACAATGATAAACTTGTTTTGCATAAAACACATCTTGGACGACTTTGTTACCCACAGCTGAACTCCAGCGCTTACATTGAACAGCGTATCTTACGTTATTTCTCGTCGCAATAATGTCTGCTCCATGATCTCCGCTTGATCTAGTGACCTCCACTGTATCAAAACCGTTTCTTTTCATAACACGGGCGCAAAAGTATTCAAAATCATGTCCGTCCATAGTGTTTATATTTAGTAAATCAATTTGCCTCTCTTCTGGCATTTCATCCTTTTCTTCTACAAGATCGTACATATCTCTATAATTAAATAAATCAATAGTCATTCCGACAGGAATAGATAATATACTGTTTGAAGGAATACGTACATTTTTAAAAACTTCACCAACATCCAGAAACACGCTAAAATCTGGCGAAATCTTAACAGTTCCTCCATCTTTAAGACATTTTATATCATATATTCCAGCAGAAATCTCATGACCGGCATTGTAATATCCTGCATCTAACTTTAAACCATGTGCAATGTGTGGACGGAAACTTACAGGAGCACTTTCTATAATATCTGAATTTTTATGAGAAAAATAGATTAGTAAAATAATTAATATGATACCTACGATTAATAGAATAATTTTCCAATGCTTTGCTACTGCATCTGATATTGCTCCGATTATTCCTATCACTATTAACCATGAGAAAATATCAGAGCTGCAACCGCTTGATTTTCTTCTTGCCATTACGGTGATTCATCCTTTGTTTGAATTTTTATATATTATACCACCTAAACTCAAAATCGCATAGTAAAAATATAAAAAAGCCGGAGATTTTAACCTCCGGCCCTTTCTTTTTTTTAGTTGTTTTCCAGCTCTGTAAGGATTTCTTGGAGCTGTTTCCAACGCTCTTCGCTGAGCTTTGCGAACTTCACGAGAATCTTTTTGGCAAATTCATTGTCCCCGGTCATTACCGAATCGACGATAGCCTGCGCATCGCCATCGTCTTGAAACATTTCGCCGCTTCCGTTCACGAGCCAATCATAATTGACTTTGAATTTACGGCAAATGTCTTGGATAGTTCGTTCGCCAGGAACTTTAGTACCAATTTCAATCTGTGCAACGAAGTTTCTACTAATATTTAATTTATCAGCAAATTCCTGTTGCGTTAACGAAAGTTCTTTTCTTAATTCCTTAAGCCTGCTATTCAAAATGATCACCTCCTTTCTTGTAATTATAATACCATAGTTTGTTTACAAAGTCAACAAAAAAGACTTGACAAATGTTTACCCAGGGACTATACTGTGTTTACAAGGTAAACAAGAAAAACAATAAAATGTTTACTCGAAAGGAGGGAAAGACTAATGTCTGAAGAAAAACGTGAACTTATTAAAGATGTAACATCACGACTCGGGAAGCTTCCAGTTGAAAAGCAGAATTATCTTCTGGGATACATGAATGGAGTTATCGACAGCACTGAAAACACTTCTGCAAAAAAAGAAGCAGAAGTGACAGGAAGCGATTAAGAAAGGAGAAGCATGAATAACTTAACAGTAACAGAGTACAAGAATATTCGAGTGCTCACTACACAGCAGATTGCAGAAGCATATGGAACCAATGTAGACACGATTACAAGAAACTTTAATCGTAATAAAGACAGATACATTGAGGGAAAACATTATATAGCGTTAGAGGGAACGGAGAAGAAAGACTTTTTAGACCTCGGACAATTTGACCGAGGTTTGAAAAACGCTAAAACATTATACCTCTGGACAGAAAAAGGAGCATTCCTCCATGCAAAGTCGCTGAACACCGACAAGGCGTGGGAAGTGTATGACAGACTGGTGGATGAGTATTTCAAGAAGCCCAAATTACTATCATGGACTATGGATGACAAAATTCAGATTCTTGCACAGGGAAACATCGAGCTTAAAGAAAAGATTGATGCTGTCAATGATGACTTGCAGGAGTTCAAAAGAGATATGCCATTGCTTGCATTGGAATGCCAGAAAATCACAAAGGCAAAGAACCAGAAAGTAGTTCCAATTTTAGGTGGAAAGAATGCACCGGCGTACAAAGATAATTCATTGCGGCAGCTTGTGTACAGTGACATTGATGCACAGCTCCGCAGGGAATTTGGCGTGAATACCTACAAGGCAATCAAAAGAAACCAGTGTGATGTAGCAATAAAAATCATAAACGAATATGAGCTGCCGATGTATTTAAAAGATCGCATTGATGATGCGAATGCTCAGAGTAGTTTCTTATGAGAAAGAGAGAAGATTATGAAAAGTATTGAAAGTTATATGTTTTATGGCGATAACGCAGAAGTATTTCGGCCACTTATAGGATTTAAAATCGTAGACATTCAATTCACACACACAAATGAAGAAAACGATGATGTAGTTATTCTTAAATGTGTTAATGAACATAACGTGGCAATAGATATTCTTTTTCAGGAAGATGTAGTATCCGTTACCGAACCGTATGCAGTCAATGAAGATTTGAGCCCTATTGAATCTAAACAGGAGAAAGAGAAAGACATTGTCCCAGTGATTGAGCAAGTGACGATGTAGGGAGGACGAGGCAGTGGCAGAACAGTTTTCTACATTCAAAGAGGATTTAGAGAATATCGGCATCCACATTACGGACGAACAGTATTCAGACCTCTGTGAGATTAACCTGTTTATGAAAGGGATGCCAGATATTCCGGTTTACAACATCCTGCTGGTGCTCAAAACACTTGGATTAATTCCAACCAAAATACCAGATAAGGAAAGCAGTCAGAAGCGCGACTCCAATACCAAGGGATGTTTTGATAATGAATTTGAGAGAAAGTTTGGAAAAATCAAAAAGTGATTTCTTTGCTTTGTCTTGCTTGGAAACATAGGAGTTTTTCCCTAAATCAGTCAAGTATATATTGGCTAAGTCAGTATTTACAAGACTTCGAGATTTAAGAGATTTCACGTAGTAGTTGTACGTCTGGTGATCGAGACCAGATAACTGTAATAGGTCATATTGATTCATGAAATCGTTGATAGCATTTTGAATCAAAAGACCAAGCAGGTCATTTTCATTTTGAATTAGCAAGCGTTTATCTCCTTTCATTTACTCGGCATGGCAGTCCCTGTAAATACATTATAGGTAGATAAGGAAGAAAACTCAATAACCCAAAGGAGTGAATTTTATGAGTAAAAAAAAGAAAAAGAAAAAGGCTTCCAAGATGGTACGAACATCAAAGAAACCTATTTCCTTAACATGTTTGATTAATAAGAAACCTATTTGCCAGATGGATATTTTTCGTTGAATGCTTCTAACGCAGATTCATAAGCGTTTGTGTATTCTTCGAAATAATCGACAGTGACATGAACTTTGCCTGAATCAATTTGAGCTTGACGTTTTAAATGGCACGCGTCAATGCAAACTGCAACGGCTAAATCATGTGCACGTTTTTCATTATCGGTCATTTTTACACCTCCCTTCGGAGAATATTATATCACATCGCAAAAAGAAAATGGCAAACTAAAAAAGAAACAATCAGGAGGTAAAAATCAGATGATTAAATGCGAAAAAGGAAACGTATCAATCAACGGTGCGGGAAATGAAGTTATCCATGATCTTTCAGAAATCATATCTCGTACCTACAGTTCATTTTCCAAAGCGTTCGGAGAGGAAAAAACAAAACAGATGATTTTTAAGGCGGTAAACGCCGGGATGGGAGCGGACAAATGACAAAAGCAGAGAAATTTAACCTTTATGCTGATACCTTATATGGAATGTGCCGGAAAGCACAGGACACAGTTCCAGAAGCACTTGTGAGTTTTGAATGTAAGGTTTTCAGCGGTGAAAAGTTGGGGACATATCGTGCAATATGCGTTGGTATCACAACGTCTGGTGGAAGCAGAAAATATTACGATGTGTGCGAAGCTTTACGTGATATGGAGGAAAGCTTTGAATCCGTAAAGACAATCCTGAATAACCTGTTACTTAATGCTCCGTGCCCATACTACGAAAAGGAGGAAGAAGATTGATGGATATAGAAAAAGAAAGCTCCGTGGATTTTATCCCGGAGACTGTTGAAGAAGAATATGCCCTGTTGGCAGGCAGATTGAAAGCTGTTGAAGCTTATCTTGATACTTCAGATAGCGATTACGTAGACAAAAACGTTCTGGCTGCCATGTTAGGCATTTAAGTTGTAAGTAGCCCCGGCGGTGCAGGAACACCAACCGGAGCATGTATCTAACTTAGCTTGAGTAAGTTAAATACAAGATGATTATATCATACCTTCTTGTATTTGGCAAATAAAAACACAGGAGGGCATTTTTAATGTCTAAAATCACTAAGGAAACTGGTAAAACACTTGCTTCTGAGATTATCGAAGATCTTGAGAAAGAAGCAAGAAACAAAGATCTGGCAATCATTGCTCTGCTGACTACAGTGCTGGCAATGGGA
>ENA-OWPB01002935-OWPB01002935.1-human-gut-metagenome-genome-assembly--contig:-NODE-2935-length-10654-cov-9.388905_pt1 | contig 10654 bp, 12 predicted proteins | sample MGYA00248260_ERZ651838 | MGnify/ENA primary metagenome ERZ651838 (study PRJEB26924, sample SAMEA4378304) | human gut metagenome | biome: human gut; feature: human-associated habitat; material: faeces...
GGCAGATGAAAGGTTATAACACAAGCAACGGATACATGGGATACGTAGAAGGCAAATACATTTTATTTGCCAGTGAACAAGAATATTTCGAGTTTATGGAAGATTGAGAAGGAGGAAGGAACATGAGCAAGGTCTATTTCACACTGACAGGAACAAAGCACTATTTCGGAAAAGAATTCCTGAAAAAAGGAACGAAGATACGCTTAGAAAAAGAACCGGACAATGAGCATGACAAGGAAGCAATTAAAGTAACTTACGAAGGTCTGGGAAAGATTGGATATGTGGCAAATAGCTCTTATACAGTAATCGGTGATTCCATGAGTACCGGAAGGATTTATGACAAAATCGGAAAAAAGGCAAATGCAAAAGTAGTGCTTGTCACAGATCACGGAACAATCTGCAGCATTAGCAAGAAAAGCCTTCTGGATAATCAAAAGAAGGTTAAGAAATCAGAAGTGGAAAGCGAAAAATAAAGAAATCTGAGGGAGGAAAATCATGTTTGGATTTGATAAGATGTTTGATTTTGATAGAGACGGAAAATTGGATAGCTGGGAATGTGCTGCACAGTTTCAGTTCATGGACGAAATGATGAAGAACGATGAAAAAAGTATATTTAATGATGATAAGAGCGATATTTTTGCGGATGCCGGACTGGATTATGATGAGTTGGAATTTATGGATCCGGATGAAAGAAGAGAAGCGCTGGAAGATGCGGGACTGGATCCAGATGAGTTTGATTTTTGAATTATATCAAGAAATCAAAAGAGTCCGATTGCAACTATGATATAATATATATGTTATTATTAGCGAGAGGAGATAATTATGGTGAAAAGGAAGAAAAGAAAAGCAAATGAGATAAATAAAAATAAGATAATTAGAGAATTTTACAAAAATGGTGCAATTGTTTCTGATTGCAACTATGGAAAAAAAGCGACCTGTGACAAATGGGATTTATCAGAAGCAGAGTTTGATGAACTTGTTATGCCAAAAGATGAATGGCAATGGAAATTATTTATTGAGTATTGTATTGAAAAATTAAATTATAGAAAAAAATCCAAAGAGAAAGTTGATAATAAAAAAGTTTATTCTGGGAATGTTGTAAGAATACCATCTAGAGATGTTGCAATTGAGTATTTACGAAATGTTTTTGATAATAAAGTTGACAAAATAGGTGTTGATATAAAAAAAGAGTTTTCTGAAAAGAATTATCAATACGAAGCGGTATATGAAATAGCAACAAAGTACAGGGTATATTACGAAGATGTTGAAGAATTTTTGAGTGATATGAATGAGGCCGATTGGGAAAAATTTTTAGATTTAAATATCGGTCGAATAAATGAAAATCTCAGAACATTTACAACAACGATTCCTGATCACAAAGAAATAGAAAACTATTTGGGAAAAAAATTGTTAGGAAGAGACTTGAATGACATTTTGAAAATAATATCATCTCAACCAGGAGTTGACTTGGTGAAAATTTCTAATAGAGAACGTCTCTATCATAAACAATTAGAACATCTTTTGAGATATGCGACTTATGCAGAAATTATAAATAGAATTTCTAAACAAGAAATAAAGAATAAGATTGTTAATCTTATTAAAAAGGAAGCAACTGCTGGTGAATGGGATTTTGTTGGTAGTGATATTGAGATCATAAGCGATAAGGCATCCAATTTTGTACGCATGCAAGGTTTTCAGAATAATATTTTAAATATAAATAGCGGAAAAATGACAGCAAATGCAGGCGACGCTGCACAATTTTTATTTATTTCCAGAGCAATAATGTTAGGCTATAATTGCTCAAATGTAGATGTGAGATCTAGCAGATATGATTCAGTTATTGACTATAATGGCGTTATTCTTAAAATACAAGTTAAAGGAATTTCGGCAGATGCACTAATTAGTTTTAAGGATCGTGATCGTGGAGGAGTTGGTAATGATTCAAGTAATCGAAACAATGTAGGTAGATTAATAAGTTCTGTAGACTGTGATATTTATGTGGCTGTTGATAAAGAATGTGGGGCTTGCTATATTTTTCCAATAAAAGAATTTGTTGAAAACAAACTAACAATAGGACAGCGAAAAAAAGGTATATCTATGGATGAAGCAGAAGCTTTCTTTGAAAAATGGGATATTATAAGAACTGTTGCAGAAAAAAACGCATAAAAGCAGGAGAGTAGACAATAGGAAATGATTTTGTTGATTTTGTAGCAATTGCATGATAAAATAAAATTGCAGCGCGCCGCAAAAAATAATATGAAAGAGTGTAGATAAATGATATATACCGAATATGCAGAACAAGATAATACTACTTTTATTATGGAAGAAAAAAATGGACAAACTGCATGTAGAGGTTTTTATAAAGGAAAACCGGATAAAGAAAAAACAGATAAATACTATGGAAAATTAGTTTATTGTCAAAAGAAAAATATGAATTATAAATGTGCGTCTTTTTTTGCTGGAGTCGGTGGGATTGACATTGGATTTAAACAGGCAGGATTTGATACTTTGTATGCCAATGAAGTAGATCCTTATCCAGTGAAAACATTTGAATTAAACTTTCCAATGAAGGTGGATTTGAGAAGTATAACTGATGTGAAGCCGAATGAAATTCCAGAAGATTGTAATATTTATCTTGCAGGTTTTCCTTGTACAGACATTTCCATAGCGGGTTATAGACAGGGATTATTTAATGAAGATGGTTCTCTTACTCGAAGTGGATTATATTATGAATTATTAAGGTTAATAAAAGCAAATAAACCACCAGTTGTGTTTTTAGAAAATGTTAAAAATTTAGTGGGACACAATAATGGAGAAACATTCAAAGTAATTTATGACAGCCTTACGGATGAAGGCTATCATATTAAATATCAAGTTCTAAATGCAATGGAGTATGGAAATGTTCCACAAAACCGAGAAAGAATTTATATTGTAGGATTTAAGGATGAAAATGCATGTAAACGATTTGAATTTCCTATGCCAATAACAAGAACAAAGTCTTTAACTGATATTATTGATTTCGAAAATAAGCTATCTGAGAAATACTATTATACACCAGGAAAATATAAGGGCGATTTATATGAAAAGCTTGATGAAGCAATGGATGACCCGAACACAGTCTATCAATGGAGACGCAAATATGTGAGAAAAAATATGTCAGGTGTTGTACCTACATTGACTGCAAATCAAGGAGAAGGTGGTCATAATGTCTGCCTGATTAGAACAAAATATGGAATTAGAAAAATGACGCCTCATGAATGCTTTAATGCGCAGGGATTCCCCGCGGATTATAAGCTTCCGACAGATATGGCAGAATCAAGACTATATAAACAAGCAGGCAACAGTGTTTGCGTATCTGTAATAGCTAGAATCGCAGAGAATATTATGGATGCATTGAAGGAATAATCTTAAAGCATTATGCAGGAGGTCTCGGGATCTCCTGTTTTTATATTTCATAATAATGTTAAATGGTGGTGACAATATGTGGAAAATGCTTCCGGAAGAAGAAAAAAAAGAATATAAAAGAATGATACTAGCATTTGCTAGTTTGACAGAAATGTTTGCTCAAAAAGCTGAAAACACAGAAGAAGTTATAGAATTAAGTCCAATAATAAATTCTAAGTATCAAGAGACTGTTTTTCAGAGAGCATTTCATGCATCAGCAGAAGATATAGGGAATACTTCATATGATGCTGCAATTGCATATAAGGATTCGACAGGTAAAGAAACAAAATTTTTAATAGGAATTAAAACCTTCGGTGTTGGATCTGGCTCTCAAAAAGTTGCTCAATTCAAAGCCAATCATAGTGAATGGGCAGCGATTATAAATAGAATAAGGGAAAACTCTAGAACAGAAAACGGAGAAACAAAAACAAAAGATGAAATTAATAAAGCAAACAATGAATTATATTTAGAACTGGCAAAAAAAATTGCAATATTAAGAAATGCTAGAATCAAATCTTCTGAATCAAACATACAGGGTTTTTCAGTTAATGAAGAGAAGGATAATGTACAAGCAGTGTATCATGTTTTGATGCCTTCAAAAAAGGGAGACCCTGCGGAAATATATGTTGGTGAAACGGACTATGCCAAAATTGATGTTAAAAACATTCAAATATTAGGATGTACGGGAGTAAAAAATCCAACGAATTTTGATTTTTTTGATGGCAATCATATATATAGATATACAGCTGCTGATAGTCAGTTACTAATGGATTTTAAAAATCAGGATATTATACAAGAAAAATGGGATGTCGTATATGCAGATGATGCATATTTATTATTTTCAAATCTTGCTGATCAGATATATGGGAAACCACAATCCGCAATTAAAGAATCATATTCTTGGTTGATTACAAATGCGGAAGGTGAAGTAGAACTTTTTTCTGGATTTAACAGTTTTTATGGAGTGGGATCTAAACTAGCAATTAATAAGCGTGCTAAAAAAATTGAAGCTATAAACATAAAATTTGAAAGTAGTGTAAAGGAAGAGATAAGAATAAATATGATTAAACGTTTAAAAGCATATTTGCTACATTCTGCATCTTCAAAGTCAGAAAAATTGGAAAAAGTTCAGGAAAGAAAAGAGATTATTAAGCTTGCTCATGATACAAATAACAAAGAATTTATTGATGCAATTCAACGATTAGTATATAGGCCTAAGGATGAATTGTATATTCCAATTCCGAGGGCAAAAGAATTTCATTTGAGCCATCCAGATTTCTTTGGATCAGGAATTGGATCTTTCAAAAAAAATTCTAATAAACTTGCTTTGAATAAAACAGAATGTGAGTTTAATTTGATTTTCGAACCATCAGGAGATAGCATAAGATCTTTTATTACACAAGATAATGGAAAAGCAATTGAATCTGTAGAAAAGCAGTCATATCTTGGTGAGTGGATATTAAGAGGGGTATTTCAGTTAGCTGAGTTTGAACCGTTGACAGTAGCGCGATTAAATGAAATAGGAATTAATGGAATTCGTATTTATAAGATTGATAATAAATCAGATGTTCATTTGCAGTTTATATGGATTAATCCAGAATGTCCCCCAGATGATTTTATAGAATAGTGGAGAAAAAATATGTTTGAAGAAGAGTGTGTTCCGTTTGCTCCCGCATTGATTGAGTCAATGCGTTCATTAGGTTATTCATTTCAGTCAGCAGTAGCCGACTTGCTAGATAATAGTATTAGCGCAAAAGCTGAGAATATTTATATTTTTTCTAGTCCCAGTGATAATCCTTCATTGATTATCTTCGATGATGGATGTGGCATGTCAGCTAGTCAACTTTATGAGGCTATGAGATATGGTAGCAGTAATCCTTTGGATGAACGTGATACGGATGATTTGGGACGGTTTGGATTAGGAATGAAATCGGCTTCATTATCTCAATGCAGGAAACTGATTGTAGCTAAGGTAATAATTAAGGCTCGGGAACGGTTGATAGCAGAAGGGATGCCACTCCAGCTTTAAGGGAGGTGCAGGGATGGATAATTTAACTCCAGAACAGAGAAAGAAAAATATGAAGAATATTCGTTCCCGAGATACGAAAATAGAATATCTTCTCCGAAAAGAATTGTGGATTCGGGGATATCGGTATCGGAAAAATTATAAAGGATTACCAGGAAAACCAGATATTGTACTGATAAAATATAAAATTGCAATATTTTGTGATGGAGAATTTTTTCATGGTAAAGATTGGGAGATATTGCGACCAAAATTAGAGAAATCAAATAACAGTAAATATTGGCTGAATAAGATTTCGAGAAATCGTGAGCATGACGAGGAGATAAATAAAAAATTGCTTTTTCTAGGCTGGACAGTAATTCGTTTTTGGGGTAATGATATAAAAAAGGATTTGAATGGCTGTATAAAAGTAATCGAAGAGACTATTTTTGATAATAAAATGACTGACTCGGAATCTGACATGTAGGAACATTTAGATCCTATGAAATTTGAGTCTTATGTTGATAGGGCTTGCACAGATGTCCTTTTGAAATCAGAAAATAGAGGAATTAAGAGGCTGATTGATGATTGAGAGGTGCGTTTATGGAAGATAGAACTGGAAAAAATGGTCGAGAGAAGAAACAATACTAGCATTTGAGTTGTATTGTCGTATACCTTTTGCAAAAATATCAAAAACAAATAAAGATATTATAAATCTTGCCAAGCTTTTGGGACGCACACCAAGTTCTGTAGGATTAAAGATGGCAAACTTAGCGCACTATGATCCCGAAATACAGAAACGTAAGCTGTCTGGAATGGCACATGGTAGTAAACTAGATGCTGAAATATGTGCTGAATTTGCAGGTAATTGGGAAGCACTATCCTTAGAGGCTGAGGAAATATTGGCAAGTAAACAAGGTGTAACTGTTGAAAAAATGTTAGGCTTAGAATCTGAGTTTGAAAATATTCCTGTAGGAGAATACAGGGAAATGCGAATGAAGCAAAGAGTTGGACAGTATTTCTTTAGAATGGCAATACTAAATTCTTATGCATATAGATGCTGTATAACAGGAATGAAGGAATCTCAATTGTTGATTGCAAGTCATATCAAGCCATGGAATGTTAGTGATGAGAAGACAGAACGTACAAATCCGCAAAATGGATTATGCTTGAATGCGCTTCATGATAAAGCTTTTGATAAAGGCTTGATAACCATTAATAATAAGTATGAGATTATTATTTCAAAACAAATGAAAAACACTGAAATGGATCAGTCTACAAAGGACTGGTTTATGAAGTATGATCATAAAGAAATAATAAAGCCAGATAAATTTTCCCCAAATCCTCAATTTATAGAATATCACAATGATGTTATTTTTCAGAAATAAGGAACTGAATTATAGGATAATTTACCAATGATATTAGAATTAAGATATAGGTGCTTGAATGAAGATTAATAGAATAAATATTAAAAATTATAAGTCAATGGTGGAGTCAGGAAATATATTTGTTGATGAACAAATAATGGCATTAATAGGTCAGAATAATACTGGTAAATCAACAGTACTTGATGCAATTCAGTGTGTGTTTCCTGAGTCAAAGAAAAGTGTTGAGTATAAAGATTTTCACAATCGCAGTAAGAATGTGGAGATTGAACTAGAATTCTCACTTGTTACAGATGAATATTTGAGAGAAAGGTTATGTAGTGAAGATCTTAGAAAAAAGGAAAATAGTTTAAATGAAGCTTGTGAGAAAGGAGCTTCGCCTGATGAAATAGCAGAATTATTAAAAAAATTTGAAGACAAAATGGCTTCAAAAATTGAAGAAGCTCAAAAAAAATATGAAATAGATAATGAGATGTTTGTTGTTAAACAAATTGTTCCGCCAGGAGGAAAGAAAAAAAGTGAATTAAAAAGTGGAGCAATGATTTCAGATGCTGATTTGAAGAAGATACTCCCAGTATTAAAAGTGATTCCGGCAATTCGCAATCCACAAAATGAGAGTACAGCTGGAACTAACTCATATATGAAAGAATTGATTCAAATGCTTGATGATAACATAGAGACAACAATAGAGGTGGGACAAAGAAAAATCAATTATAATGAATTGAATCAGATTATTGCCGATGAAAGTAATCGAAGGTGTAGCGAATTGTCAAAAAAGATTACTGAAAAATATGCGGAAGCTGTAGGATCTACAGATTTTGAAATTCATATTTCTTCAGAGGTAAATATAGCGAAAGGAACAGCATATAGTACAAAATTAGTAGATACTCATGCAGAATTGGAAAGTGATATGCTCAGCTGTGGCACGGGATATCAAAGTATGATTATATTGTCTATTTTGCAGACTTTTCTTGAATTAGATGCGCGACAGGTAGAATACATTCTGATTATAGAAGAACCTGAAGTTTATTTACACCCAAATCTTCAGAGGAAGATGATAGAAACATTGTGTAAGCTTTCTCTAGATAATCAGGTGCTTTTTTCTACACACTCTCCAATTACGATTTCCGCGTTGACTAAAAGTCAGATTTTGTTGATTGTTAAAGAAAATGCAAGAGCACATGTGGAGCCGATAAATGTTAAGAAGGTTATTGAAGAACTTGGAGTGCGACCAGCGGATATACTTATGCAGAATGGAGTTATATTAGTAGAGGGACCGGATGATAAAAAAGCTATTGAAATACTGCTGAATAAGATAGATAAAAGATTGACCGAAAAAATAAACATAGTTTCAACAGGAAGCTGTAGTAAAATTGCATTTTTTGCCAGTGTAGAAAAAGTTTTATATTCACTTCCAAAAGTTCCAGTATTAATTATTAGGGATGCAGATTACTTAATGCCAGAAGAACAAAAGTTACAAACAATAAAAGAGATTAAAAATTTTATGGAGAATTCATTAGAAATTGATGATAAAGAACTTGAAGAAGACATTTTTGTTATTGGCGAGCATGCACTAGAATCATTGTTTATGGATCCCAATATCATTTCTAATGTTCTACAACTAAATTTTGAAGTTTGTCAAGATGCTTGTTTAACTTATCAGAAGGGGTATGAGAACGCAATGAAGAAACAAATGGGAAAAGATGTAATTGCAAAATACTTCCAACCCAAATATTTTTGGGAAAAGAATTTAGACAAATATGGATGGTCGGATGCAAAAAGTGTTGCAAGAGAAAAATGGGACGAAGCATATTATGAAAAATGGAAAAGGGTAATAAAAGATATGTTTCCTGAAAACAGTGAGGAAAAAATTACAAATTTCAGGATGGTACGTGAAGGTATAAATAAATATACATGCGATGCAGTAAGAGAACAGAGAAATTACATTGTAGAAATATTGGAAAGCATGTCTTTGGAAATAATGGAAAAAAATTCATTTTCTAAATTAGTTAAAAAGCTCAAGGATTTTAGTACTTTGGTAATTAGTTAAAATAACCATAAAATAGGCGTAATATGGCGGAGCAAATGGAATGGAACATGTGCAATTAGAAATATTCTGAGAGTGTATCTGCGTAAATGATGTTTGATACGGCCTAACAATAGTTCTTTAATTTTGGGCATGATTAGTAAAAGATTAAATGGTTCTTGATTATGACAGAGAATTCCGGTTTATGATGCAGGAATATGAAATACTTGAACAGATTATTTCACTTAGAAAGGTTTCAAGTCATGATAAATAAGAAATTAAATGATGGAGAAAGTAAATGGTAAAGCAAATAGTAAGAGACATTTTCTTTTTAGGCCAGCCATCCGAGCCGGCCACAAAAGCAGATATCCAGATTGGAAAGGATCTGCAGGACACACTGCAGGCGAACCGGGAACGGTGTGTTGGTATGGCCGCAAATATGATTGGTGTAAAGAAGAATATCATTATTGTGAATATGGGATTCATAGATGTTGTGATGTTTAATCCGGTGATTGTTTCAAAGCATGATATGTATGAGACAGAAGAAGGCTGTCTGTCCCTGGATGGTGTTCGTAAGACGACCAGATACCAGGAAATTGAAGTAGAGTATTATGACTTCAATTGGAAAAAACAGCGCCAGAAACTGTTTGGATGGACGGCGCAGATCTGCCAGCATGAGATTGATCATTTGTCTGGGAAGATCATATAATTGAATGTGAATTGCGAGGTGTCTGACATGTTAAAGAATGTACTGATCGTAGTGGATGATATAGAAAAATCCATAGAGTTTTATAGGGATTTATTTGGACTGCAAGTGATTCTTCAAAATGAAGGAAATGTGATTTTATCGGAGGGCCTTGTTTTGCAGGATGCCGGTCTATGGGGGAAGATGCTGGATGAGACTTCTACGCCATTCAATAACATGATGGAACTGTATTTCGAGGAATTTGATATAGATGGATTGATTGCAAAATATGAATCTGGTAAGTATTCCGTTCGATATGCCACAGAATTGACAGAACTTGCAGGTGGCCAGAAACTTGTAAGGCTGTATGATCCGAGTGGTAATCTCATCGAGGTTCGCACTCCGTTTATGTGTAATTGAGGGAGAAGATATGCAGATTTTTGTTGATGCAGATGCCTGTCCGGTAGTCGGTATTGTTGAAAAAGTTGCAAAAGAGCACAATCTTCCGGTAACGTTGTTGTGTGATACCAATCATGTGTTATCATCTGATTACAGTGAAGTGATTGTAGTTGGAGCCGGAGCAGATGCAGTGGATTATAAACTGATCAGCATTTGCCATAGGGGCGATATTGTTGTATCACAGGATTATGGTGTGGCTGCAATGGCATTAGGAAAAGGTGCTAATGCGATTCATCAGTCCGGGAAATGGTATACGAATGAAAATATTGACCAGATGCTTATGGAGCGTCACTTGAACAAGAAAGCACGAAGGGCATCCGGAAAGAATCATTTAAAAGGACCAAGAAAAAGAACAGCAGAAGATGATGAGCATTTCAGAGCGTCTTTTGAAAAAATGATACATATGGTAATGGATAAGGGGAAATAATCACAAACAGAGCACAGGAGAATTGGGAGGCGTAGAATGATGGAAAAGAAAAGAACCTATATTGCAATTGATCTTAAGTCATTCTATGCATCTGTGGAATGTAAAGAGCGAAATAGAGATCCTTTGACGACTAATCTTGTGGTTGCGGATAGAAGCAGAACAGAAAAAACGATCTGTCTTGCGGTATCTCCAGCATTAAAGTGTTATGGGATACCCGGAAGGGCTC
>ENA-OWPB01002937-OWPB01002937.1-human-gut-metagenome-genome-assembly--contig:-NODE-2937-length-10654-cov-2.211246_pt1 | contig 10654 bp, 7 predicted proteins | sample MGYA00248260_ERZ651838 | MGnify/ENA primary metagenome ERZ651838 (study PRJEB26924, sample SAMEA4378304) | human gut metagenome | biome: human gut; feature: human-associated habitat; material: faeces...
TCACAATGGCAGGAAGCGAAAATTTCCGGGCAAGTCCGCACCCGATCTCCCGGATCTCTTCCATCCGCCGGGCCTCTGATGCCTTTTGCAGTTCCTTCCAGATCTCCTCCATTTTTTCTTTTCCGTAAAGAAGGAGGAGAGCTTCCGTAAGGTTCGGTGTGATCACATAGGAACGGCGTGTCAGTTCGCAGAACCGGCTGCGGAGCTCTTCTGTATAGATCGGATAAACCGCGCCATCATCCCCCATCACCGGATCTGTAAGGATCAGAGTATCCTTCCCTGCAAACGCATCCATAAATTTCAGGATCCTGTCTGCCTGCTTATCATCAGAAAGAAATCCTGTATAGATCCCATCCGGAAAAAATCCTCTTTTTTTCCACTGCTCCATATATGGTTCCATATGCTCTGTGAAATCCTCACAGAAATAACTTTCATAACCGGTCTGGTTGCTTAAAACAGCGGTGGGAAGGGGACACGCCTGGACTCCCATCACCGAGATCACCGGGATCGCTGCTGTCAGTGAACATTTCCCCAGCCCGGAAAGATCATTGATCACTGCTATTTTTTTCATGGTAATTCTCCAGTCTTGAGTTTTTTTCTGTAATATTATAGAATGAACTGTCAGGTTTACGCAATCATTTTTGGAAGGAAATCATCATACTTATGTTAAATATATCTGCAGAACACAAAAAAGAACACCTTTATCTGGAGGTTTACCACTATTACCGGAAGCTGATCCTGGAAGGCCGTCTCCTTCCCGGAAGCAAAATGCCCTCCCTTCGCAAATGCGCCCAGGAGCTGAAGCTGAGCCGTACCACCATCGAAAATGCCTATCTTCTGCTGGCAGCAGACGGCTATATCATCGCCAGGGCACAAAGCGGCTATTATGTCACCGGCATTGCTTCCAAGCAGCATCTGCTTACCCCCGAAAAACAGGATAAGGATATCACGCCCTGCCTTTATGATTTTGCCTCTTCCGGTGTTGACCGGGAAAGCTTCCGTTTTGATCTGTGGCAGCGTTACATCAAAAGCGCCCTCCGCCAGGGCGACCGTATGCTTTCTTATGGCGAACCCCAGGGCGAAAGCGATTTCCGGGAGGTTCTCGCAGACTATATCCGGGAACGCAGAAATGTGATCTGCTCCCCGGATGACATTGTAGTAGGGGCCGGTCTCCAGCCCCTTCTCCAGATCCTCTGTCCTCTGATCCATGAACGGAAAACCGTTTCGTTCCCCACACCGTCCTTCACCACATGCAGCACCATCTTTCAGGATTACGGCTTTGATGTCCATTACCGGGACAAAAGCTGCGATGTGATCTATGTTTCTCCTGCTCACATGACGAAATGGGGCGAGATCATGCCGGTAAAACGACGCCTGGAGCTGATCCGTCATGCAGAGATCAATGACCATCTGATCATTGAGGATGATTTCGAAAACGAATTTGTTTATTTCCAGAAGCCAACGCCTTCACTTTTCGGTCTTGCAGGTGGTGAAAACGTTGTCTATATCGGTTCCTTTTCCAGGCTGCTGCTGCCCTCCATCCGTGTCAGCTTCATGGTACTGCCGCGCTCTCTCCGGGAAAAATATACAAAAAAAGCAGCCTTTTATAATCAGACTGCTTCCAAGGCAGAACAGATCGCGCTCTGCCAGTTTATCCGCGACGGGCATCTGGCTTCCCAGACAAGAAAGCTCCGCCGCCTTTATTCCCAGAAGCTGAAGGCTCTTTCCCAGGCTGTCCGGGAAACCTTCGGCCAGGACTGCCAGATCCAAACAGGAGCCGCAGGAACCAGCCTTGCCCTTACTCTTCCCTGTTCTCTCACAGGCAGTGAACTGACAGACAGAGCCCGGAACCGTGGTCTGGGACTGGAGGTTCTCAGAGAAAACGGAGCCGAGGTCACCCTGGTCCTCTCCTGCTCCTCCATTCCATCCAAGGATTTTCTGCCTGCCTGTCAGCTTCTGAAAGAGGTTACCGGCTCCTAATCTCTCCGGTTATCGATCATGTAGAGCAGGGCATTTACAATGCACGCAGCGATGTTGCTTCCACCCTTGCGTCCTTTTGCCACAATATAAGGCACATCTGCGTGCATGATCAGCTCCTTGGACTGCACAACATTCACAAAGCCTACCGGCACACCGATGATCAGCTCAGGAGAAAGCTTTCCATTCTCAATAAGCTCATAAAGACGTACCAGTGCGGTAGGTGCGTTTCCAATGGCAAAGATCAGCTTTTTATCCATCTCTGCTGCCTTGTCCATGCTGGCTGTGGCTCTGGTAGTCCCGTTCTTTTTTGCAAGGGCAGCCACATCCTCATCGGACATGAAGCAGTAAACCTCACCGCCGTAGCGGGCAAGTGCACGCTTGTTGATCCCGGCCTTTGCCATCTGGGTATCTGTGACGATGCAGGCACCGTTGCGGATGGCGTCCATGGCCATCTCCACTGCCCCCTCCGAGAAGCAGAGATTTTTTGCATAATCAAAATCTGCGCTTGTGTGGATGCAGCGTTTTACGATCAGCTCTGTTCCCGGGATCAGGGGAGTATCCCCCAGCTCTTCTGTGATGATCTCAAAGCTTCTTTTTTCAATCTCCATGGGTTTTACATTTTCAAGCTCAACTTTCATTTCTATTCTTCCTCCGTAATCCCGTTTTCCAGTATCTCATAGATTTTTTTCATATCCAGATGCTTCCGCAGCTCTGCAGCCAGGATATCATACTGCTGTTCCTTAAATGCCGCAAAATCCACGCCTGTCATATTTTCCACATCAATACCTTTTTTCTCGCCGATCACGCGGATGATCGCCTCTGCAGATGCTTCCTTATCGAAAACGCCGTGGATATAGGTTCCGCACACATTTCCCGCAAAAGCACCCTCTTCTTTTTTCTTACCGCTGACGCTGTCTGTGATCCTCGTGACTGTTCCTGCATTGTCCTTCAAGATGCTTTCGCCCATATGGATCTCATAGCCCTCGATCTCCGCACCGGAAAGAGGAGCAAACACACCGGACAGCTGACCGAAATGCCCCTGCACCCTGGTCCTGGTTTTCTTTTCGGCAAATACCGTTTCCATGGGAAGAAGTCCCATTCCTTTCATGGAACCGCCATTTTCAACTCCATGAGGGTCGCTTAAGGTTTCACCCAGCATCTGATAGCCGCCGCAGACACCAAAGATCAGCTTGCCTCTGGAGGCTTCCTTGAGAACCGCTGCCTCCATTCCGCTTTCCCGCATCCAGATCAGATCGCCCATGGTGTTCTTGGTTCCAGGAAGGATGATCATATCCGGAGAGTGAAGATCTCTCGGGTGTTTTACATAGCGGAGAGAAACTCCGGGAATGCTCTCAAAAGGATTAAAATCCGTAAAGTTGGAGATCCTTGGTGTACGGACCACTGCGATATCAATGACACCGGCTTCCTGCTTCCGGTCAAAACGCTCCGTCAGGCTGTCCTCATCCTCCACCTGGATATCCAGATAAGGCGCCACACCCACCACCGGGATCCCGCTTCTTTCCTCAAGCATGACAACACCAGGGTCCAGAATAGTCTTATCTCCGCGGAATTTGTTGATGATCAGCCCCTTTACCATAGCCTTCTCATCGTCCTCCAGAAGCTCCACCGTACCGATCAGCTGAGCAAAAACACCTCCACGGTCAATATCTCCCACAAGAAGGACCGGTGCCTTGGCCATCTTTGCCATACCCATATTTACAATATCCTCATCCTTGAGATTGATCTCGGCAGGACTTCCAGCACCTTCGATGACAATGATATCGTTTTCCGCTGCAAGAGCGTTGTATGCCTTCATCACATCCGGAACCAGGGTCTTCTTATATTTGAAATAATCCCTGGCACTCATGGTTCCAAGAACTTCTCCGTTTACGATCACCTGGGAGCCTACATCATTGGTAGGCTTCAGAAGAATCGGATTCATCAGGACAGACGGCCTGATCCCGGCTGCCTCTGCCTGCATGACCTGGGCCCGCCCCATCTCAAGACCATCTTCTGTAATAAAGGAATTCAGTGCCATATTTTGTGATTTAAAAGGAGCCACACGATATCCATCCTGCTTGAAAATCCTGCAAAGTCCCGCAGCCAGCAGGCTTTTTCCGGCATTGGACATGGTTCCCTGTACCATTATTGCTTTTGCCATAATACACCTCCCTCAAGTACTTCGATCAGTTTTACATTTTCTTCATGGCGCTTTACCGCGATCCGGTAATACCCCTTTGTAAGACCCGGATAATTGCTGCAGTCACGGATCAGGATCCGCTTGCGCAGACAGAAGTCAAAGAGCTCCTCCGGTCCTTTAAAGAAAATATAATTTGCTTCCGACGGAAATACTTTATACCCAATGCGGACCAGCTCATCCTTCAGCCACTGTGCCTCCCGAAAAACAAGCTGTCTTCCCTCCTCTACATATTCCGTCTCTGTAAGTGCCTGGAGCCCGGCTGCCTGGGCCATGGTGGAAACATTCCACGGCTGAACGCAGAGCTCCATCCTTTCCATCAGCTTTCTGTCAGAACAGAGGCCATAGCCCAGCCGCACACCGGCCATGGCATATCTTTTTGTAAATGCTTTCAGGATAAAAAGATTATTGAACCCGGAAAGAGAATGCTTCAGAGAATACTCTTCCGGTTCCTTTACAAAATCAAGGAAACATTCATCTACCACCAGCAGGATATCCAGCTTTCTGCATTTTTCCAGGATCCTTTTCAGAAGCCTGTGGGGGATCAGCATGCCGGTAGGATTGTTGGGGTTACATAAGAAAGCCATATCCAGTCCCTTATGGAGGACATCCAGATATGCTTCACTGAGCACAAAGCCGTCATTTTCCGTCAGCATGTAATATTCCAGCTCACAGCCAGTGCTGGCCAGAGCCTGTCCGTATTCCGCAAAAGTAGGCGCCGGGATCAGAGCCCGCTTTGGCTTTACTGCATGACAAAGCGTAAAGATCACTTCTGCCGCTCCGTTACCGCATATTACCTCTTCCGCTTTTACCCCTTCCGATTCTGCGATCCTTTCCCTGAGAACGCCGCATCCCACCTGGGGATACTGTGCAATATGATCCAGACTGTGGATAATGGCCTGCTTCACACTTTCCGGTGTTCCCAAAGGATTCAGATTTGCCGAAAAATCCAGGCAGTCTTTATGTTTATATACGTCTCCTCCATGTATGTGTTTTGTCATTGGTCATTCTCCTGTCTGTATTTATTGTTACCTTAATAACCCGAACCGGATCCCCGCACTGAGCAGTCCAAATACAACCACACCCAGTATGGATGCCGCGTACATCAGCCGGTTAGCCCTTTTGATATCCTCCGGCTCCACCGGGCGGATCGGATCCCCGATCGTGGGTTTTTCATATAATTTCCCGAAATAATATGCATTTCCCGCAAGCTGTACATCCAGCGCTCCGGCCATGGCAGCCTCTGTCTGGGCTGAATTGGGGCTTGCATGATTCCTCCGGTCACGTTTGTAGATCTTTGCCGCATTTTTTGTATCCATTCCTGTAAAAACAGTTCCTGCCACCATCAGCCATCCGGAGATCCTGGCAGGGATATAATTGGCCACATCATCCAGCTTTGCCGCAATACGGCCGAAATAAAGATATTTGTCATTTTTATATCCAAGCATGGAATCCATGGTATTGATACCCTTATACAAAAACATCAGCGGCACCCCGCCGATAGCCATATAAAGCATGGGAGCGATCACGCCGTCGGATGCATTTTCCGCAACAGTTTCCACGGCAGCCTTTGTCACGCCGGTTTCCGTAAGCTCTCTGGTATCACGGCCTACGATCATGGACACCGCATAGCGTGCCTCATCCAGAGTTCCGTTTTTCAGCCGGTCATAAACCTTCATACTCTCATCCTTCAGGGAACGGGTGGCAAGAAGCTGATAGCACCAGAAAACCTCCAGCACAAATCCGGCCACCGGCAGATACCGGTAAAGATAATAAAGCACCAGAAGCGGCACCCCGCCGCTGAACAGACAGACAAGCACTACGATCAAAAAGCCTCCTGTCAGCTCACCGCCGTGATTTTTCGGAAAAATCTTCCGGATCACCTTTTCCAGCACTGCAATCAGATTGCCGATGACACAGATCGGATGATAAAGCCATCTGGGATCTCCGATCAGAAGATCCAGTACAAATCCTATGACCAGTGCAGGAAGACTATATTTCAGCATCTTTTTTCTGCCTCCGTTCCTTCTTATATTCCAGTGCGTTCTTCAGAAAACGTGCCGGAACTCTGGGATTTCCGTAATAATAAAGATGCGGAAATCCTGCCATCAGCCTGCCCCGGTCATGGATACAATCCCATCCTCTTTTAGATGCCGGCTTTGCCGCATGAAAATCCTCTCCGCAATCTGTGGAATCAAAGTAATGGAATTCATGAGCCGGGATCTCACCAAGTCCGGTATCCTGTTTTTCCGTAAGGATGATATAGCCGAACCGGTTCAGCTTCGGTGTCCGGTAAGCCCTTCCAGGGATCACCCCGCAAACCCTGCGCTGCTTTCCTTCCATATCCTCCATCTCCTGATGAAGATACATGAATCCGCCACATTCTGCCAGACAGGGCATTCCGTCCCGGATGACTTCCCGGATCCGGGTGCACATTTCCTGATTTTCTTCCAGCGCCTCCCCGTTTAATTCTGGATAACCGCCGCTTAAAAGAAGCCCGTCCAGTTCCTCCGGAAGCTCTCTGTCATGAATAGGGGAAAAACGCACCAGCTCCGCTCCCATCTGCTCCAGAAGATTTAAATTATCCGCATAGAAAAAGCAGAAGGCTTCATCATCCGCCACACCGATCCGCACCTTTTCCTCTGTACGGTATCCGAAGGCAGTATCCTTCTGTATCAGCATTTCCGTCTCCGGTGCCGCAAGCTCCGGTGCTTCCCCTGCAAGCTCCAGGATCCCATCGATATCCAGGGTTTTCTCCAATACCTCGGAAAGCTTCTGCAGACGGCTTTTCAGCTCCGGGATCTCCTCCGGAAGCACCAGCCCCAGATGACGGCTTTCGATCACACAGTCCTCCACCTTCGGAACATATCCCAGCACCTTTACGGAAAGCTCCTCTTCCAGAAGCTTCTTCATCCTGGGATACAGCATGGGAGACATCTGGTTAAAGATCACGCCGCAGATATGACTGTCCTTTTTGTATTCCAGAAAGCCCTTTACATAGGCAGCCAGGCTGTTTACGATCAGGATCACCGGTGTATCTGTGGTGGAGGCCAGATCATAGGCGCTGGCTCTGGAGGTGATTCCTCCTACACCGTCATAATACCCCATGACTCCCTCCATCACTGCGATCTCACAGTCCGATGCGTTCTTTGCCAGAAGATACCGGGTCCTGTCTCCATCTGTAAAAAACGTATCCAGATTTCGGGATCTTGTACCGATCACACGGCTGTGGAACATGGGATCTATGTAATCCGGGCCGCATTTAAAAGAAGCTACCTTAAGGCCACGGTTCACCAGCGCCTGAAGAAGCCCGCAGGTGATCAGGGTTTTTCCGCTTCCGCTGGCACCTGCCGCAAGAAGTATTCTCGGGATCTTCACCTAAATCTCCTCCCCTCTTCCGCTGCAGGAAATGATATAGATCGGATTCTCACCCATCATCATATGATACCTTCCGATAGATTTTGATCTTGCCGCAGACAGCTGTACGATATCCACATCTGTCAGACTGAAATCTCGTATGGCATTCATGGCTTCCGTCACGGTCTCCAGAGTGATACAGTTGATCACGATCCGTACTTCCGGATTTTTGTCCAGAAGAAGCCGGATGATCTCATTCATACTTCCGGAAGACCCGCCGATAAAAGCATGTGTCGGAGCAGGCAGCTCCACCATAGCTTCCGGTGCAGTACCCGGTACGATCTCCAGATTATCTGCGGCAAATTTCCGCTTGTTCTCCTTAAGAAGAGCAAGGGCATCCTCCTTTTTCTCGATGGCATAGACCTGTCCCTTCCAGGCACGCAGCGCCATCTCAACGGAAACCGAGCCTGTGCCCGCTCCCACATCATAGCAGACAGAATCCTCCTGAAGCCGAAGCTTGGACAGAGAAACTGTACGCACCTCTTCCTTTGTCATAGGCGCCTTCCCACGGAGAAATTCCTCATCACAGATCCCATGAACTGCGGGCAAAGGTACTGCCTTTTCATTGCACGCAGTTACCACGCTTAACGCATCTCCCCGGTATTCTGTAAGCTCTGCCGCACTGGCATGAAAGATCTTTTCATTTTCGTAGGAAAGATTTTCTCCCACATAGAGGGTCACATCACCCATTCCATACGCAACCAGACGAGAAGCCAGACGAGCTACCCCATCCTCTGTTCCCAGAATGGAAAAAACCTTGGGGTTATGCCGGATCAGGGCGATCAGATTGCAGTCTCTTCCATGGGCACTGACGATCTTCGCATCATCCCAGGAAAGACCGATCTTCGCCATAAAATAAACAACGGAAGAAATCCCGCAGATCACCTGGACATCGCCATCCAGAAGATCCATCAGCTTCCTTGCGCCGCTGTAGAAGCCCACATCGCCTGAAAGGGCAATGGCTACGGTACGGTACTGTGGATGTGTCTTGATATACTCCACGATCTTATCACTGCGATACTCATGGAGAACCATCTGCCCTGGCCTCTGTACGGCATCTGTCATACGCTTTGCACCGATCAGAAGCTCCGCCTCATCAAAGGCCTTCTTTCCTTCCAAAGTCAGGGTTTTTTCCGCACCCATGCCGATGCCTACAAGAGAAACCCTCTGTGACAGGGTAAGGCCGAACAGCTTTGCCAGAAATACCCTTGCTTCCGGCAGGGACAGCCCCTCCTCCTGCAATGGTCTTCCGATGATCACAGGTGTGACGCCGCAACGCTGACAAGCCTCCATCTTTTCCGGGAATCCACCTGCCAGACCGGTATCCTTGGTGACCAGATAGCTGCACTGGAACTGTCGAAGCATTGCTTCGTTGATCTCTGTGGAAAATGGCCCCTGCATACCGATGAGATGTTTTCCCTCGATTCCCAGCTCCGCACAGGAGCTGATCACAGAAGGGATGGACAGCACCCGGGCAAAAAGCCTCTCCTGGTAATCCGGGATCACTATAAATTTAGACAGCTCCTTGCTTCCTGTGGTAAGAAAAATGTTCCCCTCTGTGCCGGAAAGAAATTCTGCCGCCTTCTCCGTGCTTTCCACGTAGATGGCTTCACGGTTCTTCTCTCCCTCCGGGCGAAGAACACGCTGATAACGGATATTTTCGTTCTCACAGGCAGACCGGATATTTTTTGTCACCTCTGCCGCATAGGGATGAGTGGCATCCAGAACGATCTCCGGCGCTTCCCTCCGGAAAAGCTCCTCCATATCTTCGATTTTCAGCCTTCCGGCGCTGACATGGAGAAATTCATTTTCCTTCAGAAGGGATCCGCCATATTCCGTAGCTGCACAGGCATAGACCGGAACATGATTTTCCGCAAGGAACTCACAGAGTGCGTAGCCCTCGGTGGTCCCTGCAAAAACAATGGCTTTATACATTCTTATATCCCCTTGGTGTTACCATCTTGCCGTTTACATTCTTAGTCTGTGAATTTCCCACAAATACGGTAGTAAACATATCCACTTCTGTATCACGAAGCTCCTTCAGTGTCATAACCTGTGCAGTCTCGCCGTCACGTGCGATCTGGGCGACCGTGCCGCAGACAGTGTCCGGGGACTTGTATTTCATCATCAGATCACAGGCCTTCTGAAGATAATCCTTACGTTTTCTGCTGGACGGATTGTAAAGGCATACCACAAAATCCGCCTGTGCTGCTGCCAGAAGCCTTGCCTCGATCTTCTCCCACGGAGTCAGAAGATCACTTAAGCTGATCAGGCAGAAGTCATGGATCAGCGGTGCACCCAGCACTGCGGCGCCGCCTGTAGCTGCTGTCACACCCGGGATAATGATCAGCTCCACATCCGGATACCTGGCAGAGAAACGGGGCAGGACCGGGGATAGAAGATAAAGAGTCCGTCTTGGGTGGATCCCGAAGCGGATCGTTCCAGAGGAACCGTGTATATATTTCTTTAATTCGTCTTCATAATCATCTCGTATGTTTATCATTTTTCTTGCATGTTCCAGATAAATTTTTCCTGCCTGGGTAGGTATAAACTGTTTCCCGATCCGGTCAAAAAAATGCACACCGCTGCGTTCTTCCAGATTACTTAAAAAAATACTCAGTGCAGGCGGGGAAATATGCAGAGACTGGGCTGCATCTTTTATTCCTTTATATTTTTCAATAGCAAGCATGTAAACCTGTTCCTTCATATCCATAGTTTTTCCCTCCAATGTATAAATATTTGTATACTATGCATAAAAATAAATAATATTAAATGAAATATTAAAAATATTAAACTTGATTTAATTTTATTTATTCATTATAGTTTAAGAAATAAAAATTATCAAGAAAGGGCATGAATTATGGAAAAGACAAAAGAAAAAAGGTCGTTTCAGGCTCCGCATACATTTGTTATCCTTGTAGTGCTGATCCTGATCGCAGTAGCAGCAACCTATGTTGTACCGGCAGGAGAGTATACCCGGTATGCAGATGAGGCAACAGGAAGATCCCTTGTTGAAGCAGGCAGTTTCCACTATGTAGAGTCAGCCCCGGTAAGCTTTTT
>ENA-OWPB01002960-OWPB01002960.1-human-gut-metagenome-genome-assembly--contig:-NODE-2960-length-10589-cov-24.206664_pt1 | contig 10589 bp, 8 predicted proteins | sample MGYA00248260_ERZ651838 | MGnify/ENA primary metagenome ERZ651838 (study PRJEB26924, sample SAMEA4378304) | human gut metagenome | biome: human gut; feature: human-associated habitat; material: faeces...
ACATATTCTGTACTTGCTGCGAATAGGTCATAATCATACTCTCCTTTTGACAAATTGATGCCATTGGCAGGGGGTGTCCTGCCGTTTGCATTGACCGGCTGCGCCGCTCTCTTCCGCGCCACGCCGGTACTACCACGCATGATTTTATTATAGAGAACCTTGGCGGAATTTGCAAGACGTTTTGCGGATTTTTTCACAAGCATTTTTAACGGTTATATGCCACTAACTAGCACTTTCACCGCTTTCGCTGCCCAGTTCGTCACATTTCTATCATATTTGTCAAAAGGAATATCTTGCGCTGTCCGGTTCAGTTTTTTCTGGGCGGCTGTTGGGCCCTGACAGGCCGGAGCGCCCAGATACACACAAAGCCCGCCGCCGCGCCTGCCATGGCCAGCCAGTGCCGCCCGGTGGCAAGACCCCACAGGTTCGCCGCAAAGGGGAAGGCAAGGCTGCCCACACTCTGTCCCAGCGCCAGAAAGCCGTAGTTCACCCCGGCGTGGGGCAGGCCGAACAGGTCGGTGGAGAGGGAAGGCAGCACCGCCGCCAGCGCCGAATAGCAGAAGGTGAGCCCGGCGTACACAGCCACAACGAGCCAGCCCTGTGCGAACAGGAAGGCCGCCGAAAGCCCCAGCGACACGCCGAACAGGATCAGGTCAGTGGGGCGGCGGCCGATCCGGTCGCTGAGCAGGGGCATCAGCAAGCGGCCCGCCGCGCTGCCCACGCTGCCCAGCACCACACTCCACAGGGCAGCGCCCTCGTCCAGGCCCCGCTCCATGCCCAGCTTTAAGATGATGGGGCTGAACAGCAGCACCGCCGGGGTGGAACAGCAGACCGCTCCGGCGCAGAGCCAGTACTGTTTTGTTCTGAGCATCTGCAGCGGGGCAAGGTCGAGGGCCGGGGTGCCCTTTCCCCTGCCCTGCTCCTCGGGCTTCTGTTTTGCCGGAGGCGGGTCGGTGAGCAGGGCACTGCCCATAAGGCAGACCGGCAGCGTGAGCGCCCCCAGCGCCCAGAACGCCCCCCGGATCCCCTGCACCGGGCCAAAGCCCTTCAGCGCCGTGCGGACGAATCCGGTCAGGAACGCACCGCTCAGGCCCACCGCGCCGCCAATGACCCCCGTGGCAAGGCCCTTGCGCCCGGCGTACCATTTCTGGGCGCAGGACTGGATGGACGGGTAGAGAAACGCCGTGCCCAGCCCCGCCGGAATGCTGAACACTGCCCAGAACCATGCACCCTTTTCCCCAGGCAGGAGGGCCGCCGCAAAGAACCCGCCGCAGAGCAGGCCGGTGCCCCACAGCGCCGCGCAGCGCGGGCCTTTTTTGTCCTGCAAAAAACCACCGATGACGCATCCCACCCCGAACGCTGCGATCAGGATGCCGAACGCATAGCCAGCGCCGTCCTCGGTCAGGCTGAACTCGTCCATCACCGGCTGCTGGAACACACCCCACGCCGCAGGCAGGCCCGTCAGGATCTGAATGGCCGCCCCCGCCGCCAGGATCGCCCAGGGGTGGCGTGCTGTAAACTGCTTCATCTGTTTTATCACCTCGTTCTGTCAGTGTGCCCTTTTTCATTGACAAAACGGCATGATTCTTTATAATTATAGATGTTCAAATTAAAATAACTTCACCCTCTCCGTCAGTGCTGACGCACTGCCACCTCCCCCAAAGGGGGAGGCTCTGGCGGTTCTTTGAAAGGCCTCATCTGGGATTGCCCTTGGCTCTCCCTTTGGGAGAGCTGTCGAGCGAATGCGAGACTGAGAGGGTGAGGATGCTGAGAAAGAGGAACCAACTATGAAATCACAGGCATTGAAGGGTATGCGGGACCTGCTGCCCGCCGAACAGACCCTGCGTGACTACATCCAGGGCAAGATCCTGGAGACCTACCGTGCTTCCGGCTTTGAGCGCATCTCCACCCCCATGCTGGAGGATATGGAGAACCTGGACAAATCCGACGGCGGCGACAACCTGAACCTCATCTTCAAGGTGATGAAGCGTGGAGACAAGCTGACCAGCGCGCTGGGATCCGGCGACCCCAAGCAGCTCTCCGACATGGGCCTGCGCTATGATCTGACCCTGCCCCTGAGCCGTTTCTACGCTGCCAACAAGGACAAGCTCCCTCACCCCTTCAAGGTCATCCAGACCGACCGCGTGTTCCGCGCCGAGCGCCCCCAGAAGGGCCGCCTGCGCGAGTTCGTCCAGTGCGACATCGACATTCTGGGCGACGAGAGCCCCAACGCCGAGGTGGAGCTGATCGATGTGACCGCCCGTGCCCTGCTGGGCATCGGCTTTACCGGCTTCACCGTGAACATCAATGACCGCCGCATCCTGCGCGGAATGCTGGAGAGCATGGGCTTTGCCGCCGACACACTGGACTCTGTCTGCATCACCTTTGACAAGATGGATAAGATCGGTGCCGAGGGCGTGAAGGCCGAGCTGACCGAGAAGCAGCTGCCTGAAGCTGCCATCAACGCGCTGGCCGATTTCATTGCCGCCGGTGATGTGACACTGGAGTCTGTGGCCTCCCGCTGTGCCGACCCCGCCATTGCCGATGACCTGAAGTATGTGCTGGCCACCGCAAAGGCCATGGCCAACGGCCGCTTCGATGTGGCCTACTGCCCCAGCCTGGTGCGCGGCCAGGGCTACTACACCGGCATGGTGTTTGAGATCACCTGCCCGCAGTTCAGCGGTGCAGTGGCTGGCGGCGGCCGCTACGACAACATGATCGGCAAGTTCCTGGGCACCAAGGTGCCCGCCGTGGGCTTCTCCATCGGCTTCGAGCGCGTCTGCGGCATCCTGCTGGAGCAGGGTTACCAGATCCCCGGTGCCAAGCAGAAGATCGCCCTGCTCTACAACAGCGATGTGGACTTCCCCGCCGTGCTGACCAAAGCCGCACAGCTGCGCGCCACCTACAACGTCACCGTTCTGCCTCAGGCCAAGAAGCTGGGCAAGCAGCTGGGCCAGCTGGAGGCTTCCGGTTTCGCCGGTGCCGCCTTTATGGACAAGGATGAAGTAAAGATCTTCGCAAAGCAGTAATGGGCGGGCGGCGGGAAGCTTTCCCACGCAAGTGAATACGGGTTGCGGCTCCCAGCATCTGCTTCGTGCGCTTGCACTCGCATCTTGCTGGCCGCGGCCCCAACAACAGCTTCCTGTTTCCGCCACTGGCGGCGGGCGCTGTTGTTGCAGGCCATTCCATTACCCCAGCGGACACTTGCTTTGGGAAACTTCCCGCCGCCCTTTGCAACAGCATATATAACAAAGCCCTCCCGGCCAATCGGCTGAGAGGGCTTTGTTTTGTACAATCAAATTACAAGCGGTACAGTTCCGTATACTTTTTGGTCAGATAATCCAGATAGTAGTGTGCGTCAAAGGTGCCGCAGGCATTTCTGACGACTTCAGCAGGCTCCAGCAGGTGGCCGTACTGGTGCACCTTTTCCCGCAGCCAGCCGGTGACGGCGGAGAGATCCCCGTGAGCCACACCGCCGTACACATCGAATTCCTGCTCCATATTGTGGAGCATCTGGGCACCGTAGGCATTGCCCAGAGCGTAAGACGGGAAGTAGCCGAAGGAACCGCCCGACCAGTGGCTGTCCTGCAGGCAGCCCTCGCGGTCATTGGGAACCTCCACGCCCAGATACTCCTTGTACAGCTCTGCCCACGCGGCAGGGACCTCCTTTGCCGTCAGGGTGCCCGCAATGAGCTGCTTCTCGATCTCGTACCGCACCATGACGTGCAGGCAGTAAGTCAGCTCATCGGACTCGGTGCGGATGAGGCTGGGCTCCACCTTGTTCACGGCGCGGTAGAACTGCTCCGCAGTCACATTCCCCAGCTGTGCGGGGAAGAATTCCTGCACCTTGGGATAGATGGCCCCGATAAAGGCGCGGGAACGGCCGATGAGGTTCTCGTAGAAGCGGGACTGGCTCTCGTGCACGCCCATGGACACACCGCCGGTCAGGCAGGTGTACTGCAGGTCATCCCGGATGCCCAGCTCATACAGGGCATGGCCGCCCTCGTGGAGAACGGAATACATCGAGGAGGCCACATTGTGCAGGTCGTAGTTGGTGGTGATGCGGACATCCTTGTTGTTGAACTCCAGCGTAAAGGGGTGTTCGGTCTCACCCAGGCCGCAGTGGCCGCGGTCCAGGCCCATGACCTCCATGAGATAGTCCGCAAACGCCTTCTGCTGCTCGACCGGATATTCCAGATGCAGGAAGCTGTCATCGATCTGGGGCTTCTCGCCGATGGCCCGGATGAGAGGCACCAGCCCCTTGCGCAGGGTGTCAAAGAACACGTCCAGCTGTTGAGTGTCCACGCCCCGCTCATACTCGTTCAGCAGGGCATCATAGGGCGCTTTTTCCGCATCATAATAGCCCGCGAACTTCCGGTTATACTCCACCAGCTCCTGCAGGATGGGGCAGAAGGAGGCAAAGTCGTTTTCTTCCTTGGCCTTGTGCCAGACATCACTGGCGCGGTTGGTCAGCTCGCTGTATGCCATATACTCCTCGGCGGGGATGCGGGTGAGCTGCCGGCAGCTGCGGCGCAGCTCCTCCACCTCGCGGCGGTGGAGGGTGTCCAGCGTCTCCCGCCGGGCATAGAGCTCCTCCACCAGTGCAAGGGTCTCGGGGGCAGTCATCAGCTTCTGCAGTTCACCGGCCAGAATGCTCAGGGCCACACCCCGGCCCTCGGCCGTGTTCTTGGGGGCCACGGTCACAGCGTCCAGATACAGGCTGTTGGAGGCGCAGTTGTAGGCGTACAGCTTCTTCTGCAGGGTCTCCAGCGCCCGCAGCTTCTCATTTTGTTCCATTGGGTGTTTCTCCTTTTTCAGTTTTTGGTGGGAAATGCCGGGTCATTCCAGAAAAAGCGCTTCCGGGCCACCGGGTCCGGGTCCGGGATCTCAAACGTATAGCGCTCCGTTGCATTGATGACCGTGGTCTGGCCGTGGGTGCACACCCGGGGCAGATTGGCATTATAGTTCAGGTGGACATGCCCGTGCACGAACCACTTGGGCTGGTACTCCTCCAGCAGGTCGTTGAAGCAGGCAAAGCCCTTGTGGGCCCGGTCGTCGCCATCGTTCAGGCCAGCCGCCGGGGAATGGGTCAGCAGCAGGTCGATGCCGCCCGCCCGGTGGGCCTTGAACCAGAGCCGCCGCACCCGGCGGCGCATTTCCTGCTCCGTGTACTGGAAGGTCTCCTCGCGGTTGTAGCGGATGCTGCCGCCCAGCCCCATGATGCGCAGCCCTTTCCAGACATACACCTGATCGTCCACACAGATGCAGCCGCCCGGCTCGCCCTCCGTGCGGTAGCGGCCATCGTGGTTGCCGTGGACATACAAAATGGGGGCCGCTGTAAAATTTGTCAGATATTCGAGGTATTTTTTTGGCAGATCCCCGCAGGAGAGGATCAGATCGACCCCGGCCAGGCGTTCCCGGGAGCAATAGTCCCACAGTGCCTTGGAGGGGGTATCGGAAATTGCAAGTATCTTCACGTCCGCAACACTCCGTTCTGTTGAGCTTTTTACAGCGTCGTCTCTTTCAGGCTGCTCAGGCCGTTGATCTCCAGCAGGCCCAGCGTTCTGACATCCAGCTGATCGTACCGGGGCAGGCTGCCCTCCACGCACTCGCCCAGCCAGTCCATCTCCATCAGTTCCTTGGGGGTATAGGTGTCTGCAGTGGGTGCCTTGGGGATATGCCCCTGCGCAAAGATGCCCGCCGGGAAGATGGGAAACTCGTTGGCCGCAAGGTTCTTTTCCAGCAGATCGAGCAGCTGCTGCGTGCCCTTGGGCAGGGTCTCGTAGTAATCCAGCCGCTCCGCGTCACTGCGGAAGCCCCACCAGTAGTTGATGGCCTTGCCGCTGGAACCGCTGTCCCAGGTGCCCTCGAAGATGGAGCGGATGATGCCGATATAGAACACTTCCCACTTCCAGACCGGCAGCGCCACCGGCTGGATGCTGCCATCCGGCATCCGGCGGCACAGGCCGTATTCCCTGGCACTGCCGGTGGGCTCAAAGGGGCTGCAGGCGTAGAATAGCTCGATATCCGGGCAGTCGGAGAAATCCAGCGGTTTCCCCGGCTCCTGCAGGCAGGCCCAGCGCAGCAGGATATGGCTGTTGGGCCGCACGGTGCGCAGGCCCCGGGCAAAAGCATTGACGGCCGCAGGCACACCATAAACGGGGTTGGCCGCCACATAGCCCACCCGGTCGGTCAGATTCAGGATACCCGCCAGCATTCCCAGCAGGTAGTTGGCCTCATAGGTGCGGGGGTAATAGGTGCGCACCAGCGGATGGGGCGCGTTCAGGCAGCAGTTCAGGAACCGGGTCTTGGGGTGCTGGGCCGCTACCTTGAGGCAGGCGGGCCGCATCCGGATGCTGGTGGTGAACACCACGTCCGCGTTGTCGTGGGCCACCTCTTCCATGATCTGCTCCGCGTCCACCTCGGGGGAGACATTTTCCCGGTTGGTGATGATGAGCCGGTCCGGGAATTCCTTTTTCAGGGCCTCGATCCCCTTTTCGTGGCCCCGCACCCAGGCGCTATTTTTAGCATTGTACTCGTGCAGGAACACCACCTTGAGCTGGCTGGGCTTGCTGAAGATGTTCAGCTTGTTCAGCAGCGGCTCACTGCCGGGCTTTGGCTCCAGCGAAAGCTCCACGGCGTGGGGCTCCGTCAGGATCTTGATCTCATCCCACAGCTTGGCCAGGTTTTCCCGCACCTGGCTGGGGGTGGACTGGCAGGCATCCGAATACCGGTAGACCGAGAGGTACACCAGCAGCGCGTCGCCCGGGGTCAGCCCCAGGGCGGAGCCGCCCAGCGCATAGAACTGCTGGCTGAACATGGTATACAGGGCCGAGAAGTTCAGCCGGTCGTCATCCGACCATACCTCGCTGGCGGCCTTGCAGACCAGTGTCTGCAGCTTTGCATAGCCGCCCAGCCGGGAGAACTGGACATTGTTGATCTTGCTCAGCTTATAAAAATCAAGAAACTCGTAGTAGATCTTGTTTTCCAGCGTGTCGTTCCGGGCCGGAACAAGCCGGGTGACCGTGCCCGGAATGGTGACCGCCTCGTAGTATTTGAGGACAGACACCCGCTTGTTGCCCTCCTGCACATAGAACTTGTTCAGGTATTCGTAGGCAATGATGGGGGTGTGGATGCCCTCCTCCAGATGGGCCTCGCAGAGATTCGACCACTTGATGGCAAACTCGGTGTCCTCTTCCAGCAGGGGCATAAAGTTGGCCGCAAAGGCCGTGTGCCGCCCGCTGGTCTTGGTGCCCACAATGCTCTCGGCGGGGATATCCACCAGCCCCAGCGGCTCCTGGGCAACGATGTTCACCCCGTTCAGGATATCATCCAGCACCGCAAGGTACGGCGACTGGCCGCGCGCCACACAGGCACGGTAGGCACGCTGGCCCGCGCGCAGGGCGCTTCTATAATCTTCTATCATGGCCATAGCAGAACTCCCTTCTTCAATGGCTCCTGTTTTCCTTTTCCGGCCCGCGCCGCCGTGTATGCGGCACAGGTCTAAGGACAGTATAACATGAAATTCGGATTTATGGGAGACTTTCTCCGGCAAAGGTGTTGATTTACAGAATTTTTTCAGGTACGATAAATAGGAAACCATATTTGTGAGGTACATTTTCATGCAGACTGAACAGCTGCCCCGCCTGGAAGCGGGGGAATACCCCGGCGGCATCTGGTACTACGAGCCCCACACCTACCTGCCCTACCGCTATGTGCTGGGCCGGGTGGGCAGGCACCCGCTGGTGTGCATCGGCATCAACCCCAGCACCGCCCAGCCCGGCGCGCTGGACCCCACCTTAAAAAGTGTGGAGCGGCTGGCCAACGCCAACGGCTTTGACAGCTGGATCATGTTCAACGTATATCCCCAGCGCGCCACCGACCCCAACGACATGGACCGGGTGCCGGACCGCGCCCTCTGCGATGAGAACCTGCGCTGGCTGCGGGCCGTTCTGGCCGAGACCGAGCCCACCATGTGGGCCGCATGGGGCACCCTGATCGAAAAGCGGGACTACCTGCCCGGCCTGATGCGGGAGATGGTGGCCCTGACAAGAGAGCGGGACATCCCGTGGGTCACCTTTGGCAAGCGGAGCAAAAAGGGCCACCCCCATCACCCGCTCTACCTGCGCAAAGATTCCACACCTGAGCCGTTTGATGTTGAAAACTATCTGGACACCTGTTTTTGAGGGAGGGATACCATGACCCCGGAACGCTACCAGACCCTGCTGCACTGGCTGGAGGCCCGCCCCACCCTGAAAAAGCTGGTGATCGCCCTGAACCGCTGGCTGCCTGCCGTGCCCTTTGCCTGCTACCCTTTGCTGCTGGTGCTGCTGAATGTCCGGTGGTTCCGGCTGCTCTCCGCAAACCGCGCCGCCGCTCTGGATTTTATGCAGCTCATCGCCCGGGCAGTCTTTGTGCCGGCCTTCGTCTTTCTGGGCGGTACACTCCTGCGGGCCAGGCTGAACTTTCCCCGCCCGTATGAGCAGCCCGGCTTCACGCCGCTGGTGCCCAAGGAGACCCACGGCAAGTCCTTCCCCTCCCGCCACGCCCTGAGCGCCGCCGTGCTGGCCGCCGTGTGGTGCTACTTCTACCCCGCCGCCGGGGCCTGCATGGTGGTGGTGGCCCTGCTCATCTGCGCCCTGCGGGTGCTTGCCGGGGCGCACTATGTCCGGGATGTGGCCGCCGGTGCTCTGCTCGGCTTTGCCCTTGGGGCCGCCGGAATGTGGCTGCTGTGACCCCAGAATGCCCCCTGCGCCGTAAAATCCAAAAAAATTTGAAATTCCGCTTGACAGAAGCCTATGCGTATGGTATTATACTTCTCGCAGCGTGTGCCGAACGCACACTGCCGCCAGATAAGTACCCCATGGGATAACAACGTGCGCCCGTAGCTCAGGTGGATAGAGCAACTGCCTTCTAAGCAGTGGGCCGGGGGTTCGAGTCCCTTCGGGCGCATTGATGTGGTGCCCATAGCGTAGTCGGTTAACGCGCCAGATTGTGGATCTGGAGACCGTGGGTTCGAGTCCCACAAGGCACCCTGCTAGGAATCAGACCGGAAGCCGAAAGGTTTCCGGTCTGATTTTTTGCTTTTCCTGCCAATTTTAACACGTATTTCCGTTATTTTTCCGCTTTCTGCCGAAAAGTACAACTTTTTTCAAAATTGCGCTTGACAATTCCGGATTCCATGGTATAATAACTAACGTTCCGAGCCGAACGGCCCGCGAACAAAACAGAATATGCGGATATGGCGGAATTGGCAGACGCGTTAGATTCAGGTTCTAATCGGGGCAACTCGGTGGAGGTTCAAGTCCTCTTATCCGCACCAGACAAGAAAGATCCGAACCGTTTCTCGAAAGAGAAGGGTTCGGATCTTTTGTTTGCTGACCTTTGGCGCGGCGCTGTTCCTGTTTGCCAGCCTGCACAACACCAAAAAGGACACCACCCGCAGCCTGCGCCGGACCAGCTGCTCCGGTGCTTTTGTGCTGCTGGACGCCACCGTCAACACCCGCATGGAGGGGGCCGGGTACTCCCGCGCCGGGCTCTATGTGCAGAAAGGCGGTACCGACACCCCCACCGTGCCCCTGCTGCTCTACCGCGGCAGCGCGGATGTGGGCAAGACCCACAGCGTGATACCCCACCGCAAATGGCGCATGGAATTCCAGACCGACCAGTTCCCGGACTACGACCGCTGGATGACCCCCAGCAGCACCCCGCTGTACCAGGCTTATACGCTGACGGAGCGGTTCAGCCTCCCCGGCACCTCGGAGGAGGTGCAGCTGTTTTTGCTGCCCCTGCGGGGCCGCGACGGCACCATGTACGGGCTGTGCGGCTTTGAGATTAGCCAGAGCTTTTTCAAGCAGAACTTTGCCCAGCCCACCGGCTTTGACCACCTGATCTGCCTGCTTGCCCCGGCAGACAGCGGGCTGATCTTTTCCGGCAACCTGCAAATGCTGCTGATCAGCCTGTTCATCCTCTTTTTTGTGGTGTTCTGCTGCATGTACTTCCACCAGCACATCCTCTCGCCTGCGTTCCGGCAGTTTGAGGAGGGCCGGCGGGAGTCCCGGCGGCGGATGGATGAACTGCAGATGGAACGCCAGCAGATGCAGACAGAGCTTTCCCGGCTGGCGGACGTGTGCCGCAACGAATCTGTCCCCGATGCCTTCCAGACCTTTCTGGAGGGCATCCCCAACCTGACAAAGACCGAGCGCCGCATCTTTGACGGCTATGTGGCCGGGCTGCGCTCCCGGGAGATCGTGGAGCAGCTGGACATCAAGGACAGCACCCTGCGCTTCCACAATAAAAACATCTACGAAAAGCTGGGGGTCAGCTCCCTCAAGCAGCTGCAGCAGTTTGCCGCGATCCTGAATTCCGGCGGCAGCAGCGCCCCCGACTCCGCCCCGGACGAAAGCGGCCCCAAAAAGGCCCGCTGAACCGAACATTCCCGCGCCGCAGCTTTCGCTGAAAAGATGCAAAAAGAGCCGCCGCACCTCACATGATATGAACCCCAAAAGTTAGACAAAAATCAAATTAAGCGACCCCAACGGTCTGAATCCTGTACTGCACAGGGCTCAGGCCGTTTAGTTTTAATTTAA
>ENA-OWPB01002970-OWPB01002970.1-human-gut-metagenome-genome-assembly--contig:-NODE-2970-length-10563-cov-2.537400_pt1 | contig 10563 bp, 12 predicted proteins | sample MGYA00248260_ERZ651838 | MGnify/ENA primary metagenome ERZ651838 (study PRJEB26924, sample SAMEA4378304) | human gut metagenome | biome: human gut; feature: human-associated habitat; material: faeces...
GTGGCAAGTGATTTCCGTACTGTTCTCACCAGTATAGGAGTGAGGAGCACGAAACAGACTAACGAGTACTTCATCTATAACTTCAGAGCCGTCATAAATCCGTCCAAAAGTAAGTGTGTAAGGCTTGCTGTCCCCTAACTCTCTATTAGTAGCGGCAGGAGTAAAAATACAAGATGTGATTTCGATAGCTTCCGGTCCGGAAACGCGAATACATCCAATAGCCCCGCCCTGGGCGGTAGCTATGGCGCAGATAGTATCTTGGTTCATTATTTACAGCTTGTTTTATGACGCAAAGATAGTGCTTTCTCCTGATTTTATATCCGATAAGATATTTAAATACGTTCGAGTACTTTAAGAATAAGATGGTCAATTGTATTTTTATATCCGGTGTTGGCTTCTTTAATTAATCGGTTGGCAATTACCATGCAGACAGTCATGGCTTTATGCCCCATCAAACGACTGAGGCCGGCCAGTGCGGAACTTTCCATTTCGAAATTGGTAATCTTATAACCGTTGTATTCGAATTGCTCGATTTTTTCGTTCTGATGCGGGTCTGCCAGGGGAACACGCAGTTCACGTCCTTGCGGACCGAAGAAACCGCCGGCGGCGATGGTGACGCCTCGTACCATATCATCTCCCGCTATACGGTCTATCAATTCGGCATTGGCATCAATTACGTAAGGGGCGGGAGCACACATGTTTCCCGACCATCCCATGTGGTTGAGGAAAGCGCGTTCAAAGGGCAGGTCGCAAACTGCATTACGTCCGGCATAGAAGTTCAGCAAGCCGTCGAAACCAATGGATTTGGCAGAACATATAAAAGTTCCTACGGGCGTGTAAGGTTGCAAACCGCCACACGTACCGATACGGACTAGTTCCAATTGACGCAGTTGGGGCTTTTCCTCTCTCGTCTGGAAGTCGATGTTAGCGAGTGCGTCCAATTCGTTCATAACAATATCAATGTTATCGCAACCGATACCAGTGGAAACAACGGTGATTCGTTTACCTTTATAAGTACCTGTAATTGTCTTGAATTCGCGGCTCTCCACTTCACATTCTTTATTCTCGAAATGTGAAGCAACCAATGCTACCCGGCCGGGGTCACCTACGAGGATTACTTTATCTGCCAGCCATTCAGGCTTTACGTGTAAATGGAACGCGGAACCGTCTTCGTTAATAATAAGTTCGGAAGATGCAAAATACTTTTTCATGTTACGAGGTATTATAAGTTCGTTTATAAAGAGATAACGTCGGCAACTGGTTTCTGTTCACCGGTTCCGACGTTTATATAGGTAACTTTACCGGTTTATTTGCTCAATGGCTGGTTGGATGTACCGGTTACCGGTTTGGCAATGTTCTCGCGCATCGAAGTGTCGGCCTCGATGTTTTTCATCCGGTAATAATCCATTATGCCCAGATTGCCGCTGCGGAAAGCTTCTGCCATAGCCTTAGGCACTTCAGCTTCGGCTTCGATAACTTTAGCGCGTGCTTCCTGTGCTTTGGCTTTCATTTCCTGCTCGCTGGCAACGGCCATGGCACGGCGCTCTTCGGCTTTTGCTTGAGCGATATTTTTGTCCGCATTTGCTTGGTCTATCTGTAAAGCTGCACCGATGTTCTTGCCTATGTCGATGTCGGCAATATCAATAGACAGGATCTCAAAAGCCGTACCGGCATCCAATCCTTTGCGAAGCACTAATTTGGAAATGGAGTCGGGATTTTCCAAAACCGATTTATGGTTTTCGGAAGAACCGATAGACGATACGATACCTTCGCCTACACGGGCAAGGATTGTATCTTCTCCAGCACCACCTACCAACTGACGGATATTGGCACGTACGGTTACACGGGCTTTGGCAATCAACTGGATACCGTCTTTTGCTACGGCTGTGACGGGCGGGGTATCAATCACCTTTGGGTTTACTGACATTTGGACTGCCTCAAATACATCGCGTCCGGCAAGGTCAATGGCGGTGGCCATTTGAAAAGGCAATTCGATGTTGGCTTTCGAAGCGGATACCAAAGCATGCACTACTTTCTCAACGTGTCCGCCCGCCAGATAGTGTGCCTCCAGTTCATCGCGGGTGATGTTGCTCAAGCCGGCTTTATGTGCTTCAATCAGGCCAGGCACAATAATATAGGGCGGCACGTTACGAATACGCATCAGAAATAGTTGAACCTGTGATATGTTGACTCCTGAAACTTTGGCAGACAGCCATAGGAAAAACGGTACATAGTGGAAAAACAGTACCAGGAAAATGATACCACCTATGATAGTGAAGGCAGTGAGATACATCGTGCTTGGATCCATGATTTTAGTTATTAATGATTACTTATTTAATGATTTGCAATTTACGGTTTGTTTTTCTCCACAAGTATCACTCCGTCTGTAATGCGGTTTACTATAATGGGAGTTTTCTCATTCAGAAAACCGTCTGTGGATTTTACTTCTACGATATCACCATTTATTTCGGCATACCCAATGAGGGCAAGACGGGTAGTGGTAATGCCGGTATCGCCAATTTTTACTTTCTCTTCGGCACTACGGTCTACTTTTGAAGTGATGTTTTTCTTCAAAGCTATCTTATCCAGGGTTTTGGAACGCATGAACCACACTAATGAACCAACGCAGGTGATGATGGATATGGCAAGTGTGATGAATCCGGCTGTTGCTCCTAAATTGGCAAAAGCGTAGTAGTTGGCATAAATGATGCAACCACCTGCCAAAAATCCGGCAATGCTGATGCCTGGTATGATAAATAGCTCTACGAGGAACAGTATAACTGCTGCAACGACTAAAATTGCGATGATGAATATGTCCATAACTGTTCTATTTAATGGTTTGCTTTTCTAATTTCCGCACTTGGATAGCAGTACGGTCTACTTCGTTTGCCAACTGTAGCACTCGTTTTTCCAAATCGAGTATAGCTGGAGCCATTTTGCTTCTTTCGTTCTGGTTGGCACGCGAATATTGGGTGCGCATATTTTCCAGTTTATTTTGTTGCTGGTTATAGCTTTCTTTCAGTTGGAGATAGTTCCTGAATTGCGCTTTTGCTTGCGGAGAGCGGAAATCGGCAGCATAATGATAGATATTCCTGTCATCAATTACAAACTCAAATTCGTGCCGTTTCTTTATTTTCATTTTTTCCTGCATCGTTTCCTGCAGGCGTTTCCTTGCATCGGCTACCAGGCTTTCATTCGTCCAGGTATCTCTGATGGAATGGAGTTGGGCAAGCTTTATCAGTTTGTTTTTATCCATGCTTTCATAGTTGTATACTTGTTTGGATGAGGCGGGAATGAATACATATACACATACTTTGCCTTCCGGCTGATAACGATCTGATGCAAACCAGCCGAGGTTGTTGAATTCGTCTATAACGTACATATAATCATTATAAGGCGAATTGAAAGGCATGCCTACATTTTCCGGGGTCAGATAAGTGTCTGTGTTTGTATTGTAGCGTGTTACGAAAATATCGTATCCACCCATTGATGCAGGACCGTCTGCTGCATAATAGATAGTGATGCCATCAGCCAATACGTATGGATAACTGGCATTCATGGACTCGTTGATACTGCCGGGGAGCATATTGCCTTTGCCCCATTCGTCCATCATTTTATTGCGCGATAAGATGTTGAGCGTACTGTCTTTCTGTAACTCGCTATAATAGATTTTATTCCCTAACTCCGTTTCATATACAGTGCCGCCTTCGCTATTGGAATTTTCAAAGTAGGTATCGTACATGAACAATTTCCCGGATTCAGGACTGATTTTGTACGCTTCGAGAAAATCTTTCTTGTCTACGACAAAACTGTCGATGAAGCACACTTCTTCTACGCCTTTCAGCAGACGGAGGTTGGCTTTGCTCTTTTCCAGAAGTTTTTCGGCTTCAGCGGTCGAACGTCTTCTTTTTGTCAGTTCTGCAATATAGTCTTCGTAAGTGCCGACGGCATCTTCAAATCGGTAAACGGCATTATAAGCCTGTGCCAAATAGAGTTGTCCGCTGGTGACCCGGCGTTTTACGGCTGTTTCCAGATACTTTATAGCTTCTTCCGCTTCTCCCGTATTCAGACAACATACGCCATACCACAAATTATAATTCCCGTTATTAGGTTGTGATTTTACAAATTTCTTAAAAACGGGCTTTGCCTGTTCGTATTGTCCTTTTTCATAGAGTATTTTTGCTTGGGCAAGGGTTTGTGCTGAAGCATGTATTCCAAAGAAGCCAAACAAGAAAAGCAGTATATATTTATTCTTCATACTAAAAAATCTTTTTTAATGAGTTCAAAAATACGAATTAATCCGGAATAAAGCTCTTTTCCGTAATTCTATTATGTTAATTCTTCTTTAAATGATTCTTTTCAGTTACTTTTGCAGCCAATTTTCAACTGATTTTTATGGCACTATTTACAGAGGAAGAGAAGACATTACGGCGTATAGAGAAACGCTTTGCCAAAGGAGTGGTGGAGTACGGACTGATAGAAGAGGGCGATAAAATCCTTATCGGACTTTCCGGCGGCAAGGACTCTTTGGTGTTGGTGGAACTGTTGGCGCGCCGTTCCCGGATTCTGAAGCCACGGTTTTCGGTGGTTGCTGCCCATGTGGTAATGAGAAACATCCCTTATCAGAGCGATACGGATTACCTCAGAAGCTATGCGGAGTCGCAGGGAGTGCCTTTCGTGCTGTACGAAACGGAGTTCGATGCGAGTACGGATACTCGCAAGTCTCCTTGTTTCCTGTGTTCGTGGAACCGGCGCAAGGCTTTGTTCACTGTGGCAAAGGAACAGGGGTGTAACAAAATAGCCTTGGGGCATCACATGGATGATATTCTGGAAACGTTGCTGATGAATATTACGTATCAGGGGGCGTTCGGTTCGATGCCGCCGCGGCTGGTAATGAAGAAGTTCGACATGACGATTATCCGCCCGATGTGTCTTGTGCACGAATCAGATTTGGCGGAATTGGCGGCGATAAGAAACTATCGGAAGCAGGTGAAGAATTGTCCTTACGAGTCGCAGTCGAGCCGGAGCGTGATGAAAGGTATCCTGCATCGTCTGGAAGAGATGAATCCCGAAGCCCGGTACAGTTTGTGGGGGAGCATGAGCAATGTGCAGGAAGAGTTGCTGCCCCGGAAGAATGAAGGCGGGACAAGCCGTTGACAAGCAATTTCTAATCACTAATCATTATATGAAAGCTTTTTACACCATTTTACTTTTAATTGTATCCAATGTCTTCATGACGTTTGCCTGGTACGGGCATTTGAAGTTGCAGGAGATGAAAGTTATCTCCAACTGGCCTCTCTATGCCGTTATTTTGTTCTCGTGGATGATAGCGTTGGCGGAGTATTCATTTCAGATTCCTGCCAATCGCATCGGGTTCATAGGCAATGGCGGTCCTTTTTCGTTGATGCAGCTTAAGGTTATCCAGGAAGTAGTGACGCTTATCATCTTTACAATATTCACTACCGTACTGTTTAAAGGAGAATCTCTGCATTGGAATCATTTTGCAGCTTTCGTTTGTCTGGTATTGGCGGTATATTTTGTCTTTTATAAATAGGATGAATGTGATGTCTAACGGTTGGAACCGGTAGCTTTATCAGGGGAAACTTTTTGTTTTTGCCGCCTGAACTAAAAGTTTTATGCTGATAACTAATGCGTTGGCTATTGTTTAGCTGTTGAATAAACAAGTAGGTGTACTTTCTCTCATTTCGGAGCTGTTGAACTGCTCAGCCGAAATCTGGACGATACAGGACGACACAACGTGTGACAGCTACTTGTAGGGATTTTTATCTGTCATACTTATCTGTCACGCTATAGTCTATTGTATGATAGCTTATTATCTTATTTTTGTGATAGCGTGACAGATGTTTTTCAAAATAAAACTTCGCGGAGGATGAAAACCGGGACGAATCGCTATTTTACCGTCATATATTTATCCATTCCTTTCGTGTAGAACATCCGGAGTTCCCCTTTTTCGTCCGCATATATGAAGCATGCGTCGAGGTCGGGGTGTGAATCGGCAAAGCGTTCGGCTTCTTCCAGGCCCATGACCATGAAAGCGGTGGCATAGGCATCTGCACTCATGCAGTCGCGGGCAATCACTGTGGCCGACAGGATACTGTGCTGCACCGGATAGCCTGTGCGCGGGTCTATAGTATGGGCATATTTTTTGCCGTCTTTGTAGTAATAGTTTCGGTAATTTCCCGAAGTGGCTATGCCCACATCGGTAACTTGCAGTATGGTCTGCAATTCTTGGTTTACGGCGAGCGAGTCGTCTATCGGCTTGTTGATTCCGATGCGCCATAAACTTTTTTTCGGGTTTTCTCCGCGCACCACCACTTCGCCGCCTATATCTACCATGAAATTGCCGATGCCTTTCTTTTCCAGCAATTGCGCAATGACATCTACTGCATAGCCTTTGGCTACGGCGCTGCACGAAAGCATGATGCGGGAATCCTGTTTGATAACTTTTCCGTCGGCGGATAACGATACTTTCGGATAGCCTGTGATGTCCAGCAAGCTGTCTATCATAGCAGAGTCGGGAAATGCGCCTTTCTTAAATCCGAATCCCCATGCGTTGGCAAGCGGGGCTATCGTAATGTCAAAAGCACCTTGGGTCTCCCGGGAGATTTCCATGCTGCGGCGGAATACGTTGGTGAAGAAAGTATCGGGAATGATTTCTTCGTTCCGGTTGATGCGCGTAATCGTTGCCGTATCGTTAAACGGAGATAGAGATCCGTCAAACCGTTTAAGCTCAGCTTCTATCTCGGCTTTCAAATTGCTGTCGTACTGATAGGTTATGTTATAGACCGTTCCGAATATCAGTCCGCTGACAGTTTGATAAGGAACAGCGCGGTTGTGGCGTGCAAGTATTCCGATAGTGCCGAGGGCAAGCAGGGCAACCCATAAAAAATTACGTTGTGCTTTCTTCTCCATAATGTATGATGCTGTATAAATAAATTAAGCGATCTTCTTTTTTATCCTTCTATCAGACTGCCTTTTATCGGACAGCCTGCCGTTTCTTCGTTTTTCACTCTTTATTTAAAAGAACAAGTGCTCTATCAATATCTTCGTTCCGATAACGATGAGGATAATGCCGCCCCACAGTTCGGAACGCAGCTTGCGGGCGATGCCGCATCCGCACCGGATGCCGAACATCAATCCTGCCAGTGATAAGGCAAACGACACAAATCCTATGATGCCGATAGGGGGCAGAATGGATGCAAAGTTGCAAACTCCCAGAAAAGCGAACGAAACACCTACCGCCAAGGCATCGATGCTGGTGGCTACCGCCAATGCCGCTACTACTTTCAGCTTGGTAGGATCGAACTCGTGCCGGCAATCTTCATCCTTGAAAGATTCCATAATCATACGTCCACCCAGAAAAGCTAAAATGGCAAAAGCTATCCAATGGTCTATACTTTCAATGAGATGGCTGAAAAAACTGGCGCCTATCCAGCCAAGCAATGGCATGAGTGCCTGAAAAAAACCGAAAGCCAATGCCATTATCAGCATCGGGCGCAATTGAACACGTTTTAATATAATGCCGCTGGCTATGGATACAGCGAAACAGTCCATAGCAAGCCCTATGGCAAGCAACCAGATTTCTAATCCTGTCATTATCTCTTAGAATGGTAGTTTATAAGTTATTGTATAGGTAACCCCGGTTGTGTTTCCGTTGTACTTCCCGTAGCCCGGTACGTACCATGGATCACCATGCTCGGCAACGGAAGAACTCATACGGAATTTGAAACGTAACGCCCAACCCATATACAGGTCTTTCCATACATGCGCCCGTATACCGACACAAAATTCGGCCCATTGCATCGAGCCTTTCATTCCTTTATAATTAAAAGGCAGGCTGTTTCCCCAAATGCCGTCTATCAAATTCGGATTACCCAAACTTCCCCCGTATTCAGGGTCGTTGATGCCTAACGCTTCTACATCATATTTAAAGCTCGTTGCCGCATAGCGCAGGCCAACGAGTATCATATGTCCGTGTTTTTTGTTATAAAGCGCGTTATAGTCCATACCGATACGGAAATAGGGAGCACCGGTTTTATAATGTATTCCTTTGTCGCTCCAAGTATCAGTATTGCCATATCCTAATTCTACAATCGGGAAAAAGCGATTTTTAAGATTGACATCGACAGCTACCTCACTGCTGAAAAAGTCACTCCCGAACAGTTTGCTTCCGGGTCCCCATAAATCTACACTGACAGAAATACCATTGTACAGCGGATAGTGCACTTCCTCTTTGGCCTCTTTTTTCTCCTTTTTGGGCGGAGTGTTTGCCGGCGGAGCGGAAATGTCACTGTTTTGTGCCTGTAATGGAAGAGACAGCAGCAAACAGAACGCTAGACTAATAGAATAGTTTAAGATTTTCTGCTCCATAAATTCCGGCTTCTTTATTTGCAACGCGAATAGAATCAAGACTGTGGCGACTGTATCGGACATCTGTTATGGCTTGTTTCATTTGATAACCGCAATCCATTGACAAGAAGTAAGGTGTGTTGGTTTGGTGAATAACAAGCGTATCTGTCAATGTCTTGCTGTAATGAAACACGAGTACGGTGGAGTCGGTGGTATATCTCAGTGGCAACGTGCACTTTTTTTTGATTGTTGATGATGACGGAATCCGTGCCAAAGGCAGTAACCGTCAAAGAGTCTAAGGTATCATTGGATACCACTTTGGTGTCAGGATCCAATGTATATAGGTAACATTGCATCATGGCTCGCGTTGTCATTGAACAGTCTGCTTCTTCCGAACAGGATATTGCTATACTGAAAACAGGGAAAAGAACAGCCCCGAATATTATAAATCTGACTAATGCTTTCATGGTTAAATCATTTTCTCTATTTGGTACTTATTGCGTTCTGGTGCATTGCGGGATATCAACTCTCCGAGAAAACCTGCCACAAATAACTGCGTGCCGATAATCATGGATGTCAGTGACAGGTAGAAATAGGGAGAATCTGTCACAAGGCGGTAGGGCATCCCTTGATTCATGTAATACAGCTTGCTGGCGCCGACAATAATGACGGCAACGAATCCGACGAAGAACATCAGAGAACCCAATATGCCAAAGAAGTGCATAGGCTTGATGCCGAAGGTGGAAAGGAACCAAAGGGATATCAAGTCCAGGTATCCGTTGAAGAAACGATTCCACCCGCCGAATTTTGTCTTGCCAAATTTCCGTGCCTGATGGTGTACGACTTTCTCGCCAATCTTCTTGAAACCGGCATTCTTTGCCAGATAGGGGATATAGCGATGCATTTCGCCGTACACTTCTATGTTTTTTATAACATCTTTGCGATAGGCTTTCAAGCCGCAATTGAAATCGTGCAGGTTCTTTATGCCGGAAACCTTGCGTGCCGTAGCGTTGAACAGTTTTGTCGGTATGGTCTTTGACAGCGGATCGTATCTTTTTTGCTTCCAGCCGGACACCAGATCGTAGTCATCTTCCGTAATCATGCGGTATAGTTCCGGTATTTCGTCAGGACTGTCTTGCAGGTCGGCATCCATTGTAATCACAACATCGCCCTGGGCCTGTTCAAAACCGCAATAGAGAGCTGGTGATTTGCCATAATTGCGACGGAACTTTATTCCGCGCACTTTATCAGATTTTGTTTGTAATTGCTCTATTATTTGCCAGGAACGGTCGGTGCTTCCGTCGTTAACGAAAATAACTTCATAAGAAAAGTCATGGGCTTTCATTACCCGTTCAATCCATGCAAACAATTCCGGAAGAGACTCCTCTTCATTATATAAAGGAACGACAACTGAAATATCCATTTGCTTATTTACGATTTTACTATATTATACTATACCTGATTTATTTGAAATTTGTCTGTTCTTGTCATTCCTTTTTACGCCTCATTACAAATAAGGCAGTAGGAAGCGCGAGCAATGAACCGCAAAATACATTCCATGACACCAGTTGCATGGTGATATCTATGGGAGTGAGCGATTTCACAGTCTCCAATGTTTCTTGAAACATGTTTGTATAGGCTTCTATGTCCGGTACACCGCTTTTGTTTAAGATATCAATTTGAGATTCGTAGGCATTGATAACGAAACCATGATCGATGAAACGGAAATAAATGTAGTGTGCCACTGCCGTCAGCAATGCGGCAAACATATACATGAATACTGTGAATATCCATGCATGCAAGAAGCTGATACTGCCGCTGCATACAGTATTACGATACATTCGTACATAATAATAGCCCATGAAAGGGACACATAACGTGAGCCCTACGAAAAGGAAAGATAAAAACGGAATTGTCAATCCTAAAGGGAAGAGGATGAATTTTAAAATCCAATATCCTCCCAAATAGGTGCCGAACAACATTGCATATTGCATGTAACCTTTATTTTCTGCCATTTTTCTAAGAAATATGGCGCAAAGTTATAAATAATATTGGTTGTAGACCCTGTATTCTTGTTAAAGTTGAAAAAAGTTAGGGGAAGGTATTGCAGATTTAAAATTTTTATCTACCTTTGCACTCGCAAAACGGGTAAGTCCTATACGGCCAGCTCCCTTCGAATCCTCCAGGGCTTGA
>ENA-OWPB01002984-OWPB01002984.1-human-gut-metagenome-genome-assembly--contig:-NODE-2984-length-10499-cov-3.857334_pt1 | contig 10499 bp, 7 predicted proteins | sample MGYA00248260_ERZ651838 | MGnify/ENA primary metagenome ERZ651838 (study PRJEB26924, sample SAMEA4378304) | human gut metagenome | biome: human gut; feature: human-associated habitat; material: faeces...
TACAAATGTGCTGGTTATTACAAAGGATGAGGCAGATAAGAGCGACTCATTTCTTGCACAGGGCGGTATGTGTATGCTCAGGGATGATGGTGATTTTGACGGATTTTTTGAAGATACTATGAAAGCAGGTCATTATGAGAATAACAAGGCTTCTGTTGAGGTCATGATACGTTCATCGCAAAAGATTGCAAAGGAACTTATCGGTTATGGTGTTGAATTTGAACATGACGGTGATAAGCTTGCATTTACAAGAGAGGGTGGACATAGAAGACCGAGGATACTTTACCATAAAGATGTGACGGGAAAAGAGATAACAAGCACTCTTTTAGACAATGCATTAAAAAGAAAAAATATTACGATAAAAGAACATATAAAGATGATGGATATTATATGTGATGAAAAGACAAATGAATGTTATGGTCTTATAGTGAAAAATGCGGATGGTGATATTGATGTTATCAAAGCAAAATATACGGTATTTGCCTGTGGTGGTCTTGGCGGTCTTTACAAACATTCGACGAATTTTAGGCATATAACAGGTGACGCACTCGCAATAGCACTTAAACATGGTATTGAGATGGAGCATATAGATTATATACAGATTCATCCGACTACATTATATTCTGAAAAACCGGGAAGAAGATTTCTTATATCAGAGTCGGTCAGAGGAGAGGGTGCAATACTTCTTGACAAAAATAAAAAGCGTTTCTGCGAGAGATATTGTTACGGCTGATATACACAGACAGATGGAAAAGGACGGTACACCATTTGTATGGCTTTCTATGGAGAGGATTCCTGAGGAGACTATTAGAAGTCATTTTCCAAATATCATGAAGCAGTGCCTTGAGGAGGGATATGACCCTACAAAAGAATGTATTCCGGTAGTGCCGGCACAGCATTACTTTATGGGTGGTATAAAAGTTAATCTTTCAAGCATGACAAGTATGGAAAGGCTTTATGCCGTCGGTGAGACATCGTGCAATGGTGTTCACGGAAAAAACAGACTTGCAAGTAACTCACTTCTAGAGTCAATGGTATTTGCAGAGAGAGCAGCAGATGAGATTCAGGAAAAGATGAAAGCAGCAGATGAAAGCAGGTTTGCAAAAAAAGCAGACAGCAATATTTCAGATATAGATATGAGCCTATATGATGACGACGAAAAGATAACCGCTGAATATAAAGAACTTGTTTTAAACGAGATAGATAAGGAGAAAAGCAGACATGAATGATCCTATTACATTAAAGTTAAATGCAGATAAATATATTATGATGGCACTTGAGGAAGACATTACGAGTGAAGATATTTCTACAAATTCGGTAATGCCTGAGTACCAGAAAGGTGAAGTGCAGCTTATATGCAAACAGGACGGTATAATTGCCGGACTTGGAGTATTTAAGAGAGTATTTGAACTTCTTGACGATACGGTAGAGTTTGAGATGAATGTAAAAGATGGCGATGAAGTTAAAAAAGGTCAGCTTATGGCTGTTGTAACCGGTGACATAAGAGCACTTCTTTCAGGAGAGAGAACGGCACTCAATTATCTTCAGAGAATGAGTGGTATCGCAACATACACAAACAGCATTGTAAAACTTCTTGCAGGAAGTAAGACAACGCTTCTCGACACGAGAAAGACAACACCTAATATGAGAATTTTTGAGAAATATGCCGTAAAAGTCGGAGGTGCTACAAACCACAGATACAATCTTTCAGATGCGGTTATGTTAAAAGATAATCATATCGGGGCAGCAGGCGGCATCACAGAAGCAGTTAAGAGAGCAAGAGCATATGTTTCGTTTGTAAACAAGATTGAAGTTGAGGTTGAAAATATTGATATGGCAAGAGAAGCTGCCGAGGCGGGAGCAGACATTATCATGCTTGACAATATGACACCTGAGCAGATGAAAGAAGCGATAAAAGTAATAGACGGCAGAGCACTTACAGAGTGTTCAGGAAATGTCACAAAGGAAAACATAAAGAATATAATCGATGTTGGAGTTGATTATGTATCAAGTGGAGCACTCACACATTCAGCTCCTATCATGGATATATCACTTAAAAATCTTCATGCGATATAATATGCAACAAGCTGGTACACTAATAGTATTATGAGCAAGCAGCAGAGCAGATTGTAAATATCATCACTCCATGCTTGATGATTTTATTGTTCACAAATTTGATGTATGAGAACAAGTTCTTTTGCCTTGTAAATTTGATGAAATTTTTCAACTAAATATATGAAAAAAGCAGGGCAGAATAAAGTTTTCTGCCCTGTTATTATAAGAAAACCATCAAAGATAACACCTGATGATAAAAGCATGACCATAAAGAAAGGTAAAAAGAGAAAGATAAGTTATGGACTTCCGCAGGGAAGTACAAGTTCAAAAATAACTTTCAGTTCAAGCAACAAAAAGATAGCAACTGTGTCATCAGCAGGAGTAGTAAAAGCAAAGAAGAAAGGAAAATGCAAATACCCCTCTAATTTAAAAAAGAAAAAATATCATAACGACATATTTTGTCGAAGTTCTGTGATACAATATAGTCAAATAAAAAAATAATTACAAGGGTGATAAAAGTTGTATAAGACAGATAAAAATACTCGAATTTTTAAAATTATATTATAATCTTATTACGGGAAGAACGGTAAGCAAAAATTCATTTTGTGTTGAGAACGGGATTACCGTAAAAAAGTTGCGGGCAAAATTGGAAGTGGAGTAAAGTCGATTGCAAGCAGAATTGGAAGATTATTTAGATAGGTATAGTGTGTATAGACAGCGCAAATCAATAAATTGGTTATGCGTTGTCTTTTTTGTGATTTACAACAGCATAAAAATGTGCCAATACACACAAAATAGTAATAGCTATTGATTAAATAAACACTGAATGATATAATATTATTACTAAAAAATGTGTCAATACACAAAAATAAGGAGCAAAGCTTATGGAGATTAAAAGAGATGCTTACCTTGAACAGTTAAAGATAAGAAAAGATAATGGGATGATAAAGATTGTCACAGGAATCAGGAGATGCGGTAAATCATTTCTGCTATTTGTGTTGTATAAGAAATATTTATTGGAGAGTGGTGTAGATAATGATCATATCATTGAGATTGCTTTAGATGGCATTGAAAATGAGGAGTTGAGAGATCCAAAGAAGTGTTATTATCATATTAAAGATGTAATGAAAGATGATCAGAAGTATTATCTGCTTTTGGATGAAGTACAGTTTATGCCACGATTTGAGGAAGTGCTGAACAGTTTGCTGCGTATTAGTAACATTGATGTGTATGTAACTGGCAGTAATTCTAAGTTTTTATCTAGCGATATTGTAACCGAATTCAGAGGCAGAGGAGATGAAATCAGAATTTATCCGTTGTCCTTCGCAGAGTTTTATGCCGCTTTTGATAGAGATTATGATGATGCGTGGGAGGAATATATGACATATGGTGGTTTACCACAAGTGGCACAATTCTCTGTGGAACGCCAGAAGGCTGAGTATCTTAAAAATATTTTTAACAATGTTTATATTAAGGATGTAGTAGAACGAAATAGGATTCAAAATGTTGATGAAATCGGAACTTTGGTCGATATACTGGCGTCTGCCATTGGAGCACCTACCAATCCAACTAAAATATCAAAAACCCTTAAAAGTGAACGGGGAATCAATTATAGCAATAAAACCATATCGAACCATATAGATTATTTGGCAGAGGCATTTTTGATTTCTAAAGCGGACAGATATGATATTAAGGGGAGAAAATACGTAGGAGCAAATCTAAAGTACTATTTTTCGGATATCGGACTTAGAAATGCCAGATTGAATTTCAGACAGCAGGAACCGACGCATATTATGGAGAACATTGTTTATAACGAACTGCTTGTACGTGGCTACAATGTGGATGTTGGTATTGTGGATGTATTTGCAAAGAATAATGAAGGAAAGAGGGTTCATAAGCAATTAGAGGTTGATTTTGTAGTGAACCAGGGCAGTCAGAGATACTATATTCAGGTGGCTTATGATATGACTTCTGATGAAAAGCAGAAACAGGAACTGAATTCTTTTCGAAATATTCCGGACTCATTTAAGAAGATTGTTATTGTGAGCGGAACAAAAAAGCCTTGGAGAAATGAGGAAGGATTCGTGTTCATGGGCATGAAATATTTTCTGCTCAATGCAGACAGCTTAGAGTTTTAGCATAGAAAATATGTCATGAAAAATGATGTATCTCTTTATTTCATATCCGCACATTTTGTGTTAATATAGTAAAGGCGAAAATCAGAGGAAAGAAATGAGAGACTGATATGAAAGAACTCATCATTGTCCGGGGTGGTGGAGACATTGCAACCGGTACAATTTACAAATTAAAAAAATGTGGATTTTCGGTGCTGGTTCTGGAAAACACATATCCATCTGCTATTCGAAGAAATGTGGCATTCAGTGAAGCTGTTTACGAAGGACATTCCAAGGTGGAAGACATGGAGTGCTTTCTGGCGAAGAATGAAGAGGAAGCAGAGAAATTCCTGCAGCAGGGAAAACTGACCATGCTGGTTGATCCAGACTGTGCATGCCTGGAGCGGTTTCATCCGGCGGCTCTGGTAGATGCAATTCTTGCCAAAAAGAACCTGGGTACGACAAAAGATATGGCACCGGTTACGATTGCTCTTGGTCCGGGATTTACGGCTGGGACAGATTGTGATGCGGTGATAGAAACAATGCGTGGTCATCGGCTGGGGCGGGTAATCTATGAAGGCAGTGCCATTGCAAATACCGGTGTTCCCGGTGTAATCGCAGGTTATGCGGCGGAGCGTGTGATTCATGCGCCGATGGCAGGAATTCTGCACAACATTGCAAAAATCACAGATACGGTGGAAAAAGGACAGCCCATTGCATGGATTGAAGGTAAAGATGGGAAACGGACGGAAATTCCGGCTAGTCTTTCCGGTTTGCTGCGTGGACTGATCCGGGAAGGATATCCAGTGACAAAAGGTTTTAAAATTGCTGATATCGATCCGCGTCTGAAGGAGTATGAGAATTGCTTTACGATTTCAGACAAAGCCAGATGTATTGCAGGTGGTGTATTGGAAGCTTATTTCAGTTTGAAAAAAGAAAGACAGGGCTGGACAGAGTTATGTATGTGATAGCAGTTGTCGGTGCCGGTGGTAAAACCACACGGATCAAACGCCTGACAGATCAATATGTGAGACAGGGAAAACGTGTTCTTGTCACGACGACCACCCATATGTACCAGGAACCGGGAATGATTTTAAATGGAAAACTGGAAGATATCCGACATCAGTTGGATAAACAGAATTACTGTATCTGTGGTATGCCGACAAAAGAAACAAAATTTGGCCCATTGCCAGAGGAAATTTATGAACAGGCATGTCGACTGGCAGATATTGTATTGGTGGAAGCCGATGGTTCCAGACATATGCCGATTAAATTCCCGGCAGACAACGAACCGGTGATACCGTGCAATGTCAATGAAATTCAGGTAGTCATGGGATTACATGCGATAGGACAACCATTTGCGAAAGTGAGTCACAGACTGGAACTTGTAAAAAAATGCTTAGATGTATCAGATACAGATCTGGTGAGCAGGTCACAGATCGAAAAACTCTGGCAGGAAGGGTATGAAAAGCCTTTACACAAAAAATATCCGGGGGTAAAAATTATATTTTGCCCGGCAGATTTTGAAAAAACTGATACAGCAATTCCGAAATCCATATTTTCATAATTGGATGATAAAAAATAAAGCGAATATCTCATAACAATTGTGTTCAAAGTCAGCAGAAGCAATTCAGATGGAAATGCTGATAAGCACAGATTGATACGAGTATATATAAATGTGTTTCCGAAATCTTTATTTTAGAAGAAATATTCGGAAGTACAAAGAGTAACATGGAGGATAGATGATATGACAATTCAGGAAAAACTTGCAATTTTGCGAGAAAAAATGAAAGAAAACAACATGGATATCTACATGATTCCAACTGCAGATTTTCACCAGTCAGAATATGTTGGTGAATATTTCAAAGCACGTTCTTATATGAGCGGCTTTACAGGATCTGCTGGAACATTGGTAGTGACCTTGACAGAGGCAGGTCTGTGGACCGACGGTCGTTATTTTATTCAGGCAGAGCAGCAGCTTGCAGGCAGCACCATCACACTGTACCGTATGTCTGAGGAAGGCGTACCTACAGTAAAAGAATTTGTAGAGGATAAACTTCCGCAGGGCGGCGTCATCGGTTTTGATGGAAGAGTCCTTTCCAGTGCGGACGGAGCAGCATATGCAAAAATCGCTGAGAAAAAACAGAGCAGCCTGTCCGTTGCAAAAGATCTGGTAAACGAGATCTGGACAGACAGACCACAGCTTCCGACAGAGAAAGTATGGATCTTAACAGATGAATACAGCGGAGAGACTACCGCTTCCAAATTAGGAAGAATCCGTGAAGTAATGAAAGAGAAAGGTGCACAGGCGCATCTGATCAGCTCTCTGTATGACATTGCATGGATCTTAAACCTGCGTGGAAACGACATTTCCCACGTTCCGGTATTTTTATCTTTCCTGTTGATCGAGGAAGATGCATGCAAACTGTTTATTCATGCGGAGACACTGACTGATGAAGTTCGTGCTTATCTGGCAGACAACGATATTACGGTTTGTGCTTATGATGAGATTTATGATGCAGCAGAAAAAATTGCAGCAGACAAAGTAATGCTGATGGACGAGCATACCATCAACTACCGCATCCGCATGGCACTTCCGGAAGGCTTAAAAGTTGTAGATGATCTGAACCCATCTGAGCGCATGAAAGCCATCAAAAATGAGACAGAGTTAAAAAATACAAGAATCGCACATTTAAAAGACGGTGTGGCTGTGACAAAATTCATGTACTGGTTAAAGACACATGTCGGAAAAGAATATATCACAGAGTATACCGCAGGAAAATATCTGGACAGCTTACGAGCTGAACAGGAACACTTCCTGGATCTGAGTTTTGACAACATCAGTGCTTACGGCGCAAATGCAGCCATGATGCACTATTCCGCAAAAGAAGAAACAGCAGCGGAATTAAAACCAGAAGGATTTTTACTGGTGGATTCCGGCGGACATTATTATGAGGGAACCACAGACATTACAAGAACCTTTGTCCTTGGACCTCTGACTGACAAACAGAAACTGCATTTTACAACTGTTTGCAGATCCAACCTGAATTTGGCAGATGCTAAATTCCTGTACGGATGCAGCGGATTAAACCTAGATATTTTAAGCCGTGGACCGTTATGGCAGATGGGTATTGATTACAAATGCGGAACCGGTCATGGTGTCGGACATATCCTGAACGTACATGAGGGACCAAACGGATTCCGCTGGAGAGTTGTTGCAGAGCGTAATGACAGCGGCAGACTGGAAGAGGGTATGATAACTACTGACGAGCCGGGTGTATATCTGGAAGGCGAGTACGGTATCCGTACCGAGAACGAGCTGATCTGTGTGAAAGCAGAGAAAAACGAGTATGGTCAGTTTATGAAGTTTGAAAATATTACTTATGCACCGATCGATCTGGACGGAATTATTCCGGAGGAAATGACCGGACGTGAGAAAAAACTGCTGAATGCATACCACAGAAGGGTATGGGAGAAAATATCTCCGTATCTGAATGACGATGAGCGCGAGTGGCTCAAAGAGTACACAAGGGAGATTTAGCATGAGTGAAAAAATCGTACTGATTGATGGACACAGTATTTTAAACCGTGCCTTTTTCGGAGTTCCACCATTGACGAACTCCGAAGGGCTGCATACCAATGCGGTGTATGGATTTTTAAATATTATGTTCAAGATTCTGGATGAGGAAAAACCGGATTATCTGACGGTGGCATTTGACCGTAGCGAGCCGACCTTCCGCCATCAGATGTTTGATGCCTACAAGGGAACGAGAAAACCGATGGCGCAGGAACTGCGGGAGCAGGTGCCTGTCATGAAAGAAGTTTTGCAGGCTATGGGAATCACGATTGTGGAAAAACCGGGTTATGAAGCGGATGATCTGCTTGGAACCATTGCCGGGATGGCAGAAGCACAGGGCATGGATGTCAGCCTTATTTCCGGTGACCGTGATTTGCTTCAACTGGCGACAGATAAGGTAAAAATTCGGATTCCGAAAACAAAACGAACCGGTACGGAGATTGAAGATTATTATGCGGCAGATGTGGTAGAGCGTTATCAGGTGACTCCGAAAGAATTTATTGATGTCAAGGCACTGATGGGTGACAGCTCTGATAATATTCCGGGTGTTCCGGGTATCGGAGAGAAGACCGCCACCAATCTGATTGTTGCTTATAAAAGCATTGAAAACGCCTATGCGCATCTGGAAGAGATCACACCGAAACGTGCGAAAACTAATCTGGAAGAGCACTACGATATGGCGCAGATGAGCAAGACACTGGCTACCATCGAAGTGCATGCACCGATCGAATTTGACATGGAAGCGGCAAAACTGACGGACCTGTACACACCGGAAGCGTATGTATATATGAAGCGTCTGGAGTTCAAAAACATGCTGACCCGTTTTTCAGACGATATGTCACAGAACGATCTGGAAAAATATTTCCATGTGTATCATGAACTGGACGAGATCCAGAACTTTTTTGACGGATTTTCTGCGAAAGAGGCAGCAGTATCTTTCTTTGAAGATGCGGGAACAGTGTATGGTCTGGCAGTGGCAGAAAGCAATCAGAACGTTGCCTATCTGACCTGCGGTGGATTTGTGACAGAAGGCTATCTGGAAGAACAGGCACAGAAACTTTGTGACGGGCTGGATACTTTGGTGACACCGGATTTGAAAGGGTTGTTAAAACATGTCCGCGTGACAGAGACAAAAAACTGCATCGATACCACAATTGCGGCATATTTGCTGAATCCGTTAAAAAACGAATATACTTACGATGACCTTGCAAAGGATATTTTGGGACAGATGGTACCGTCTCAGGTCGATCTGCTTGGAAAATTGAAGATTAAAAAAGCGGCAGATGAGAAGCCGGAAGCATTGGAATTACTGGCTTGCTATCAGGCGTATACCTGTATCGCGGCAAAAGACCAGTTATTGGAACAGTTAGAAGAACACGGCATGAAAAAGCTGTACGATGAGATCGAGATGCCGCTGGTATTTGTGCTGGCAGATATGGAAAAGGAAGGTGTCCGCGCAGAAAAGGCAGAGCTGGAAAGCTACGGCGCACAGCTTACCGGAAGGATCGCGGAACTGGAGACTTCCATTTATGAAAAAGCAGGAGAGACTTTTAACATTAATTCTCCGAAACAGCTTGGTGTCATTCTGTTTGAAAAATTGCAGATGCCGAACGGTAAGAAAACGAAAACTGGATATTCCACCGCTGCGGATGTATTGGATCGTCTGGCACCGGATTATCCGATCGTATCAGAGATTCTGGAGTACCGTCAGCTTACCAAATTGAAATCCACGTATGCGGATGGACTGGCATTGTGTATCGCTCCGGATGGAAGGATTCACAGTACTTTTAACCAGACTATTACAGCAACTGGACGTATCAGCAGTACGGAGCCGAACTTGCAGAATATTCCAATTCGTATGGAACTTGGCAGACTGATCCGAAAAGTATTTGTGCCGAAGGATGGTTATGTATTTATCGATGCGGATTATTCCCAGATTGAGTTACGTGTGTTGGCGCATATGTCCGGAGATCAGAACCTGATCGCGGCTTATCAGCATGCGGAGGATATTCACAGGATCACCGCTTCTCAGGTATTCCATACGCCGTTAGAAGAAGTAACAGATCTTCAGAGAAGAAATGCAAAAGCGGTAAACTTCGGTATTGTGTATGGTATCAGTTCTTTTGGACTGAGCCAGGATCTGAGTATCACACGAAAAGAAGCGGAAGGCTATATCGCAAGTTATTTTGAGACCTATCCGGGTATCAAGACATTCCTTGACCGTCTGGTGACCGATGCGAAGGAAAAAGGCTATGCGGAGACGATGTTTGGCAGACGCAGACCGGTTCCGGAGCTGTCCTCCAGCAACTTCATGCAGCGTTCCTTCGGTGAACGTATTGCCATGAACTCTCCGATTCAGGGAACCGCAGCGGATATTATCAAGATTGCCATGATTCGGGTAAAACAGCGTCTGGATCGGGAACAGTTAAAATCTAAGCTGATCCTGCAGGTGCACGATGAACTTCTGATCGAGGCAGCAGCGGACGAAGAGGAATATGTAAAAACGCTTCTGGCTGAGGAAATGCGTCATGCGGCAGATTTGGCGGTAACGCTGGAAGTCGATGTGCAGTCCGGTAAAAACTGGTTCGAAGCACACTAAATTAGAAATGTGAAAAAATGATCCTGTTGAAAATAATGGGGAGAATCGCAGAAACAGGAAGAATATTACGGGTATTTTTCAATGGATGCGAGAATCAATATTTTATCTCAGTCGAGAAGACTCCCACTTCTGCAAGTGGTGAGTAATAACAAGT
>ENA-OWPB01002987-OWPB01002987.1-human-gut-metagenome-genome-assembly--contig:-NODE-2987-length-10492-cov-2.481556_pt1 | contig 10492 bp, 5 predicted proteins | sample MGYA00248260_ERZ651838 | MGnify/ENA primary metagenome ERZ651838 (study PRJEB26924, sample SAMEA4378304) | human gut metagenome | biome: human gut; feature: human-associated habitat; material: faeces...
TGGCACATTGGGAGCAAATCGGAAATATTCTGCAGAGAAAAGAGCAGCTTGCTGTTGGGGGAGAGGAGATTTCCAGGGGAATCTATGCGCCGACCATCCGATACCATAAGGGTATTTATTATATGATTACCACAAATGTCAGCTATGGAGGTAATTTTATTGTGACGGCGGAGCACCCGGAGGGACCGTGGTCAGATCCCTGTTATCTGGGAGAAGAAGCAGCCGGGATTGATCCCAGCCTGTTTTTTGATGAGGATGGCAGGTGCTATTATTGCGGAACCAGACCGAATCCCGATGGAGTAAGGTACAATGGGGACTGGGAGATCTGGGTGCAGGAACTGGATCTGACGACGAAGAAGCTGGTCGGAGAGAGTATGGCAGTCTGGAAAGGGGCTGTGAGAGGGGCAATCTGGCCGGAGGGACCACATCTGTACAAAAAAGACGGCTATTATTATCTGCTGCATGCAGAAGGAGGAACCGGACCGGAACACAGCATCAGTGTGGCGAGAAGCCGAAAGCTGTTTCAATGGTTTGAGGGATGCCCGCGCAATCCGATCTTTACACATCGGAATCTTGGGGCGGATTATCCTGTGGTCTATGCTGGGCATGGGGATCTGGTGGAGGATCAAAACGGGAACTGGTATGTGGTGATGCTCGCCACGAGACGCTGTAAGAACCATGGAAGTATGGGGCGCGAGACTTTTCTGGCAAAAGTTGTATGGCAGGATGGATGGCCGGTAATTGCTGCCGGAACCGGACGTCTGGAGAAGACACTGGAAGTGCCGCTAAAAGAGTACCGGTTTCCGGAAGAAACAGGAACGTGCGATACCCTGTGTTTCTGGGAGACGAGACCGGATCAGAGGCTGCTTGGGATCGGGGGAAGAAATGAGGCATCCTATTCGCTGACAGAAAAACGCGGTGTATTCCGCTTATACTGTGGAAAACAGACGATCGGTGAAAAAGGATGCAGCAGTTATTTCGGACTCCGGCAGAAAAGCTATCATTTCCATGCAGCGGTCAGATTCCGCTTTGAACCACAGTCGGAGGATGAGACGGCGGGAATGGTATTATACCAGAACCATGAGAATCATCTGAGGATGGAGATCGGGAAAAAGGGAACAGATGTCTGCTTTCGGGTGAGCACATATGTTCATGCCAGGGAAGAGGTCATCCGTGAAGTTCTTCTAAAAGAAGAGCAGGAGTTATGGGAGATTCTGATCCGCGGAGAGGAGCAGAGTGCGGGTATCTGGGTAAGGCTGGGAGAAAAAATGATCTGTGCCTGCGATAAGGTCAGCCTGCTTGCGTATACCACGGAAGAGGCGGGAGGCTTTGTGGGATGCACCATTGGAATGTACGCGTCTTCGCATGGAACTGACAGTAAAAATTATGCGGATTATGTGAGCTTTACGTGCAGTGGAGCAGAAGAATAGAGCAAAAGGAGAGGGAGAGATGAGTCTGGAGACGAAAGAATATGCAAAAAGACTGGTGGAACAGATGACGTTGGAGGAGAAGATCAGCCAGATGCGCTATGAATCACCGGCGATTGAGCGGCTGCATATTCCGGCGTATAACTGGTGGAATGAGGCGCTTCACGGAGTGGCAAGATCCGGTGTGGCGACAATGTTCCCACAGGCAATTGCCCTGGCAGCGACTTTTGATGAAGAACTGATTGAGAAGATCGGAGATGTGGTGTCCACCGAGGGACGGGCAAAGTTTGAAGCGTATTCAGGAAGAGGAGACAGAGGTATTTATAAAGGTCTGACTTTCTGGGCGCCGAATATTAACATTTTCAGAGATCCACGCTGGGGGAGAGGACATGAGACGTACGGGGAGGATCCCTGTCTGACGGCAAAGCTTGGCTGTGCGTATATCAGAGGGATTCAGGGCAAAGATCCGGATCATTTAAAGGCGGCTGCGTGTGCCAAGCATTTTGCCGTGCACAGCGGTCCGGAAGCATTGCGCCATGAGTTTGATGCAAGGGTGTCGCTGCACGATTTGTACGATACGTATTTGTATGCATTTAAGCGGTGTGTCAAGGATGCCGGTGTGGAAGCCGTGATGGGCGCTTATAACCGCGTCAACGGGGAACCGGCGTGCGGAAGCAAGACACTTCTGCAGGATATTTTAAGAGAACAATTCGGTTTTGAGGGACACGTAGTGTCCGACTGCTGGGCAATTCTTGATTTTCATGAGCACCATCATGTGACAAAGACGGTAGAAGAATCTGCGGCAATGGCTGTCAACCATGGCTGTGATTTAAACTGCGGGAAGGCATTTTTGTATTTAAGCCGTGCCTGTGAACAGGGACTGGTGGAGGAAAAGACGATCACAGAAGCGGTGGAGCGCCTGATGGATGTTAGAATCCGGCTGGGGATGATGGAGGATTATCCGTCTCCATATGCGAACATTCCTTATGATGTGGTGGAGTGCCCCGAACATATTGCACTGTCCTTAGAAGCCTCGAAAAGAAGTATGGTGCTGCTTAAGAATGACAACCATTTTCTTCCGCTGAAGCAGGAACAGGTCCATACCATTGCAGTGATCGGACCAAACGCGAACTCCAGAGCAGCGCTGGTTGGAAATTATGAGGGGACATCCTCCAGATACATTACACCGCTGGAGGGAATTCAGGAATACACCGGAGAGAAAACCCGCGTCCTATATGCGCAGGGCTGCCATCTGTATAAGGATCAGGTAGAATTCCTCGGGGAGCCGAAGGACCGGTTTAAGGAAGCGCTGATTGCTGCGGAGCGGGCAGATGTCATTGTGATGTGTCTGGGATTGGATGCGGGCATCGAAGGCGAAGAGGGAGATGCGGGAAATAAGTATGCCAGCGGTGACAAGCTGGGATTAAAGCTTCCCGGACTGCAGCAGGAACTTTTAGAGGCGGTCGCAGCAGTCGGAAAACCGATTGTGCTCACCGTGCTGGCGGGAAGTGCACTGGATCTGTCGTGGGCGCAGGAACATGCACAGATACGGGCAATACTGGATTGCTGGTACCCGGGAGCGAGAGGTGGAAAAGCAATCGCAGAGGCATTGTTCGGAGAATTCTCTCCATGCGGAAAACTGCCGGTTACCTTTTATGAAGGAACGGAATTTCTTCCGGATTTTACGGATTATTCCATGGCAGGACGTACCTACCGGTATACGGACAGACATGTGCTCTATCCGTTTGGATATGGTCTTACCTATTCGCAGATCCGTTATTCTGATGCACATGCAGATGTCACAGATTTTGGAATACTGGAGCCGGTAACGGTGCATGTAACGGTGGAGAATACCGGTACCTACCCGGTACAGGAAGCGGTACAGGTATATGTCAGATTCAGTGAAAGAGAAGCTTACGATCCCGGCTATCAGCTGAAGGGAATCCGGTCGGTTGCACTGGAATGTGGGGAAAAGAAAGAGGTTTGTATCACCCTTTCTACGCGTGATTTTGCACTGATCTCCGAGGAGGGAAAATGTCTGGTACACCCGGGAAGCTATGAGATCGCAGTCGGAGGGCAGCAGCCGGATGAGAGAAGCAGCCGTCTGACCGGACAGACGGTGAGCACACTTTTTATATGCAAAACGGGAAATGTGACGGAAGTGGAATACTGATGCTGCCGGTATCCGTTGCACTCGATGAAAAACAATGTTAGTATAAAAATACTGGGAGAGGATATGAAGAGAATTCTGCATGCGGTTGAAGCCTGGATGGATGACTTTAAAATAAAAAATAAATTTTATATCCTGTATATCTTGTGCGTGCTGGTTCCGCTGATGTGACGGACAGTGCGGTATTTTCTGTTGTCATGAAGTCTGAGCGGGAAGCCAGAGAGCATGAGATGGCGAATATTGCCAATGCAGTTGCATACAGTATTTCAAATACGGTCAACAATGCAGCAGAGATCGGGAAGAGTATTTATACGAGCAAATATATTAACCGTTTTTTGGCGAATACCTACAGCGATCCGTTGGACTATGTGGTGAGTTATCAGGATTTTTTTAAAGATACCCTGTTTGAGAGCGGACTTGGCATGAACAACATGGTAATCACGATGTATGCGGATAATGACACGATCGTGAATGGGGGAAAGGTATGTAATATGAAGGAAATACGCGGTACAGAAGTGTACCGCTATTTTCAGGATAACGGATTGAATAAGGGATTATATTTCCAGGATGATGACAGCAGGGCACCTTCGGTGGAGCCGCAGAGACGGATGCTTTTTTTCCAGAAGCTGGACTTTTATGCGGAAAATAATATGGAAAAGGTGCTGCTGATCAACATCGATTACAGTGCAGTAAACCGGACATTAGAGAAAATGAATTATGACACGGATGTATTTATCTGCCAGGGAGATAAGATTGTCTTATCAAATGGCAGATATTCCAGTATCGGAAAGGAATTTCAGACATTTGACCAGACGGGCAGGGTCGGATACTGTCAGGAACTTGAGTTTTACGGAATGGATCTGGATATTTATGTCATGCAGCCCAAACGCCAGCTGTGGACGGAAATCCGGAAAAACCTGCCGCTGATTGGATTCTTAATTGTTGTAAATGCGATTCTGCCACTCCTTCTGGTGCGGGGATTTAACCGGTCATTTACGCAGAGAATCAGCGAACTCAGCAAAGTGTTTGAGACAGTCGGCGGGGAACATCTGGTGCCGATTTCGTATGTGCGTGGAAAAGATGAGATTGGAAGCCTGATGAGCAATTACAACCGCATGGTTGCGAGAACAAATGAACTCATTCAGATTGTGTATAAGAATAAGATTAAAGAACAGGAGATGCTGGTGGAAAGACAGAATGCAGAACTGCTCGCGCTGCACAGCCAGATCAATCCGCATTTTCTGTTTAATGCGTTGGAGAGCATCCGCATGCACAGCCTGTTGAAAAACGAATATGAGACGGCAGACATGGTGGAAAAGCTGGCGCTGATGCAGCGTCAGTATGTGGAATGGGGAAACGACAGTGTCGAGATCCGCAGGGAAATGGAATTTGTGAGAGCGTATCTGGGGCTTCAGAAGTATCGGTTTGGAGAGCGGTTAAGTTACAGTCTTGAAGTGGAAGAGGATTGTTTGGACATTAAAATTCCCAAAATGACAGTTGTCACCTTTGTGGAAAATGCCTGTGTACATGGAATTGAGGCAAAGACAGCTCCCGGCTGGATTTTTGTGCGGATCTGCCAAAAGCAGAAGGCACTTTATCTGGAAGTGGAAGATACCGGATGCGGCATGGACGCCTCCCAGATGCAGGAATTAAAAGAGCGCATGCTAAACGCCAGTATTGATATGCTAAAGGATGGCGGAAGAGTGGGAATCATCAATGCATGTCTGCGGCTGAAAATGGTATTCGGGGAGCAGGTGGCATTTGATATAGAGGGGGAGCAGGGTATCGGTACGACAGTGAGTATCCGGATGCCATTGTAGAGAAGGGAAGGAAAAAGATGGGGGAAGCATTGTTAAAGGTATTGCTCGTGGATGATGAGCCGTTTATATTACAGGGACTGAAGATACTGATTGACTGGGAGCAGGAGGGCTTTGAAGTTGTTAAGACGGCGGCAAACGGAGAGGAAGCACTGGAATATCTGCGCGGGGAGCAGGTAGATCTCATTATTGCGGATATAAAAATGCCGGTCGTCACAGGACTGGAACTTCTGGAAAAAATACGCAGGGAAAAGATTTCCGATGCACATTTTGTGATCCTGAGCGGATATGCAGATTTTGAGTATGCGAGAAAGGCGATCCGTTACGACTGCACAGATTATATTTTGAAACCGGTAGACCGGGAAGAATTGCTGAAGGTGCTGAATAAAGTCCAGGTATTGCGAAGGGCGGACAACCAGAAGAAGCAAAGCAGCCGGGAAATGGAGCAGGCGTATCTGTCCAGACATCTGATCGCATTGATTCAGGGAAAGTTTGACAGTGTGAATCTGGAGTATGTGAAGTCGCATATGGATGGGGCATCCGGTATACGGTATGTAGAGATTCAGATGGATGATGACGGCAGAGCCGAGGAAATATCAGATAAGGAAAAACGGGGCTTTCAGCGGCAGCTGTACCAGTATTGTATTGAGTTCCTGGGACCCCATGCATCACATTGTGTCTTTGATGTCTCAACGCATGAGAAGATTTATGACATCGGGTTATTGTATTGTGATGCGTTTGCAAAGGAGCAGGGGATTGATGGGAAAACATATCTGAACCGGTTTCTTGAGTATCTGATTGCTAACATGCACCAGCCGGTCATCATGCTTGTAGGGAAAAAGGTGCAGGATATCAGCAACATTGCCAGATCTTATGGAAATGCGTGTATGCTCCGGTCTTTTCAGGGATTCCGCACAAAAAAGCCGATCTATTACTATGAGGAGGAAGTGCAGGTTACTTCCGGAGGAATTGTTTTATGCAAGAGCAGTCTGGATCGTCTGTTAAAAGCTGTGGAGCAGAACAACCATGTAGAGATACGGAGTGCGATTGAGCAGTTTTACGGGGAGATGATAAGCAGGGAAATGACCGGTGAGACGATGAATCTGAACATCAATTATCTTCTGTTTCAGCTGATCCATCTGGCGAGTGAGCAGGATGACGGGGTAAATCAGGAAGAGATTCTGCGCCTGATCAGTGAGAGTAGCTTTGAAAAGGGGGTAATGCGCGGCAGCAAGGCGCATCTGACCCGGTTTGCATGTGAATACGGGGACTATCTGTCGCAGCTTCGCAAAAATGTATCCAGAGGAGTGTTAGGAGAGATTGAGCGTGAGATCCGGGAAAACTATGCAAAGAATATCACATTAAAGAGCCTGAGTGAAAAATATTACGTCAACAGCGCATATCTGGGACAGCTGTTCCGTAAGAAAAACGGGCAGTCATTCAAAGATTATCTGAATAATTACAGAATGGAACGGGCAGCGGATCTGCTGTTACATACCGATAAGAAGATTGTCGAGATTGCGGAGGAAGTCGGGTATCATGATCTTGATTATTTTGTGAACCGTTTTATTCTGGTAAAAGGCTGTACACCGGCGAAGTTCCGGCGTGAGGCATAAAGGAAATACGGCAAGTTCAAAAGCAGGGCAAAGTATGGAAATAAGAACCTATACTTTGCCCTGCTTTTATCTATACTTCCTCCAATTGTCTGAATCTGCCAGAAAGGTAAAATAGTATTATCAAATAGGGAGGTAGTTACAAGATGAAGAGAAGGAAACTTATCAGTGTATTGCTGGCAGCCACAATGATGGCAGCCATGTTTGCCGGATGCGGGAGTGATGCGGCATCGACAGACGCAAAGGAAAACGCAGACGGTGCAGACAGCACGGAAGCCGGTGGGGTAAAAGAATTTACGGCTTTTTTTGCAGTTCCCGGTTCAGAGATCAATGACGACAATGAGATTCAGCAGATCATTGCCGATAAGACCGGCGTGAAAGTGAAGGAAACATGGCTGACCGGACAGACGGCAGAGGAAGCTGTCGGCATGATGATCACCGGTGGTGAGCTGCCGGACTTTATCTGCGGGGGAAGCGGACAGTCACAGCTCTATGATGCAGACGTTCTGGTAGCACTCGATGATTATCTGGATGATTATCCGAATATCAAAAACTTCTTTACACAGCAGCAGTGGGATCAGCTTCGCCAGGACGACGGACATATCTACTGGATACCGCAGTTCAGCAATATCAAGGGAGAAGAGAAGGTTTGTACACACAACGATGAGGCATTCTGGATTCAGGCCAGGGTATTAAAATGGGCGGATTATCCAGAGATCCGTACCATGGATCAGTATTTTGATCTGATTGAGAGATATAATGAGGCAAATCCGACCATGGAAGACGGAACAGAGAACATTCCGTATACGATTCTCTGCGATGACTGGAGATATTTCTGCCTTGAGAATGCGCCGCAGTTTCTGGATGGATATCCAAACGACGGCTCCTGTATCGTAGATCCGGAGACATTGACGGTGATCGATTATAATACGACGGATACCGCAGTAAAGTATTTCCAGAAATTGAATGAAGAATATCAGAAGGGAATTGTAGATCCGGAATCCTTTACACAGACCTATGATGAGTATATTGCCAAACTGTCAACCGGACGTGTACTTGGCATGATTGACCAGTGGTGGGATTTTGCTTACACTGCGGGAGATGCAATCAAGCAGGCAGGGCTGGATGCACAGGGATGCGATTACATTCCGCTTCCGATTACCATTGATGAGAGTGTCAAAAACCAGTGGCACTGTTCCGGCGGTGTGTTAAATGTATCAGACGGTCTTGCGATCACCACAAGCTGTGAGGATGTGGAAGCTGCACTGCAGTTTGTAGATGACCTCCTCTCACAGGATATTCACAACCTGCGTTTCTGGGGAGTGGAAGGCGTTGACTATAATGTGGATGACAACGGTGAATTTTACCGCACAGAGGAGCAGAGAACCAGAGCGGTTGACACTGCATACAAAGCATCCCATACCTGTACCTATTCTTATTTTCCGCAGTATTCCGGTACAAGTGATGACGGAATCAATGCGAATAAGCCGGATGGACAGGCGAATGAATTTTTTGACGGATTAAATGATGATGTAAAAGAAGCATTTTCTGCTTATGGCGCAGAGACCTATGTGGATATGATCGGAACAAATGAAGCTCCGGGTGCATGGTATCCGATGTGGTCCTATTCAAACAGCTTCACTACCGATACGGAAGGCGGTATGGCATGGAATAAGATCGGTGAGATCAAGCACGAGTATCTCCCACAGGTCGTGATGGCAAAAGATTTTGACGCGGCATGGGCAGAGTACATGGATGCATACAACAGCTGCGATCCGGGTGCGTTTATCGGTGAGTTACAGACAGAACTTGATAAGAGAATGGAAGAAGCAGCGAAATACGAATAACACATAAAATGAAATTGGAAACAGGCAGATGCAAGGAAGATTTCATCTGCCTGTTTTTTTAAGGAGTGGGGTATGGCTTTGACGAGAACAAGATCCAAAGAAAAAGAAAATCAATATAAAGCAAAGATCACCTGGAAAGAAATAAAGAGACAGAAAGTTCTGCTGTTCTGGAGTGGTGTGATGGTAATCTATGGCATCATTTTCTATTACCTTCCACTGGCGGGATGGGCGATGGCGTTCCAGAATTATAAGCCAAAGCTTGGAATTTTCCACTCTGAGTTTGTGGGACTGCAGAAGTTTCAGACCTTATTTTCGGATATGACATTTATCCGTGTCATCCGGAATACGCTTGCGATGGGTGTGATAAACCTGGTTGTGACATTTGTGACAGCAATCGCATTTGCGATTCTCTTAAACGAGATAAAATCACATGGCGGGAAAAAGGTTGTTCAGACCATCTCTTATCTGCCACATTTCCTGTCCTGGATTATCGTAACGGGAATTCTGCATGATATGCTCTCGGGAAGCGGAATCATCAATGAGATATTGATGAATCTGCATGTGATTACACAGCCAATCAATTTTTTTGCACATCCGAATTATTTCTGGCCGATCGTCGCGTTTGCCAATGTGTGGAAAGAGACAGGATGGAATGCCATTATTTACCTGGCAGCCATCACATCCATTGATCCGTCCCTGTATGAAGCGGCTTCCATTGACGGTGCGGGAAGATGGGCAAAAATCAAATACGTGACACTTCCGGGAATCAAACCAACGATTATGATTCTTCTGTTAATGAATGTAGGAAATGTATTAAATGCCGGATTTGAGATTCAGTACCTTCTGGGAAACGGACTGGTGCAGAAAGTGTCTCAGACGATTGATATCTATGTACTTAAATGGGGTATCAGTCAGGGAGATTATTCCATTGGTACGGCTGCAGGTATCTTTAAGAGTGCGGTAAGTATCATTCTGATTGTCATTGCAAACCAGATTGCAAAGCGCAACGGAGAAGAAAGGTTATTCTAAGGAGGGTAATAGCATGCAACAGCTGGCAGGAGCAAATAAAAAAAGAAAGAGAACAGGATCCGTTGATGCATTTCCCATTGTGAACGGAATCATTATGCTTGTGATTGTTGTAATCACATTATATCCGGTGCTGAATACGCTGGCGATTTCATTAAACGATGGCACGGATGCATTGCGTGGCGGAATTTATCTGTGGCCGAGAAAATTTACATGGAAAAATTATATCACGGTATTGCAGAAAGATAATCTGATTACCGGTGCATATGTCACGGTTGCGCGAACAGTTATCGGAACAGTGCTGGCACTGGCTGCAAACGCGATTCTGGCGTTTGTTGTCAGCAGAAAAAGATTTCTGTTTAAGAGAAGCCTTTCCCTGTTCTGGGTCATTACAATGTATGTGAATGGAGGAATGATTCCGACATTCCTGCTTTACAAAGGACTCGGTCTTACCAATAGTTTCTGGGTGTATGTAATTCCGGGCATGGTAAGTGCGTTTAATATGCTGGTAATCCGCACTTACATGAATGGTATATCGGACAGTCTGGAAGAATCCGCACAGTTAGACGGTGCCGGATATACGACAATTTTT
>ENA-OWPB01002996-OWPB01002996.1-human-gut-metagenome-genome-assembly--contig:-NODE-2996-length-10462-cov-2.431536_pt1 | contig 10462 bp, 7 predicted proteins | sample MGYA00248260_ERZ651838 | MGnify/ENA primary metagenome ERZ651838 (study PRJEB26924, sample SAMEA4378304) | human gut metagenome | biome: human gut; feature: human-associated habitat; material: faeces...
CTTTTACCTATTACAGTTGGTCCTAAACAGCTTACTTCTTTTAAGTAACTTTTTTCAAATGCACTTTCTCCTATATCTATTTGATAAATAGAAACTATCTTATCGTAAAGATACTCAAACATTTCAATGATCCCTCTTCTGTTTGGAGATGAAATGCCAATGCTCGTGGTGAACCCGTTTTCTAGATGACTATGTACGCTATCTTCAGAACTAAGCATGTCCGATATGAAAGTCATCCCAAAAGGATTGGCAATCTTTTCCTCTTTTCCTGCTGCCTGAAAGTGCATATGGTCAGGGGCGGAAGCTCCGCATTCCGGTCCGTTATATAAGATGAGGAACTCGTTCATGTTTTCGGCAAGGAAAAGCATATCCTCAAAACGGTTTTTGATGGTTTGCGGGGTATGTTCCTCTTCAATTATGGTCAGATGCCGGCGGAAAATCGGATAAGGATTGAGGCATACCTCATAATGTCCGAGTGACAAAGACGTTTGTTCTGCCGGGCGATTGTCATTGCACAGAAAACAAGGTCTTTCTTGTATGGACTGAGAGTCGGTCTGGGCCATTGTAGAGATTGCCCGTTGTGGATTTGGGAAGAATCTGACTCTCTTGGTGTCCCCTCCTAGTTTGAGTTCCAGCGTCTTTTCTTTTTTAAGATTCTGTTCTAATTCCTTATAATTCTTTTTTGCCAGCTTCCAGTCTTTTTTCTGTTTTTCTATCATCTCGTTGACGAGACGCTGAAAACTTTCATCGATGCTGTGCATCCGGATTCTTGCCTGTAACTCCCAGGTTCGGATACTGTCTTTGTAGAAATTGTTCCGGTTAATTTTTTCGATATCTAATGCTGCGTCAGAGTTGCCTTCCCAACGGCGGCAAAGATAGATTACATCATAAATACGACCGATCGTATATTCACGAGAAATACTCAGACCTATGGCATAATCTTCTCCATAACTGGTATTGGGGAATTTGATCTTGCGAAGGATGGGAGTGTAGAAGGCCCGTGGGGCACCCAACCCATTGATACGTAAAGCATTGTTGGGACCGTCCTCTACTGTCCACTCTTTATGGTCAATGACACCGGGAGCTATCTCGTTCATCTGAAAATCCGTCATTAGGTAAGTCCCTATCACCATTGCACAGTTCTGCTGATAGAAGGTATCGACGATTTTCTGTAAGGTATGCTCATCCTTATACAGGTCATCGCTATCCAGTTGCACGGCAAATTTACCGCATTTCTCATGGTGTACTCCTACATTCCAGCAACCTCCTATACCGAGATCATTCTCCTGGGGAATGATATGTATTAGTCTATTGTCCGCACTAAATTCCTGGAGGGCTTCGGTGGTACCGTCCGTTGAGTGATTGTCGATCACAATCACATTAAAGGGAAAAGTCGTTTGCTGGCTCAAAGCAGAATTTACGGCGTCACGAATGGTCCGGATACGATTACGGACAGGTATGATGACAGATGCTTCAAACTCAAAAGCTTCTCTGTCCAGGTTTACTGTTCGGGAAGAAGGTCTTACATAGGCATTGATTTCTTTCAGATGCTTGATACAAACTTTCTCCATTTCGATCTGTACTTCCCGATTTTTAGGATTTACGTAATCGAATTGTTTTTCTCCGCTTTTCCGGGTATCTGTTTCTATTTCTGTGTAAAGGAACTCATTGATATGGATGATTTGAAATAGATTACCTAGCATCAGACGCATTTCATAAAATGCAGCATATTGGAAAACTGTTTCCTCCAGAATACTTGAAGCAAGGGTGAAAATTTCGGAATTGAATAAAAGCACCGAACCGAAATCAAAATCATCCCGGAGGCTTCCTTGTTGATAATCAATAACGGGAGTTTGTTTGAGAACTCCGTCAACCAGTTGGTAATGATCTGCGTATACCATTGCATTTTCTGAGGAACTCTGTATAATCTGTGTCATGCGTTCCAGTGCGTACAATCCTAGTTTTAGCGGGGTCTGTTTCGTGTAAAGCAAAAGATAGCTGGCATCATCTGCGTTGTCAGCAATTGTTTTAATCGTACTTGTAGAGTAGAGACCGTTAATGAGGAGACATTCACACCCCGGTAAGCACTCTTTGTTGGTATCAGCGCTTAGCAGGTAGATTTTGTTCACTAATTCTGAAGCTTGCAATTCTTTTACAGTTTGTATCGTATCTTTCGGATTGCCAAAAGGTATGAAGCAATTGATTTTCTTTTTCATTTTAATGTTTTTTTATTAAAGAGTTGTTGATAGGGGCTGCTGACGATTTCCTTTTGATGAGCAGGCAAAGCCCCAGAAAAGTAAACGCAGCATTCAATATCAGTAACTCGTAGCTAATTTGATATCCATCGAACCAGGCTTCCGAATTTCTTTGCAATACGTAGCAAAGTGCAGGAGAAAGAATGGCTACTAACGGAATATATGGATCATAAACTTGTTTTTTAGTAAAAATGCCGAAAGCGAATAGTCCGAGAATTGGACCATACGTATAGCTGGCCAGCGTATAAATCGCATCAATCACACTCGTATTATTCAGCAAATTGAATACGAAGATGACGATTCCCATCACGAACGCCATCCCGATGTGCACGTGTTTCCGTATTTTGCTGAGTGCCGCTTCGTCTTTCTTGTGCGCATTCAGAATATCTACGGTGAAAGAAGTCGTCAGGGCTGTCAAGGCCGATCCGGCAGCGGAGTACGCCGAAGCTATCAATCCGATAATGAACAGGATACCGACTATTCCCGGAAAGTAATTGCCTGTGGCGATCATTGGGAACAATTCATCGCTCTTACCAGGATTCTCGATTCCCTGTCGGGCGGTGAAAGTATAGAGCAAGACACCCAGCATCAGGAAGAGCAGGATCACAAAGAACTGTGAAATCCCGCTTGTAATCATATTCTTCTGTGAGTCACGGAAGTTCTTGCAACTGAGATTCCGTTGCATCATGTCCTGATCCAGCCCGTTCATGGCGATAACGGTAAAGACTCCTGCCAGGAATTGCTTGAAGAAATATCGCTTGTCGTTGACATCGTCAAAAAAGAACATTTTGGAGAGATCGTTGTCTGAAATCGTTGAGACCAATCCGCTGAAATTCAGATGCAGGCTGGAAGCTATATAGTAGATACAAAGTACAACGGAGACTACCAGACAGAATGTTTTCAGTACATCAGTCCATATCAATGATTTCACTCCTCCCCGGAAAGTATAGAGCCAGACAATGAATACTGTCAGTATAACATTGATTATAAAGGGAATATGGAAAGGGTCGAAGATGAGTAATTGCAAGGTCAGACATACTAAAAAGAGCCGCACGGCAGCTCCGAGCATTTTGGAAATAAAGAAAAACCAGGCTCCTGTCTTATAGGAAGAAGCTCCGAAGCGATTTTCAAGATATTCATAGATAGAAACCAGATTCATCCGGTAGAAAAGCGGAACGAGTATGAATGCGATAATGAACTGTCCGACGATAAATCCCAGTACCATCTGCAGGTAGGAGAAGCCGCTGGCTTGTACCATACCCGGTACGGATACAAACGTAACTCCGGAGATAGTGGAACCAATCATGGCAAAGGCGACAATATACCATGCCGATTTGCGGTTGCCGACGAAGAAGCCTTCGTTATCCGCTTTATGTCCTGCTATATAGGAGATAGCGAAAAGGATCATAAAGTATGCTATGATAGTAATAGATAAGATAATTGGACTCATATCTGTTGCTTAAAATTCGTTCGCGGGTGAATATATTCAAATATGCTTTTCCTACAAATTGTACAAATGTAGGGAATTTATCAAATAAATGCATCCTTCTTATGAGTTTTTTATTCCGGGTGTGCCACCTGTATCATTTCTCGATGAGTGCCAGTTTTTGTTGAGAGAAGGAAGTTCAGGAGATATCTTCTCTAATGAAATGCCTGTAGTGACTGAAGTGTCGTGCATCCAGTCTATGAAACGGCAGGTATCAATCGTGCGGGGATGTTCTTCATCAGTTGCCAAGGCAAGGTAACCTCCGTCGTTGCTCAGTTGCGGAAATTTGGATATTTCGGTTATACTTTTGCCGTCAACCTTATGCTTTCTGATCAGTGTAGTTGCGGAGTGAGTAAAACAAATATATCCTTTGCCGGGAATAACAAGGTTTGTATTTTCATCTTCCTGTTTGAGTATTGTGGTACTGAATATTTCTCCCGTTGCTCTCATTTTAAACAGACGCAGAGACTTTACAGTGATATCCTGATCAGCAGGATTATAGAATTCGATGTATTCGGCACCGTCTTTGGCATTGTCATACATCACTTCGTTGAATAGTAACATATTTCTCACATTGTCAGGATATTCCGGCGATTCCGGTGTGTCAGGCTTGTCCGGTTCATCCGGAACGTCCGGTATGTCGTCCGGTTCAGTACTTGTTATTACATCATCAGACAACTGTATATGATGGAAAGTGAAACCGTCACAGCGGCTTTTTGTATAAACGCAGTATATGCCGCAGCAGATTGACTTTGTGATACTTGCGTCTTTTATTTGTTTCTCCTTCGTATATTCGGTTTCCGTTTCCATGCGTGTCCAGAAAGTCCAGTAGCCGTTGGCGTCGCATTCTACTTTGATAAATAATTTCGGAGAATTATTTCCTTTCATGAGTTCTCTTCCCGAAGCCAGTAATTTGGATTGATTCCCATTTTGCCGGTAAAGTGCTACATTGTCTTTTGTTCCTCCTATCTGAATGTAATAGCCGTTCAGATCTCCGGAAAGTATTTCCGATGAAGAGGCTAAATAGAAACGGGCGTAATTATTGGCGGAAGGATTAAAGGTGAGCCGTACCCCGAATTCCCATCGGGTGCTTCTTACAGAAGAAGAGGGGATCGTGATATATGCTGTTCCTGCATCTTCCTGCGGATCATTTAAGTGTACGCCTTCTTTGGTATTAATCGTGAATTTCTCGGTTTCTCCTGTCCAGGGAAGTTCTGATGTTGAACTGTCCGGTTCAAGGCTCTCTTTTTCATCCTCAGGCGGAAGCGCACAACTGTATAATAATATAATGAGGAAACTCAGAAATGTACATGCCTTGCAAATTTTCATACGGCTTTAAATTAGTGTTGTTATCTACCGTATTTGTTTGTGTTCAACGCAGAGGCAATTGCGGATCGGATAATGTTCATGCTTGCAAAGGTACAGTTTCTTGTTGAATAAATGCGAAAGGTTCTTTATTGTTTTCTGTGAATGTTAGAAATAAAAGATACGGATTATACGAATTAACACGATAGCTTTATGCTTTCACAACGCTAAAACCGTGTTAATCTGTGTAATCCGTGCCTAAAAGTTATTATTCCTGTTATTACTCAAAGCGCGGCATCACATACTTGTCCGTATAAGAAGTGAAACTGATGCCGGGCATATAATGAGTATTCGAATTATTTTCCAGCTTCTTTATCAGTGAATAATCATCCGCGTTCAAAGCATAGTAATTATCGGAAGACGGACTCGTCACCCGTACCGTCCAGTCGAACATATTTCCAATGATGGTCAGCGCGTCCGTTTCGGGATTGAATGCAGGAACTCCTGTTTTCACCACATCATACGTGCGGCTTTTCAGCACATATAAAGCATTGTTGATATCTGTCAGGAAAGCAAGCGTCTTTTTATTTCTGAATTCCGTCAGATAAAGGTGCTCTAATGTTAATCCTTCCGGCAAAGTGATAGCACGAACGTAGGGACGCCCTTTCACCTGTTTCAGATGGAACAGACGACGGTCGGCATCCAACAGAAGGTATCCTTCGTCATACTCCTTCTTCACCGTCGGGTTTCCTGCGATCTCAATGGCCGGAAAGCGGAAATTCTTCTTGGTCATAGCTTCTGTAAACAAGAGGCTTTTTTCTGCATTCACGCTATTGGAAGCCATATTGATAAACTCAATGCCTTGCGAAGTAATGCGGAAAACATCATCCGGCATCTTCAGGTCTACACGCCCGGACATCGACTCCAACAGAGGATAAAGACCGATGGAAGGAGCGTTGATATCCGTAGGTACGCTGCGGAAATTGAAATTCTCCGTCTGCACGATCTTCGGAGTGACAGCTATCCCGTTAATCGTATCCGGAAAACGTTCGTCGGACATCAACTGGCGGAAATAAAACATAGGCAGAATACTGTCGAAAGCAGCTTCGGAATAAATGTTTCCGGCAGCGTCGCGACGTACGGTTCCTTTTCCCTCTTCCTGTCCCATCAAGGCGAAATCGCCGATCACGAAACTATATAGAGTGAAAGGAGTCTTCTCCGGCTTTACGACAAAGAAGTTGTAACACCAAGGCAACTGCCAGAGAAGCAGGAAGGCGATGGTGACATATAATAGTAGGGTACTGAAACGTTTCATCTTTATTTAATTCTTCATTTTTAGTTCTTCATTATCCTAGTCCTGCTTTCCCGCTTTGAACCGTACGATGGAGAGCCAGGAGAAAGACGCGGTCAGCAACGTATAGACCAGCAGATACGGGAGGAATTTGTTATAAGCTTCCGGCGTGGGCGACAGGAAGAAGATTCGCAGTAACAATACGGTGATAATGAGATTGATGATTCTGCGTTTCCATGCCGGTTCGAGGCAGATCCATGCGATGAGCAGGTAGCCGGAAATACCGGCAAGATACCACGTGAGGGCGGTCAGCAGTATATGATTCTTCAGTTCGTGAGCCAGTACTCCGCTCAGATAGACCTCCATCAGAAGGAAGTTGGAAGCGAAGCAGACAAGCAACAGTACCAAACCGGAGAACAACATATTGCCGGTCATTTTCAGTTCGGGATAGGGCAGGTGCAAAGTCAGTTTCAGACATTTGCGCTGCATCTCGGGAACAAACTGCACGATGGCCATCAGCACTCCGGCAATCAGGGGGATGTATTGTAACATATCGATGAATATGGCATCCCGCTGCATCATGACTTCCCATACATGCGCGGCGCCTTTCATTTCTATCACCCGGTTGATGCGAAGCATACAGTAGCCTGTAAAACCGAGTGTAGTGACTACGGCAAGCAGAAAATACCACCGTGTCTTGATCCATTCTTTATAAAATATAGCGTACATGAGACTTCTAATTTACTTTTTAATCTTTAATTATTTTATTGAATCAGTATTTGCCGGTCAGACCGATGAAGGCATCTTCCAGATTCACATGTTCGCTATGCAGGTCCGTATAGGGTACTGACATGGATTTCAGTTTTGCTTCCGCCTCTGTGAGGGGGAGGAAGGAGAATGTTTCCAGTGTATTCCGCATCACGGAAGGATGATAGAAATCATCGGATGCGGGCAGTTCGTAACCTTCGGGAACAGTACAGGTATAGCGGCGTCCTTCTTTCAGTAATTCGTCAATTGGCTTCTGAATCAGTATCTTTCCGTAGTCCATCATGATACAGTCGTCTACCAGTCGTTCCATATCCTGAATGATATGCGAAGTCAGAAAGACAGTCTTGCCTTCGGAACGTGCATAATCGCGGAGATAGTCTACAAACAGGCGGCGATAACCGGGGTCGAGACCGAGGGAGAAGTCGTCTAATACAAGAAGCTCGGGATTCTGTGCCAGAATCAGTCCGAGTGCTACTTGTGAACGTTGTCCGCAAGACATACGGGAGATGCGCTGTCCGGTAGCTACTTTCAGTTTGTTCATCAGTTCATAATAAGCCTCTTTTTTCCATTGATTGGGGTAAAAGGCTGCGTAGAACTTCTCAATCTGGGTGATGCTCATGAATTGATACTGTACGTGCCCTTCTATCAGCAGCCCGATGTTGCGGCGCAATGCCGGAGCCATCGTCTGTATCTCTTGTCCGAAGATACGGCATTCTCCGGAACGTGGTTTCAGATATCCGCTCAGGATGTTGATGGTCGTGGTCTTGCCCGTACCATTCTTGCCCAGTAGTCCGAGGATGCGGCCTTTGGGGACTGTGAAACTAAGATTTTCGTAAATCAACCGTTTGCCGTAGTAGTGCGTCAGGTTGTTACATTCTATGATTTGTTCCATTTTATTTTATCAGTTATTCTGTTCAAAAGAAGAGAAGAAAAAGGATGGGAATCACGATTCCGACAATCATTTCTATTCCTCCTCTGCCGATAATACCTTTGCTGCCTTTCAGCATGATGACTCCGGAAAGGGTGATAATGATGAGGCCGACTGCGAAAATATCCGCAAAGTAAGTCCACCATTGTCCGGGGTTGTAGTGCAGGCGTGCCATTGCTCCGATGAGCGGGCGGCGGGTGACAGATTCGTAGACTGCCTCTCCCGTACGGACGTTTACCTGCAAGTTGGACCCGCCTTTCAAGAATACTTTCATGATGTCCGTTTTCGGGAAATAGTGCTTGGTATAGTTACCTTCCTCTCCCAATGGTTGCAGCAGAGGCAGTACATTTTCCCTTTTCATTCCCTCTTTGCCCGGCAGTTTTTCGGCAATCTTATATTCTTTCCGTTCGATGGAGAAGTTCGGGTTGATGGTGTCACGGTGATTCATCACAATGCCGGAAATGGCATAAATCAAGACCATTCCGGCAAAGAAAAAGGATAAATCACGGTGTATCAGCCTACTCCATTTACGGATGCTGCTACTCCACTTCATACGAATTAGCTTCCATGAAATAGAAAGACAGATACTCTTTGCCGCTGCTTGCTTTTCGGTCGGCTATCTTCGCGCGGAAGTCGGCGATACGGGCTTCGGGCGTGTTGGCTGTCTCGCCGCGTGCTTTCTTCTCTGTGTCACAGCCGGCTTCACCGGTTCCGTGTTTTTCGGCAGCTTGCGCTTTGAGTTGTGCTTCCCAGTTTTGGAGGTAGGCTTCGTCAATGCGTTGTTCTTTCAGTGTTCCGGTGACGCGGACGATGGAGTTCACACATTTCGGGTCGAATGCTCCCAAGGTGCCGGCTTCTACGCGGATCACTTGTGTGTCGTCACTGCCCATCAGGAAGATTTTCTTGGCGCCATGCTTGCAGGTATGTGTGCAAACGCCTTCGATGGTTACTTCTTTTCCTGCAAGGTTTTCTGCATTTGCAAGAAGAGAGTCAATTTCTAAAGCAGACGAAGTGGTCTGTTCTGTTGTTGTGTCCGAGGAACTTTTCTGCTGTTTGTTTCCACAAGAGGTTCCGATAACGGCAACCGCCAGTAGAGCGATTGCGATGCTTAGCTTTTTTGTTTTCATTGTTACTTTTTGTTTTTATGTAGTTTATATTCTTTTTTATGAACTTGCAAATGGCTTTTAGTTCTGGTTCTTTACACAACGAACTGTTTGACCACTAAGTACACTGATATAACTCAGAGACAATCTGCCTTCCGGATACTTCGCCATTGAGAATGTGCTCATTAGTCCGAAGAACTGAATATTGGTCAGGTCGCCGGTGCTTGTACTATAAATAGGCTTATATGCAGTTGAAGTCATGTAATAACTCATACTGGGTTTTCCAAACCATTCGGTTACCGTACTGTTGCTGCTGGTTATTGCCGTTGCCTGATATTTGGGGACGGCTGAATAACCGGTTGACATACGTACTCCCGAGAATTGATAATTAAATTTAGCCTCGTTGAGTGTCGGGATTTTACCACCGTCATATGCTGTGTCATAGAAAAGAGCGTCTTTTCCGTTTTCCAAACTATTGCCGTCCGCATCTTTGGTCGAATTACCTACAAGGCTGAAATATTCGGCGCGAGTCGGGATGTGCCATCCCTTCGGACAGATGCCCTGTGCTCCTTCAAAGTCGTAGCAGTTTTCCGGAGTAACTGCTTTGCCGCTAAGTGCGGCATGGATGTCGTAGAGATAACCGTACTGCTTGATAGAAGTTGCGTCCTGCAATGCTTTTGCAGTAAGTGTACCGTCAACTGTAACCAATTCGTACGGATACCAGATGTGAGAATCTGCAGCCGGATCACTTGACGGAGTATATCCATCCGGTACATAGCGTAATGGTTCCGCCATCCATGTTGTTCCGTTGGAGAGAGTTACCGTATTGTAGGTAATGCCGTCGTAGATGAAATATCCGTCATGCTCTTCAAAAGGAACTTCCGGCTCATCTCCCTTGATCTCTCCCTCGTCTGTCCAGTTCTCGATCTCACCACTGAGTGTAACGATGATATTATCGGGTAATACACGTATATTGACACTGTATTGTCCGCCTTGAACTAAATCTGTGGATACGAGCTTTTGCATCAATGTATTGTTATCTGAAGTTGTTACTGCAAGAGTGAACGCAGCCGTCTGTGGGACTACAATGGCACGAAAAGTCTTATTCTTTGTCACTTGTTGTGCTGTGATGTCTGTGGCGGCGGCGCTCTCGTTTACGGTTGTCTTCATGGTTGCCAAATTGATATTGGCAGTAGGAACAGAGCCTTTGAGCACTATAGATGAAATATCCAAATTCGTTTCGTTTGTCACATTAATAACCAGTTTGGTCAGCATGTGCTTGAAGATCATGCTGATGGAGTTCACCGAAGGAAGTACGTCGGATTT
>ENA-OWPB01002998-OWPB01002998.1-human-gut-metagenome-genome-assembly--contig:-NODE-2998-length-10451-cov-4.524721_pt1 | contig 10451 bp, 8 predicted proteins | sample MGYA00248260_ERZ651838 | MGnify/ENA primary metagenome ERZ651838 (study PRJEB26924, sample SAMEA4378304) | human gut metagenome | biome: human gut; feature: human-associated habitat; material: faeces...
CGGTACGCACGGTGGTGTGAGAGGACGGCGGTTAGTCACCGCCTCCTACTCGATTTTTGAGAAATTGTTGTATTTTTGCACATTGCTTTTTCAGGCATTTTGTGATTTACTAGTTATGTATATTTCTGTAAATAGTAAGTAAAGGATATGAAAATAAATGAAACGAAAGAAGATAAAAAGTATAGGGTACGGGTTTTATTGTATTTTAATGATTATACTATCTGTTTTAGGATGGATTCTATATAATGTAGGTAATTGGGTTTTAGATACATGGGGATTATTATCTATTGATGAAATTATTTTTCACTTAAAAGTTCCGCTTGAAGGGACAAATTCAGATGTAGTACTTGATGGTATAAATGCATGTGTTCCAATGGCGGTATTGGTACTATTTACAATGATTTTTTTGATTATTGGATTAAAAGCCAAGCATGGAAAATGTATGATTTCGTTATTTCTTATAACAGTGATTTCGTGTGGAAGTGCAGTTGGGGCAGCTTATAAAGTATATGATGAATTAGATGTTAAAGAGTATTTGGTAAGTCAAAAAAAGGAGTCTCATTTTATTGAACAGAATTATGTGGATCCACGTACAACAGAAATTATATTTCCAGAGCAGAAAAGGAACCTGATTTATATATTTTTAGAGTCAATGGAATCAACGTATGCATCAAAAGAAGATGGCGGAGGAATGGATTTTAATTGTATTCCGGAATTAACACAATTAGCAAAAGAAAATACTAATTTTTCAAACAATGATAAATTGGGAGGAGGAGTCCCTTCTACCGGTTCAGGATGGACTATGGGGGCAATTTTTGCTCAGACATCAGGATTGCCTATAAAAAACGGGAACAACGAAACTTTAGGAGAACAGGAAAGTTTTTCTTCACAGGCAGTGAATTTGGAAGATATATTAGCAGATGCGGGGTATAATCAATGTTTTATGTTAGGATCAGATGCAACGTTTGGTGGAAGAAGAGCATATTTTGAAAGCCATGGAGATTGCGAAATCTGGGATTATAACACTGCCATAGAGACAGGGAAGATTCCATCAGACTACCATGTGTGGTGGGGAATGGAAGATCAAAAATTATTTGCAAATGCACAAGAAAAATTGACAGAACTAAGTTCCAAGGATGAACCATTTAATTTGACATTATTGACAGTAGATACACATTTTGAAGATGGATATGTATGTGAACAATGTCAAAATGAATTTGGAGATAATCAGTATGCAAACGTAATGGCATGTTCAAGTAGACAACTTAATCAATTTATTAAATGGATTCAGGAACAGCCTTTTTATGATAATACAACAATTATTTTGAGCGGTGACCATTTAACGATGGATTCAGATTTTTGCAATGATGTTAGCGAAGACTATGAACGTAGTGTGTACAATGTGTTTATTAATTTGCCAGAAGGATTAGATACTTCATTTGAAAAAACACATAATCGGAAATTTGCTACATTAGATATGTTTCCTACTACATTGGCGGCGTTGGGCGTTGAAATAAAAGGAGATCGACTTGCATTAGGAGTAAATCTTTTCTCAGATTGTGAAACGTTGAGTGAACAATATGGACGAGAAGAATTTAATAAGGCATTGTCAGAAAAGTCAACATTTTACGATATGCTTATCAATGATGTGACAGATATCAATGAATTGCAGAAAAAACGGGAAGAAGAGCAGAATAAAGTAAATAATACAAATGACCAGAATTCCCAAATGAATCAACCAGATGCAGGAGTAGATACGAGTGCTATTGAGACACCGGATGACTGGCAAGGATATACACAGGACGATTATTATTATGAGGATAATGCAGGCTCTGATAATAATAATTATTGGTATGATGGAGGCAATTCAGGAGAAAGTTATTGGGATGGAGGATATAGAGATAATACGACAGTAAATCCGGAACCAACCCCGGAACCAACTCCAACACCGGATCCGGAACCAACCCCGGAGCCAGAACCAACCCCAGAGCCAGAACCAACCCCAGAGCCAGATCCTACTCCAGCCCCATCTCCGACACCAGATAACAACGATAGTAGTGATGTGGGAGAAATAGGTAATAATGGAAATTAGAGAGAAAAACTTCAGTTTATACCGAAGTTTTTCTTAAGAAATTAAAAAAATGTATAGGGAAAATATTATTAATAGTGATTTTAATGGGGGCATTTGCAATTGCAAAAGGACATTCAGGAATTGATACATTGTTAGAAACCGGTTTTTTGATCATAGGTGCAAATGGTATTGAGTATAAAAAAATCTTGAAAGTATATTTGATTGTTAAAGTTCCAATTACAATTTGTACAATGATAGCAGGATATACTGGATTGATTACAAATTTGGTTTATCATCGAGGCGAAAAAGTGAGAATGGCATTTGGGTTTATTTATCCAACAGATTTTGCAGCGCATGTTGTTTATATGATTGCAGCATGGGTATTGATTAGACAAGTGAGATGTAGTTGGATTGAAATCGGAATGATGATAATCAGTGTTATCTTTTTTGAAAAATATTGTGATGTAAGAACAAGTGAAGCAGTAATGAATTTACTAATTTTATGTGTGATTTATTTAAAAATCAGGAACGCATTGGCTGAAAAGAAGGGAACTAAGTATAAGCCATCGATACTATTAAAATGTCTGTGTCTTGTAATACCTTATGGTCTTGCTGGATTTATGATTCTTACATCGAGATTTTATAATCCGGAAATTACATGGATGGCTAAATTAAACACTCTTTTTTCAACACGTCTTGCAATCGGAAAAGAAACATTTGAACGATACGATATCAAATTATGGGGACAGAATATTCCAATGATAGGAAATGGAGGAACAACGGAACCGGTTCAAGGCTATTTTTTCCTTGATAGTTCATATGTAAATATATTGTTAAGATTAGGATTAGTAGTATTTATTCTAATTATGCTGATGATTTCAATTATAATGATTAGAAACATAAATCAGCCATATATATTGGCGGTTATGGTAATTATCTGTATTCATTCAGTAATGGAACATCATATGTTTGAATTATTCTGTGATGTCTTTTTAATGCTTCCGTTTGCAAAGTTTGGTGTAGAAGAAAATGAAAAAGAACTAGAAAAGTACAAAGTGACAAGTTAGGAATTTCTACAAACAAGTAGACATTTCCCCATAAAAAGTGTAAGATAGAGTCTAAGAGTATTTATACTTACAATTAATATGGTTAGAAAGAGGAAAGTACATGAAGATGAAGTTTACGAAAAAAATAGCGACAATTCTTTTGTCTGTATGTCTGATCGTACCATGTTTTTCTGTGATGGCGCTAGCTGCAAATGGTGTGATATTCTTTTCTGATCTTGAGACAAGTGTCGGGGATGAATTTACGATCACAGGTACAGCAGTTGTCAGCGGAGATGTAATCGGAGACGCGACGATTCATATGACTTACGATCCTTCTTATATGCGATTTGAAGAGGGAGACGGAGTGAATGCAGACACGGATGGTAATCTGACATTTAAAGGTTCAGGTGACGGAAGTAGTGACCGGATTGAGTTTACAATGAAATTCCAGGCTCTCCAGGAAGGAAGTACAAGACTTGAACAGGGAGATGCGACGGTTACAGACAGCGCTGGATCAAGTGTGGCATGTGAAGAAGGATATGCGGATGTTACGATCGGAGCAGGAGATCCGAGCAAGATCAAGGATGTTGCGAGTGGAACAAGTGTCACGATTGATGGTCAGGAGTATACCTTATCCGGTGATTTCTCAGACAGCATGATTCCAGCTGGATTTACAGCAGGAGAGATTACTTATAATGATTCGACGTATAAAGGTGCTGTGCAGGAAAAGACAGGACTTCAGATGGCTTACCTGGTAGACGGTGATGGAAAAGGCGATTTCTGGATGTATGATTCATCTGACAGCAGCTTCTCACCGGCAGAACAGGTTGTGATTTCAGATACTTATTCTATCGTAATTTTTGATGCAGGCAGTAAAGTGTCTATGCCATCAAAGTATTCAAAAGGAAATCTGGAGATCAACGGCAAGACTTTTGAAATCTGGGATGAACCGGACCGCGATGGTTTCTATGTATTATATGCAGTAAATAATGACGGTGAAGAATCCCTCTATTTATATGACTCTGTAGAGCATACTTATCAGAGAATGGAGACTCCGAAGTCTGCGACTACACCGGATAAGAAGAGTGCAAGCAAGTTTGACGCAATTTTAGAAAAGATTTCCGATCATCTGATCTGGTTTGTAGCAGCGGCAGCAGTTATCGTTATTCTTCTGGTAATCTTCCTTCTTGTTTCCGTTGTGAAGTTACATAACCGCAACAGAGAGTTAGATGATCTGTATGATGAATATGAACTGGACGATGAGCCGCAACGTAATCCGGTAAAACCGATCCAGCCCGTTAAGGCAGAAAAGAAATCACAGTTCAAAAAGAGACAGGATGATGATTTCGAAGATGATTATGACGACTTCGATGATGATTTCGACGATGATGATTATTATGATGATGACTTCGACGATGATTATGATGACGAAGGAATAAGTGATGATACTCGCAGCGTTGATGAGTTTGATGACTATTTTGATGATGACGACTTTGATTCGTTCGATGATTATAATATCAAGAAAGAAAAGCGTAAAAAAGGTGATACTTTCGAAATGGATTTTATTGATCTGGATTAGGATTAAGGGGAAAGGCGGGGATGACGATTGTTATTCCCGCTTATTCTTTACAAAAAGTCCCATGTTTGCTACAATGTAACGAAAAGAGTAAAATTTATTTTCGCAAAAAAGACTGGAGGATATAGATAAATGTGTGGAATCGTAGGATATGTTGGATCGCAGCAGGCGGCTCCGATCTTACTGGACGGATTGTCAAAGCTGGAGTATCGTGGATATGATTCAGCAGGGCTTGCTGTCCGTAATGGAACCGAAGAAACGGAAGTCATCAAGGCAAAAGGCCGTTTGAAAGTATTAGCTGAGAAGACCAACAACGGTACAGCAGTTCCGGGAACCTGTGGAATCGGTCACACCAGATGGGCAACACATGGGGAACCGTCCGAGAACAACGCCCATCCGCATATGAGTGATGATGGCAATGTAGTTGCTGTACACAACGGTATTATTGAAAACTATCAGGAGTTAAAGAACAAGCTGCTCCGCAAAGGATATACATTCTACTCTGAGACGGATACAGAGGTTGCTGTTAAGCTGATCGATTATTATTATAAAAAGTATGAAGGAACACCGGTAGATGCGATCAACCATTCTCTGGTCCGTATTCGTGGATCTTATGCGCTTGCTGTGATGTTCAAGGATTATCCGGAAGAAATTTATGTGGCAAGAAAAGACAGTCCGATGATTCTTGGCGTAGGAGATGGAGAGAGTTTTATTGCATCAGATGTGCCGGCTATTTTGAAATATACAAGAAATGTATACTATATTGGCAACCTGGAGATGGCAAAGGTAAGCAAAGAGGAAATTACCTTCTACAATCTGGACGGAGAAGAGATCCAGAAAAAAATGAAAACTGTTGACTGGGATGCAGAAGCAGCTGAAAAAGCTGGTTTTGAGCATTTTATGATGAAAGAGATCCATGAGCAGCCAAGAGCGGTTAAGGATACTCTGAATTCTGTATTAAAAGACGGAAGGTTTGATCTGACAGATATCGGATTAGCAGAAGAGGATATTCGGAGAACAAGCCAGATTTACATTGTAGCATGTGGTTCTGCTTACCATGTAGGTATGGTGGCACAGTATGTGATCGAGGATCTGGTGAAGATTCCTGTTCGTGTGGAGCTGGCTTCTGAATTCCGTTACCGTAAGCCAATTCTGGATCTGGTGATCATTATCAGCCAGTCAGGAGAGACTGCAGACAGTCTTGCAGCGCTCCGTGAGACAAAAGCGCAGGGAATCCGTACACTTGGAATTGTCAATGTAGTCGGATCTTCTATTGCAAGAGAAGCGGATAAGGTATTCTATACTCTTGCAGGACCGGAGATCTCTGTGGCAACAACGAAAGCGTACAGTACACAGCTGATGGCTTCTTACATCCTTGCAATTCAGTTTGCCAAAGTAAAAAATACAATCACTGAAGAGCAGTATGAAAATTATATTGCCGAATTACAGGCAATCCCGGAGAAGATTGAAAAGATTATTGAAGATAAAGAAAGAATCCAGTGGTTTGCAGCAAAGCAGGCAAACGCAAAGGACGCATTTTTTGTCGGACGTGGAATTGATTATGCAATCTGTATGGAAGGCAGCCTGAAGATGAAAGAGATCAGTTACGTTCATTCAGAGGCATATGCAGCGGGAGAACTCAAGCACGGAACCATTTCTCTGATAGAGGATGGAACGCTTGTGATCGGTGTGCTGACACAGCCGGAATTATATGAAAAGACGATCAGCAACATGGTAGAGTGCAAGAGCCGTGGTGCATATCTGATGGGACTTACAACTTATGGCAATTACAGCATTGAGGATACTGCTGATTTTGTGGTTTACATTCCGAAGACAGATGAGCATTTTGAGGCATCGCTTGCAGTGATTCCGCTGCAGCTGATGGGATATTATGTATCCGTTGCAAAGGGACTGGATGTAGATAAGCCGCGTAATCTGGCAAAATCTGTAACGGTTGAATAAAGTGATGCAGGAAGTTCCAGCGGAATTTCCTGTTGAATAAACGAGATGAACGACATAAAATGTGCCGTTCATCTTTTTTTTCATATTTTATCACACTTTCATCACAATTATGGGCTAAACTCTTAACTATAGAAAAGGAAAAGAAAGGAGTCTTGAATGATGGATAATCAGTACAATTATTACAGACCAGATTCAGATGAAAATAGAGGAGCAGGCAATCAGCAGGGATTCGGAGCAGGACCACAGAAAGCTCCAAAACCGAAAAAAGGTTACATGAAAAAAGTAGCACTTGTTGTAGGAGCAGCCGTATTATTTGGGGCAGTCGGCGGTGTGACGATGCAGGGAACCAGTTATCTGACTGGTAAGCTGCTTGGAAAGAATACAAAGAGTACCGTAGGCACAACAAAGACTGTATCGAACGCAAAGCTTACAACGTCTACCAGTACAGTGACATCTGATGTATCAGATATCGTTGAAAATACACTTCCGTCAATTGTTTCTATTACCAATATGAGCGTACAGGAAGTACAGAATTTCTTCGGAGGAATCAGCCAGCAGGAGAGTGAAAGCGCCGGATCCGGTATCATCATCAGCCAGAATGATTCAGAACTCCTGGTTGTTACCAATAACCATGTTGTAGAAGGAAGCGATACACTTACTGTTACATTTAATGATGGTAACAGCGTGGAAGCGCAGATTAAAGGAACAGACTCCGCAAGGGATCTTGCAGTCGTAGCTGTTCCGCTTGATAAGATTTCAGACGATACAATGAATGCGATTAAGGTTGCAACACTTGGAGATTCGGATTCTCTGAAGGTTGGAGAACCTGCTATTGCAATCGGTAATGCACTTGGCTATGGACAGTCTGTTACAACTGGTATCGTCAGTGCAACCGGACGAACAATTGATGGATTTGACGGAGAATACATCCAGACAGATGCAGCAATCAACCCTGGTAACAGTGGTGGAGCTCTTCTGAATGCAAATGGTGAGGTAATCGGTATCAACTCTGCAAAGATCAACAGCTCGGCAGTAGAGGGTATGGGATTTGCGATTCCGATCTCTGATGCAAGTGATGTTATCCAGAATCTGATGAATAAAGAGACAAGAAGCAAGGTTTCAGATGAAGAAAGAGGATATCTTGGAATCAAGGGATACGATGTATCTGAAGAAGGTGCACAGATGTACAATATGCCGACCGGTGTTTATGTCAAAGAAGTTATGAGTGGTGGCGGAGCTGAGAAAGCCGGTCTTACAAAAGGATCGATCATTACTGGTTTTGAGGGAAGTTCCATCAGTGGTATGAGCTCTCTTCAGGAACAGCTTCAGTATTATAAAGCCGGAGAAGAGGTAACACTTACTGTACAGATCTCGGATAAGAATGGTGAATATACAGAAAAAGATATCAAGGTTACACTTGGTAAAAATTCATAAAATGATGTGAACACGCCGTTTTATGGGAGTATGAGGTGTTCGAGGATTGCGGGAATTGCATAGCAATGGAGCAATCCGGTTACATCATAAAATACTAAAGAAAGATGCCGTCAGATCAGAAATGGTCTGGCGGCATTATTGATGTTGAGACCTATTTGAAATGGAAATGGACTTCAGACTATGTCGGATGCAAAAGTCAGAACCCTTTTTTTAAAATTACCATACAATAATATTGCAGATATAAGAAAGGGGAGCCAAAACGATGCAAAATTGCAGAAATAATAATCCATATATGAGACGTGCAAATTGTGGGTGTGGCAATAATAACAATAGCTGTAATAGTAATTCATGTATGGCGAACAATGATGGAAGAAATCCATCGATGGCAGTACCTGTTTACCGAGAACGATCTGGATGTAGCGACCGGGACGATGCGTTAGATGGAATGCCGATCGCAATGGCTTATGTGCCATGGCAGAGCTGGAGACACATATACGAAGCTGGAAAAGGATTCCACAGAGGAACCATATTCGAAGAGCTTGATCTTCCGTTTAAGGGGAAAGGAGGATGTAATGCATGAATGAAATGCCAAATTCCAAACCTTGTAGAAAAGATCTCCTGATGCAGATTGGTCATGCGAGCTTTGCGGTAGATGATGTGAAGCTTTATCTGGACACTCATCCTCGTGATCAGGAAGCAATGGACTATTTTTATGAATATAATAAAAAAAGGAACCAGTTGTTGAAAGAATATGCAAAATATTATGGACCACTCACAGTAGATACCGCTGTTCCTTCCTGCTCAGACAGATGGAACTGGATCAATGAGCCATGGCCGTGGCAGGAAGGAGGGTGCTAGTTTATGTGGAATTATGAAAAACGTTTACAATATCCCGTAAAAATTACCCAGACCAATCCGAAGATGGCCCAGGTAATCATCAGTCAGTTCGGTGGACCGGATGGAGAATTAGCTGCGTCCATGCGTTATTTATCACAGAGGTACACCATGCCGTACAAAGAAGTGACAGGAATTTTAACCGATATTGGCACAGAGGAACTTGCCCACATGGAAATGATATGTGCCATTGTTTACCAGCTTACCAAGGATTTATCTCCGGAGGAAATTAAGGCTTCTGGTTTTGATAAATATTATGTGGACCACACACTTGCACTTTGGCCGCAGGCAGCCAGTGGAACACCGTGGACAGCAACTTATTTTCAGTCCAAGGGTGACCCAATTACAGATTTACATGAAGATATGGCTGCGGATGGTGCGATTGTGTAAAGACAACATTTAATGTTTTAAAGATAGTTCCCGAACATCTGGCATACTAGTTGCCAGATGTGAGAACCTTAGAAATTCCAATGTATTTCAATAGGTACATTTTTTGTTACAGGGTCTTTTTTTCCAACCAATATGTAATCAATCAGTTTATCAACAATTTCCCTGTCTAAATGTTCAAGATTTGTATATTGCTCAATTAACTGGCGTCGATTATCACCAGCTTGAATTTTTCTTTCAATAACATCAAGCTTTTTCTGCGAATCAATTACCAGTTTTTCAAGCCTTTCTTTTTCTGTCGAGAAGTCTTTGGATAATTCTAAGAAGTCGGTTTCAGATAATATTCCCTTTACTTTGTCTAAATACAACTCACGGATTCCTTTTGTATATTCAGAAATCTTTTTTTGATAGGTAACTATTTCCATATTTACTTCTTCTTGCTGTTCCCGTAAATTATTATTAAACTGAACATTTTCTATAAGTTCGTCTTTATTAAGGTACTCAGCAGATAATTTATTGATTTCATCAATTACTGCTTTTTCCAATTTGGGAACAGAAATAAATGAACCAATACAGGAATCTTTTGCAACATGTCTGGTTGGACACTGTAAATAACGTCGTCCATCTCGTTGCTTATTTGTGCGTAACGTATAACCACAATTCATGCACCGAGCTTTTCTGGCGAATAAACCTATTTGTCCAACTGTAAACGGTTTGGCTTTTTGAGCTATCAATGCCTGCACATTATCCCATAATTCTCTATCTATAATAGGTTCATGTGTTCCCTCTACTCTATACCATTGGTCTTTAGGTCTTGGCTTATTTTGTTTAGTTTTGTATGAAACACTTCCATATTTTCCTTGAACCATATTACCAATATATATTTCGTTGATGAGCATATCTGATATAGCAAAATACTTCCATAAGGTACTGTTTTGAGTCCTAGGTTGCTTATATCGTAAATCATGAAGTCGTTTATATTCTGTTGGATTGGGAATTCCTCTGTCATTCAATATACGTGCAATTGCTGTCTTTCCATATCCCTGTGAAAATAATGTAAAAACTTCTCTGACGACTTTGG
>ENA-OWPB01003010-OWPB01003010.1-human-gut-metagenome-genome-assembly--contig:-NODE-3010-length-10421-cov-4.700752_pt1 | contig 10421 bp, 7 predicted proteins | sample MGYA00248260_ERZ651838 | MGnify/ENA primary metagenome ERZ651838 (study PRJEB26924, sample SAMEA4378304) | human gut metagenome | biome: human gut; feature: human-associated habitat; material: faeces...
AAAGATAGCCAAATTCAGTGAATTACGGGCTATGATTGCTTGAATTTATATTTAAGTCCATACTCTTCAAGTTTGCTGTATAGTGTTGTCCTGCCTATGCCGAGCAGTTCTGCGGCGACACTCCGGTTGCCGTTTGCCTGTTTCAACGCACGCAATATCCGCTCCTTATCCTCCGCGTCATTGCGCAAGGCGAAGCTGACAGTAGAGGTCGGTTTCGTCACGGCAAGTTCCAGATGCTCTTTCATGACAACACCTTCCTGCGCCTGCAATACAGCACCCATAACTTTCTGCCGAAGTTCCCGCACGTTGCCCGGCCATGCGTGTGTCAGCAACGCTTTACGTGCTTCGGAACTGAACCCGCTCACGCTACACTCCAGCTCTCTGTTTGCCATATCACGGAAGAACTCTGCCAGCGGCATAATGTCTTCTTGACAGTCACGCAACGGAGGAACGGTTATCCCGAAGTCGTGCAGGCGGTACAGAAGATCCTGCCGAAAACGCTTTTCATTCACCGATACCTCCAAATCTTCATTGGTAGCAGCGATGATGCGGACATTGAAATTCCGGTCTGCCTTGTCTCCGACCGGGCGATACCGCCTCTCCTGTATGGCACGGAGCAACATCCGCTGCATTTCCATCGGCAGGTTGGCCACTTCATCAAGAAACAATGTACCGCCATTGGCTTCTTGAAAATACCCAACATGGGTAGAATCTGCTCCTGTGAATGCACCTTTGATGTGTCCGAAGAATGCGGACAGTGCCAATGTCGGGGACAACGAACCACAGTCCACCGCCACGAAAGGCTTATCCGCACGTTTGCTCTGTGCGTGGATGTGTTGGGCAATATGTTCTTTGCCCGTACCGTTCTCACCTAATATCAATACACTCATACGGGTGGGTGCAACCAACCGGACACGCCGCTTGATTCCTTGATATGCCGTACCTTGCCGGACAAATATCGGGACTTGTTTGTTCCTTTTCTGTTCCTGTGCTTTGTGTATGGAGCGGATGAGAGGAACAAGCCTGTCCTCTACCAATTGCTTGGGAATATAGTCGGCGGAGCCGAGTTTCATACTTTCCACTGCCGTATGCACCTCGGCGTAATCGGTCATGATGATGAACGGCTGCGGCTTCCCTTCCTTGCGCATCCAACGCAACAGGTCGACACCCTCACCATCAGGTAGACGCAAGTCGGCAAGCACAGTATTATCTTCCTCTGCCTTTGCCAGCAATTTCTTGGCGGTAGAAAGCCGATACGCCTGCATGGTGTCGAAGCCGCCTTTCTTCAAGAAGTTGCAGACATAATCGTTATAAACGGGATTGTCCTCTACTACAATTACCTTCATAATCCGTCTTCCTTTCGTTTTTTAGCCTGTTCCACAATCTTGTCACCCATTGCCAATACTGCATTCACGGTGTGTTGAATCTCGTTATCGGAACATTCCGTGTCTGAATGCAGAAGTCTGTGCAGTTCCCATAGTGGTTTGTCCGCACGGATTACTGCCCACGAACTGCGTAAACGGTGTACCTGCATATCCAATTCTTTGCGGTCACACCGCTCTCCGGCATCGCTAATGGCTTGCATGTCCTTTTCCGTTTCGGTTTTCAGTTTGTCAAGCATAGTCACCTTGTCACCATACGCCAATAAAGAAGAAAGGTCAGGTTGTTTCTCTTTGTTATTTTTGACAGAAGATACTGAAAGGCATTTGCCCGACACCGCCAGCAGTTCCGACAGGCCGAACGGCTTGAACAGGCAGGCGGAAAAGCCATGAGCCAGCAGTTCTTCTTCGGTGCAGCTTCCCGAAGCAGTGGCGACAATCACAGGGATGGTCTTCGAGTTGCCGACGTGGGACGAGCGCAGCAGTTCCAATACCTCAAAGCCATTTATTTCCGGCATCTTCAAGTCTGTAATCAGCAGGTCGTAGTCCTTTGTCCGCATGGCTTCCATGAGGTCGCTTGTATTAGTGCACACATCACAACGGATACCGTAATGGGCATACATATCCATTGCCATCGAAAGAAGAATGTCGTTGTCATCCAACATAATGACCGAATAGGCACGTTCAGAATAAGGATATTGTTCTTGCACTTCTTTCTTTTCGATGACAGCAATATCAGCGGTTTGCATGGGTATTTCTATCGTGAAACGACTGCCCCGACCTTTCTTGCTTTCCAATCGGACAGTACCGCCTAACATATCCACGATGCGTTTCACGATGGATAATCCTAATCCGAAACCGTCCTGCGTGGCGGCGTTGGAGAGCCGTTCAAATGCTCCGAACACCCGTTGCTGTTCTTCTTCGCTCATACCGCTGCCTGTATCTTCCACCACAATGGAAAGGTTATTGCCGTTGTAGTCCATGCGGAGCGATACGCTTCCGGCTTGCGTGAACTTGATGGCATTGGATAACAGGTTTGCGGAAACCTGCATAATGCGCTCCTTGTCGCCCATGAGGATAACATCGGTATTGCATTCCACCGTCAAACACAAGTCCTTTGTCTCTGCCAATGGAGCAAATTCCGCCGATAAAGCGTCTGCCATGCCCTGCAAACGGAACGGGGAAGTATTCGCACTCTCCTTTCCACTATCCAACCGAAAGAAGTCAAGCAGCGTGTTCAACATGGCAATCATTCGTTGCGATGCCTGCCGGATATTGCCCGAATAGCGTTCCGTCTGCGTTGCATTTTCTCCGTTGGCTATCAGTTCCGCATAGCCGTGTATGGCGGTCAGCGGTGTACGCAGTTCATGAGTAATGGTGTGCATGGCTCTCTTGCGTGAGGAAATCAGTTCCCTGTTTCTCATATCCGATTCATGGAGTTGCCTTATCAGATTAACGGTCTTTGCCTTATACCGCTTTATGCGGCGTATGTCCCTGTGGATGATGATGTATGACACAACCAAAAGAAGAAAAAGAAATCCTGTCAGCCCTCCGATTTGAAAGAACGAGCGTTCACGCATGGCGGTTATCTCTGCCTCACGCTTTTGCAGGTCACGTTCTACTTTCCTGTCCATCTGCCCGATAAGCGATTGCAGTTGTCGATTCAATTCGCTGTTGCGCATGGCGAGGCTGTCGGCATGTTCCGACAAGCGGCGGCTTTGCGCCTGTTGTTGTGTAATCTCCTTGCGGTTCAGTGCATGGAGCATGGAGGTTGTGGCGGTCGGTTTCGACTTTTCTTTCTTGCCGAACAAGCCTAAGAAACCTTTGCGCTTCGTTTTCTTAGGCTGTTCCTGTGTGCTTTTTGCCGCAATGAAGGGTACACGCTTAGCAATTTCCCGATTCAAATTTTCCTGTTTATTCAATACTTCCACAATGCTACAAAGCAAATTTTCCTTGCTTTCTAACAAATGACGCACACTGTCTATCCGCTCTGCCGGATAAACGGTTTTGAAACGGCACAGCAGACTATCCACCGCCATGCGCCGGATATGGTAATGCTCCAAATCCTCGTCTTCCCACTCCAACACACTTTCGCCCAAAAGGGAAAGCCCCGTCATTTCCCCATAAACAAGATGCACTTCCTGACGAAAAGCATTTATACGTCGGTTCTCCGTTTCCAATGCTTCAATCTCTTTCCATTCATAAAACCACAGGTACATGATGCCGACTGCCAGCAGGCACATCAATAAATAACCTGCGGCAATCAGCGTGCGGAGAAATTTTGTTCCTATGGTACTTCTCATTTGATTATTCCTTTTTAATCATGCAGCCCGTAGTCCATCTAAAACCACAGGCTGCATACATTATAGCAATCTTTGTCAGCAATGACATTATCCCAAAGGATTGTCACCATCTTCGCCATTACCGGAACCGTCTGTGCTTCCGCCACCCTGCGCCGGGTCATCGTCCTTCGCATCGGCAGAAAGTTCAATCCATTCCAAATCATCGCTGTCCACAAGGGCACGGGTGTAGGTCTTGTTCGACAGCCGCTCCCGTTCGGGTGTGAACTGCACGCGCACCGCCTGCACCTGCTTGTCGAAGTCCGCCAAATCCTTCACGCCCTTCGTGTCGAGCGTGTAGCGGAAATAGCCCAGCCCCTTGATGTGGACGCTCTTGCCCTGCGCCATGCGCGTGTGCATCACGCCTGCGATGTCGCCCAACACGGCTTGCACGTCACTGTTACTTACTGTGAAGATTTTCGTCAAATCCTTTGCTATGGTCTCCGTTTCCACGGGCTTGCCCTGCACTACGGCTTGGGGATAGTAAACGCCCTGTTGCTTCTGAAACGCTTTTTCCCCAAAAGGCATAGTCTTACGTTTTTAATTGGTTGATGAATAATGTTTATTGTCTCACTCGGATGCCTTTGCAAGCATCCGTTTTGCTGTTGCCTGAACTAACCTCCACTCTTGATTTTCCGAAGTGCCACTTCGACCACCACAAAGTGGCACCTTGTGCGCCTCGAAGTGCCACTTTGTCTTTCACCAGCTTCCACCTCCCAACGCATGATACAGATTTATCATCCCCTGTATTTTGTCGAAATGATCGTTTGCTTCCGTCAGTTCAGCGGAGAGCAGGGATTGCTGAGCGGTAAGCACTTCCAAATAGGTGGTGCTACTGCTGTGTTCCATCAGCTGGCGGGTACTTTCCACGGTGCGGCGCAGAGCGGCTATCTGCTTGCCATCAAGTTGCAAACGGCGGTCGGCTGTCTGCCATTGTGCAAGAGCATCGTTCACCTCGCTACCCGCTTTCAGCAGACTTTGCTGGAAAGAGAGTAACGCTTCCTGTTGCTGTGCCTTGGCGATGCGCAGGTTGGCGATGTTACGCCCACGGTTGAAGAGGGGGTGTGTCAATGAGCCGACTGCACTCAGTAGCCAGCGTCCGGGATTGATAATGGCGGCACCGGTACTGTTTGTCCAACCTGCAGACCCGCCCAGCGTAATGCTGGGATAAAAGGCGGAGCGGGCGGCACCGGTGGCATAGAACGCCTGTGCCAGCGATGCTTCTGCCTGACGGATGTCGGGACGGCGGGCAAGCAACTGCAGGGGTACACCTACGGAGAGTGTATCGGGAAATTGCTGTTCTGTCAACGTACCGCGTTCGATATGGGAAGGCACATCGCCTAAGAGCAAGGAGATGGCATTTTCCTGTTTCTTGACTTGCTGTTCCAGAGTAAGCACATTCGTTTCCACGGTAAGCAGGTTGGCACGTGCCTGCTGCACGGCAGCTTCGGTGGTGTTGCCGAACTGCTTTTGCAGTTCCAACGTGCGCAACGACTCGCTCCAACTCTCGGCGGTGCAGCGGTTGATGTCGAGTTGTACATCCAACATCAGCAAGTTGTAATAACTGTTGGCAATTGTGGCGATGAGTTGTGTCTGCACTGCCTGCCGGTAAGCGCGGCTCTGCTCTAAGGCGGCACGGGCACCACGTTTGGCATTGGTCAGCTTGCCGAACAAGTCCAGCTCCCACTCGGCGGAAGCAGCAAGGGTGTAGGTCTTGGTCGTCTTGCTACCATCGAAGCTACTCAACGTACCTTGCGGGGCAAGCGACACTGAGGGCAGGTAGGCAAGGCGCGAAGACATCAGCGTGGCTTCTGCCTCCACCACTTTCAGACGTGCGACGTTAAGGTCGTTGTTATTCTCCAGTCCTCGCCGGATGAGGGATTGCAAGCGTGTGTCGGTGAACAGTTCGCTCCAATGCAAGGAGGCGATGGAGGCTGTGTCTTCCGCTTGTATGTCGGTGCCATACAGCCCATCGGTTTTCACTTCCTCCGGACGGGAGTAAGGTTTATAGACTCCGCACGAGGCAAGCAGCAGTGCGGTAACTGTTGTCAGTAATATATTTCTCATGATTCCTTTTCCTTTTTATGTTTCTTCAAATCTTCCATTTCACCTTGTATCGACCATTCGCCGGAGGAAACAGCCTGCATGGGACGTACCTTCTCTTGCAACCACTGGAAAGCAATGAACAGTGCCGGAACCACAAATAGCAAGGCAAGTGTACCGACCAGCATACCACCCACCGCACCGGAACCCAACGTGCGGTTACCGTTGGCTCCTACTCCCGTTGATACCATCAGCGGTAGCAGTCCGAACACCATTGTAAGGGCTGTCATTAGGATGGGGCGCAATCGCACCTTGGCGGCTCCAACGGCAGCTTGTATCAGCGACATGCCCGCCTGTCGGCGTTTGACGGCATATTCCGTTATCAGGATGGCGGTCTTTGCCAGCAATCCGATGAGCATAATCAAACCGGTCTGCATATAGATGTTATTCTCCAATCCCATCAGCTTGGCAAACAGGAAACTGCCCAGCAAGCCGAAAGGAAGGGCGAGCACCACGGCAAACGGGATGAGGAAACTTTCATAAAGTGCGCTCAGGATGAGATAGACCAGCACAAAGCAAATGGCGAAGATAATCACCGTGTTGCTGCTCGACTGACTTTCCTCGCGGGTGATGCCGCCAAACTCGTAGGTATAGCCTTTGGGCAATGCCGTGGACGCCGCTTCGCCGATGGCACGGATGGCGTCGCCGGAAGAATAGCCGTCGGCAGCCGAACCGTTGACCGCAATGGAGCCATAGAGGTTGAAGCGGTTGAGCGACTGTGGCCCGTAGGTCTTGGTAAGCCGGGCAAACTGGCTGATGGGAGCCATTTCACCGTTGCCGGTACGCACATAGAGGTGGTTCAGCGATTCCGGTGTGACCCGTGTGTCCGGCTCCGCCTGTATCATGACACGGTAGAGCTTGGAGAAACGGTTAAAATTGGAGACATACTGCCCGCCATAGTAACCGGACACCGTGGAAAGCACCTCTGCCGGAGAAAGCCCCGAACGTTCGCAACGGGCGGCATCAATGTCCAGCGTATATTGCGGATAGTCTGCTGAAAAAGCGGTATAGGCAGTCCCGATTTCCGGGCATTGGCTCAGGGAGGCAATGAATCCCTTGGTGGCATCGTCCAACTCACTGACAGGTTTGCCCGTCTTGTCCTGCACGTGCAGTTCAAAACCGTTCACCATGCCGTAGCCGTTAATCATGGGCGGGGCGGCGGCAAATAACTGCGCATCCGGTATTTTCTGTGAAAGGGTGTTGATGCGTCCGATGATAGAGTTTACATCATCTTCCTTGCCGTCACGTTCCGACCAGTCGCGCAGGGAGATGATAATCAGTCCCGCACTGGCTCCCGAACCGCTGAGCGAATATCCGCTGACGGTGGCATAATGCTTCACCTGCGGCATTTGTTGGATTTCCTTTTCCAACTGCGCCAATACTTGGGTGGTGCGGAAGAGCGAAGTGCCCGGCTTGGTATTGACGCTCACCACCCGTATCTTCATCGGGCACAAGTCCGGTCTTGGTAGTGCGCATCAGCACCACCACCAGCGCCACCGTAGCCACCAGCAGTCCCCATGTCACCACCCGATGGCGGCAGAAGTAGATGACACCCCGAACGTACCGCTTCACCAAGACCTCGAAAGCCGCATTGAACGCCTTGCGGAAGCGTGCCGAAAAACCGCTTTTCTCTTTGCCGTCCGCATCTATATAAGGTTCAAGCAGTAAGGCACACAGAGTCGGTGAAAGTGTCAAGGCATTGACTGCCGACAGTCCGACCGCCACCGCCATCGTGATGCCGAACTGCGTATAGAATACGCCGGACGTGCCGCCCATCATGGAAACCGGGATGAATACCGCCATGAACACCAGCGTAGAGGTAACGATGGCAGCCGTAATGCCCGACATGGCTTCGTTCGTCGCCATATACGATGAGTAGTAACCGGCATCGAACTTCGCCTGTACTGCCTCGACTACCACAATGGCATTGTCCACCACCGTACCGATGGCAAGCACCAGTGCGAACAGCGTCAGCAAGTTGATGGAAAAGCCCGCCACCGCCATGAAAGCGAACGTGCCGACCAAAGAGACGATAATGGATATGGTGGGAATCAGTGTCGAACGGATGTCCTGCAAAAACACATAAACCACCAGTACAACGAGAATGATAGCCTCTATCAGCGTCCAAAGCACATTCTCGATGGAGGCAAAGAGAAAGTCGTTCACGCTCAACAAGCTGGCAAACTTCAATCCTTCAGGCAAGTCTTCGGATATTTCATCTATCAGCGCATCAATCTCCTGTACCACCTCCGTAGCATTGGAACCGGCACTCTGGTAAGCCTCGGTGATACATCCCGCATGACCGTCCGTCATGGCACGATAGGTATAGGCTTCATCACCCAACTCGATGCGGGCAATATCTTTCAGACGCAAGATTTCTCCGTTGGAAAGCGAACGGATAACAATATCACCAAACTCTTCGGGCGTGGAGAAGCGTCCCCTATATTTGATGGTATATTCGTAGGCATTCTCGTGGTTCTCGCCGAAAGCACCCGTAGCCGATTCCAAATTCTGCTTTTCGAGGGCATTGGTCACGTCTGACGGTATCAGTTTGTACTGCGCCATCACGTCCGGTTTCAGCCAAATGCGCATGGAATAGTTGGATGCCAATACATTGAACTCACCCACACCGGCAATACGCTTGACGCGCGGCTCCACATTTATCTTCATGTAGTTGTTGATAAACTGCATATCGTATGAATCGTCCGGGCTGTAGAGGGCGACCACCTTCAATAGCGACTTCTGTTGTTTCTGCGTCTGCACCCCGATTTTGGTTACTTCGGCAGGAAGCAATCCCTGTGCCTTCGATACGCGGTTTTGCACATTGACTGCCGCCATGTCGGCATCAGTTCCCTGACGGAAATAGACATTCACTGTAACATCTCCCGTATTGGAGGCTTCCGAATGGATGTAGCTCATGTTCTCCACACCGTTGATGGCTTCCTCCAACGGGACAATGACCGACTTCTGCACCGTTTCGGCATTGGCACCGGGATAAGAAGTCGTTACTTGCACCGTGGGCGGCGCAATGTCTGGATATTGCTCCACAGGCAGCCCCGTCAGGGATATGATGCCCAACAAAACAATAATTACGGAAATAACGATGGAAAAGACCGGGCGGTCTATAAAGAATCGTAAATTCATAACTTCTTCCTCCTCTTATTACGGTTTTAAGGTTACGGCATCGCCGTTATTGAGCAAGCCTACGCCTGTAGTCACAATCACATCGCCAACATCCAATCCGGAAGTGACGGTATAGCGGATGCCGTCATGCACCGGATTGACTTCAATACGGGTAGCCACCGCCTTGCCATTCACTACCCGATAGACAAACAGCTTGTCCTGCAATTCGTAGGTGGCTTCTTGCGGAATGGGAATAGCATCCTGCAAGGTCTGCGGGATAAGTATATTTCCCGTGCTTCCGCTCAGCAGCACCCGTTCGGCGTTGGGGAATACGGCACGCAAGGAGCCACTTCCGGTCTGTCGGTCAAGTACGCCGCTGATGCTCTCAATACGCCCTTCCTTTTCATAGATAGTTCCATCACCCAGTTGCAGACGGACGGCAGGCATCTCTTCCAAGGTTCGGTTGATGGAGCCGTAACAGCGTATCAATGACTGCAATCGCTGCCCCGACATGGAGAAATAGACATACATCTCCGAATTATCCGATACGGAAGTAAGCGGTTGTGCCGAACCGGAACTGACCAATGTGCCCACGCGGTAAGGGATGGTGCCTATTACTCCGTTTGCGGGACTCTTTACTTCTGTATAAGAAAGGTCGTTGTGGGCATTCACCTCCTGCGCTTTGGCTTGTTCCAACGCGGCTTCGGCCACGAGAAGCGCATTGCGGGCTGTGGAGAGGTCATATTCCGAAATGACCTTTTCACGATGAAGTGCCTGCTTGCTTTCGTAGGTCAGCCGGGCGGTCTGTACCTGTGCTTCGGCAGAATGGACATTGGCAATAGCTGTCCGCAGGGCTGCTTGGTAAGGAACTTGGTCTATAATAAACAACCGTTCACCCCGACGTACCTCTTGCCCTTCTTTCACGCATACCTGTTGTATCGTCCCGGACACCTGCGGATAGATTTCAATGTCCTGCCTTCCCTGTACGGATGCGGAATAAGATTCGGTCAGCGTCACTTCTCCTTTTCCTACGGTCATGACCGAATAATTGACTTCTTCCTGCTCCGGTTCCGTTTGGTGACAGGCAGTAAATGATGTTGAACAGAGTATCAACGTACTCAAGAAATACTTTTTCATAAGTTCGATATGTTTTTGTTGTTTCTGTTTAGCAGATAATAAACTAAAATAAGGATTTGTGTCATTATTTCCGATAGGGGAACTGACAGCCAAAGTCCCGGAACGCCGATGACACGCGGTAACACAAGAAAAGCCGGAACTACGAAAACAAGACCTCGCAATAGCATGAGCAAGATGGCGGTCTTGAAACATCCAAGGCTTTGATAGTACCCCACACATACCAAATTGAGAGCGAAGAACAGAAATGCGACAGAGAAATAGGGAAGTCCCTCTTGTGCGATATTAGCGGCGGCATTTGATAGACGTTCAAACGCACCGAACGCTTGTTTCTGTTCCTCTT
>ENA-OWPB01003021-OWPB01003021.1-human-gut-metagenome-genome-assembly--contig:-NODE-3021-length-10373-cov-19.919946_pt1 | contig 10373 bp, 9 predicted proteins | sample MGYA00248260_ERZ651838 | MGnify/ENA primary metagenome ERZ651838 (study PRJEB26924, sample SAMEA4378304) | human gut metagenome | biome: human gut; feature: human-associated habitat; material: faeces...
TCAAGAACGTGACCAACGGCATCGCTTACCGCCGCTGGCTGCTGGCCTCCAACCCTGAGCTGTGCAAGCTGCTGGACGAGACCATCGGCGAGGAGTACAAGCACGATGCTTCCAACCTCTCCAAGCTGAACAAGTATGCGGACGACAAGACCGTGCTGAAGCGCATCAACGAGATCAAGCTGGACAACAAGAAGAACTTTGCCGCCTATCTGGAGAAGAGCACCGGCCAGGTCATCGACCCCAACTCCATCTTCGACTGCCAGGTCAAGCGGATGCACGAGTACAAGCGTCAGCACCTGAACGCCCTGAACATCGCCGCTCAGTACCTGTATCTGAAGGAGAACCCCAACGCTGACTTCATCCCCAAGACCTATATCTTCGGCGCAAAGGCTGCCCCCGGCTACTACATGGCCAAGCAGATGATCCGGATGATCTGCAAGCTGGGCGACCTGATCAACAATGACCCCGCCGTGCGCGACAAGCTGCGCGTGGTCTATCTGGAAGAGTACTGCGTCTCCCTGAGCGAGCACCTGATGCCCGCCGCCGAGGTCTCTGAGCAGATCTCTCTGGCAGGCACCGAGGCTTCCGGTACCGGCAACATGAAGTTCATGCTGAACGGTGCCATCACGCTGGGCACGCTGGACGGCGCAAACGTTGAGATCGCCGATGCCGCCGGCAAGGAGAACGAGCTGATCTTCGGTATGCTGACCCCCGAGGTCAACAACCTCAAGCAGGTGGGCTACCACCCCAGCGCCTTCATCATGGGCGATGACGTGGCAAATGCCGCTCTGAACTTCCTGGAACGCGGCTGGAACGGCGAGGACTTCCACGAGGTCACCGAGAACCTGCGCACCAGCGATCCTTATATGGTCATGGCCGACTTCAAGGATTACCGCCGTGCTCAGGCCGACCTGCAGCGCCTGTATGCTGACCGCGAGAAGTGGGCACAGATGAGCCTGAAGAACACCGCCAACAGCGGCATCTTCAGCGCAGACCGTTCTGTGCTGGATTACGCCCGCGATATCTGGCACGCTTCTGCTGTGAAGTAATTGGAAAGATTAACCCCCCAGTCACCTACGGCGACAGCCCCCCTGATAGTGGGGCCTCTGGCGTTACGGGAAGTTTTACAGCTTTTCCTTTACGCACAGACTTCACCGTTCTGCCAAGGCCTCCCCTACTAGGGGAGGTGGCAATGCGAAGCATTGACGGAAGGGTTTAGCACAAATATATCTCTGCCCCGGAGCCATTACGGAACCGGGGCTTTTTTTGAGAAAGGAACGACCCCACTTGTCTTGTCTGTTCAACAGTTTTGACCCCTATTTCAAGCAGCCCTTTGGTGCGGTGCGCGCCGGGCAGACTGTCCGGCTGTCGCTCTGCATCCCCGAAGAGCTGGGCTATGTAGACCCGCACCTTGTCCTGAAAAAAGAGGGCAAGTTCGATGTTCCCGTCTACTACCGGATGAACTTCGATGGCCAGACCCCCAGGCAGAACCACTTTTCCGTGGAAGTGCCTCTGAATGACCCGGGCCTCTACTTCTACTATTTCGACCTCTACACCGACTTCCGCCGCATCGTGCGCGGCCCCGACAACTACGGTGTGATCAGCTGGCAGGATGGCGAAAGCTGGCAGATCACGGTCTATGAGCAGGACTTTGAGACCCCCGAAAGCATCAAGGGCAAAGTGTTCTATCAGATCTTCCCGGACCGCTTCTGCGAAGGGGTGGAGAACAAGCCCATGCCCTTTGCCGACCGCATCTATCAGGCCGACAAGCACGCCGAGTCCTTCTGGCAGCCCAACGAGGTGGGCGGCCACCTGAACGAGGACTATTTCGGCGGCGACCTCAAGGGCATCCAGCAAAAGCTCCCCTACCTGCACGAGATGGGGGTGGATTTCATCTACCTCAACCCCATCTTTGAGGCCCACTCCAACCACCGCTACAACACCGCCGACTACCTGAATGTGGACCCCCTGCTGGGCACCAACGAGGATTTTGAGGCACTGTGCACCGCCGCCAAAAAATACGGCATCGGCATCGTGCTGGATGGCGTGTTCAGCCACACCGGCTCCGACAGCCGCTACTTCAACCGCGAGGGCCGCTATGGCGAGGGCGGCGCGTACCGGGACCCCAACTCCCCTTACCGCTGCTGGTACGATTTCGGCCCCCAGTACAAGGGCGGCTACCGCAGCTGGTGGGGCTTTGAGACCCTGCCCGAGGTCAACGAGGAGACCCCCTCCTATGTGGAGTTCATCACCGGCCCGGGCGGTGTCATCGACACCTGGCTGCGGCGCGGCGCGGCAGGCTTCCGGCTGGATGTAGCCGATGAGCTGCCCGACGAATTCATTGAGAAGGTGCGCGCCGCCGTCAAGCGGGTCAGCCCCGAAAAGTTCCTGCTGGGCGAGGTGTGGGAGGATGCCACCACCAAGTTCGGCTTCAATAAGCGCCGCACCTATCTGCTGGGCAAGGGCCTGGACAGCGTGATGAACTACCCCTTCAAGAACGCCGTGCTGGATTTCGTCAAGGGCAAGCCCGCCGAGCAGGCCATGACGGAGATCCTGACCATCTGCGAACACTACCCTGCCCCGGCCATGGATACCGCCCTGAACTTCCTTTCCACCCACGACACCGAGCGTGCCCTGACCGTGATCGCTGACGAGCCCGCCAATGGCCGGGGCCGCGCGTGGCAGAGCGGCCGCTGTGTGACCGGCGATGCCTATGAGGAGGGCCTGCTCCGCCTGCGGATGGCCTACGCCATCATCTACACCCTGCCGGGTGTGCCCTGCCTGTACTACGGCGACGAGATCGCCATGCAGGGCTACCGGGACCCCTTCAACCGGGCTTTCTTCCGGTGGGATGCCCACGAACAGCGCCTGCGCCCCGTGCTGGCACAGCTGGCACAGCTCCGCCACACCTGCGAGGCCTTCCGCACCGGCCAGCTGCGGGTCCTGCGTGCCGAGGACGGCATCCTGCACTACCAGCGGGTGGGCAAGGTGGAGACTGCGGAGATCATCGTCAACCGCACCGAACATATCATCGTGGAGACCCTTGCCAGCGGCAAGAGCACCGAGGTGAATCCCATGGGCTTCACCATCGTGGTGGAAGAGGTGGGGCATAACCCGAACCACAGCTATTATGATTATGTATGACCGCATTTTGTTTTCTGCGCAACAATTCAGCAAAAATCTCTTGACCTTCCCCCAACCGGATGCTCTATAATAGGATCATAAGGAGGGATGTTCGATGTCCATTGACCCCATTTTCTGGCTCCTTGCCGCCGTCGGGTTCCTGGCGTTGGAGGGTATGACCTTCAGCATGGTATCCGTCTGGTTTGCGGCAGGCAGCGCGGCAGCCCTGCTCTGCTGCCTGTTCACCCACTCGTTCCGGGTGCAGGCGGTGGTGTTCATTGCGGTCAGCGCGGTCTGCCTGCTGGCATTCAAGCCGCTGGCCAAACGGCTGCACAAGCAGCCCACCCCCACCAACGGTGACCGCGCCCTTGGCCGGGAAGCCCGGGTGCTGACCCCTGTTTCCGCCCAGCAGACGGGCCGGGTGCGGCTGGATGGCGTGGACTGGAGCGCCCGCTGCGCCACCCCCGGCGATACCCTGACCCCCGGGCAGGCCTGCCGGGTCACCGAGATCCACAGCACCCTGCTCATCGTGGAACCCATTCTGACCGAATCCATCAACCACTAAAAAAGGAGCGTCTCTATGCCTATCATGCTGTTTGTGATCCTCGCGCTCATCTTTGTCATCCTGCTCATCGTCGTCACCAACATCGTCATCGTGCCTCAGTCCATGGTGTACGTTGTGGAGCGTCTGGGCAGCTACTCCGACACCTGGTCGGCCGGCCTGCATGTCAAGATTCCGTTCATTGAGCGGATCGCCAAAAAGGTCAGCCTGAAGGAGCAGGTCGCGGACTTTCCTCCCCAGCCTGTGATCACCCGCGATAACGTTACCATGCAGATCGACACCGTGGTGTTCTTCCAGGTCATGGATGCCAAGCTCTACACCTACGGTGTCAACCAGCCCATCGCAGCCATCGAGAGCCTTTCTGCCACCACCCTGCGCAACATCATCGGTGAGATGGAGCTGGATCACACCCTGACCAGCCGCGATGTCATCAACGGCAAGATCACGGCCATCCTCGATGAAGCCACCGACAAGTGGGGCATCAAGGTCAACCGCGTGGAGGTCAAGAACATCATCCCGCCGCGCGAGATCCAGGAAGCTATGGAGAAGCAGATGAAGGCAGAGCGCGAAAAGCGCGCCGTCATCCTGAAGGCCGACGGTGAGAAGCAGGCCGCCATCACCGCTGCCGAAGGCGAAAAAGAAGCCGCCATCCTCCGTGCCGATGCCGTCAAACAGCAGCGCATTCTCGAGGCTGAGGGCGAGGCACAGGCCATTCTCGCCGTGCAGAAGGCCAACGCCGATGCCATCCGCCTGCTGAACGAGGCCATGCCCAACGACAAGGTGCTGGCTCTGCGCAGCCTGGAAGCACTGGCCAAGGTCGCCAACGGCAAGGCCACCAAGATCATCATCCCGTCGGAGCTGCAAAATCTGGGTGGCGTTGTGCCCAGCATCAAGGAGCTTCTGACCGACCCGAAAGAGGACTGATCCATGATCTACGATACCCTGAACAATCTCCCCAACTATCTGGGCCTGTGCAGCAGTCTGGACAGCGTCATCGAGTTCATCATGGCGCGGGATATCAACAACCTGCCCGCCGGGCGCACCCGCATCGATGGTGACAAGGCTGTGGTCACGGTGAGCACCGTGACCCCGCAGGCCAGCGACAAGGCCCCCTTTGTCCGGCACGACAACCACCTGACCCTTGAGACCGACCTTGAGGGCAGCGAGCTGTTTGAAGTGTCCCTGGGCGAGTTCAGCCCCACCCGGCCCGCTGACGAAGCCGCTGATACCACCGTGGGCACCGCCGGCACCAGCATTGCCGGAATGCTCTGCGAGGGCCGCTTTGCCCTCTATCTGGCCGGGGAACCGTACAAATCCGACTTGAAGGCCCAGGGCTGCGGCAAGCTGAAAAAAGCCGTGTTCACCATGGAGCTGGACCCGGACGAAGAAGACGAGACCGAAGCCGGGTAATTCCTGAAAGCACGAACTCCACGCAGCGTAGGTTGCGTGGAGTTTTTTGTTGGGTTATACTTTGTAACAACAACCCCACCGCAATGACTGGGGGTTACTTCAGGAGGACAACACATGAACACATACGTCACAGGCAGCACCATCCGACAGCTGCGGGAAGCCAAGGGCCTGACCCAGGCAGAGCTTGCCGGAACGCTTTCTGTCAGCGCCAAGACCATTTCCAAGTGGGAGACCGCCAAGGGTCTGCCCGATATCTCCCTGCTGGAACCGCTGGCTGCGGCTCTGGGGGTCAGCGTGCTGGAGCTGATGCAGGGAGAACCCATCATCAACCGGAACCGGGCAGCCAACCTGCTGCGGAGCAAGCTCTACGTCTGCCCTCTCTGCGGCAATGTGCTCCACGCCACCGGACAGGCTGTGGTGAGCTGCTGCGGCATCGCCCTGCCTGCGCTGGACATCGCCGAAGCCGAGGATGCCGACGAGCATCATCAGTTGACTGTGGAGCGGGTGGAGGACGAGCTCTTCGTCACCCTGCACCACCCCATGGAGAAAAACCATTACATCTCGTTTCTGGCCTACCTCACCGGGGATAAGCTGCAGCTGGTCAAGCTCTACCCCGAGGGGGATGCTTCTGCCCGCTTCTCCCTGCGGGGCGCAGGTGTGCTTTACTTCTACTGCAACTGCCACGGACTGATGAAGGCTCCGGATTTCCGCACGGCGACCCGGCACACCTCGCCCCAGAAGATCCACCTGCGGGAGCCGGATGAGGGCGACCGGGAACAGGTAATGGCTTACCGGGAAGAATTTCTGGCCATTGGCTCCCGGATGGACGGCACCTCGGCTCTGGACAAATATGCCGACTTCGATGCCTGGCTGGCCCAACTCCGCAAGCTGAAAGACCCGGCCACAACCCCCGCCGGTCTCGTGCCCGCCACGGAGTATCTGGCTCTGGACGAGCACGAGCATCTGGTGGGCATGACCAACCTGCGCCACCGGCTCAATGACTACCTGCTGACCTACGGCGGGCACATCGGGTACAGCGTCCGCCCCTCGGAGCGGCAGAACGGCTACGCCACCCAGATGCTTCGCCTGACGCTGGAAAAGGCAAAAGAACGAGGCATCGAAAAGGTACGCATCTGCTGCGACCATTACAACGTTGCCTCAGCAAAGACCATCCGCGCCAACGGCGGCGTGCTGGAGGATGAGCAGTTCGATTCCTCCGATGGAACGCTGACACAGCGGTATTGGATACAGAATAAGTAAAAAGAGGCTGTTGCCAAACTCCTTCCGTCATCGCTCACGCGATGCCACCTCCCTCAATGAGGGAGGCTTTCACAGATTGCCATTACGTCAAGGCTCCCTCCAAGAGGGAGCTGGCGCGGCGAAGCCGTGACTGAGGGAGTTGTCGGCAGCAGCCTTTCTCTATTTCAGCCCAGATGGAACATATCGATCAGCACCACGGCGGCCAGACCATAGTAGACCACCACAGCCACCAGATCATTGATGGTGGTGATGAGCGGGCCGGAAGCCACGGCGGGGTCGATGTGGATCTTATGGAACAGCATGGGGATGACCGTGCCCACCAGGCTGGAGATCACCATGGCCACGACCAGAGATACGCCCACACAGCCCGAGAGCAGGAAGGCTTCGCCCCAGGCGTAAGCCTTGAAGAAGTGGATGTAGCAGCCCAGGAAGCCCAGCGCCAGCACGGCCAGCAATGCACCGTTGGTCAGGCCCACCCACATTTCCTTCCAGAGCAGCTGGAGTTTTTTGGCAGTGGTCAGGTTCTCGTCCACCAGCACACGGATGGTCACAGCCAGCGACTGGGTGCCCACATTGCCGGCCATATCCAGCACCATGGACTGGAAGCAGATGACGATGGGCAGCACCGCCACCACCGATTCAAACGCACCCACCACCGAGGACACCAGCATCCCGAGGAACAGCAGGGCGATCAGCCAGGGCAGGCGTTTTTTCACACTCTGGAACACACCCTCGTTCAGATCCTCCTCGCTGGTCAAGCCGCCGAGTTTTGCGTAATCATCGCCCATCTCGTCGTCCACCAGCTCGACCACATCCGCCGAGGTGATGATGCCCAGCAGCTTCCCGCTGTCGTTCAGGACAGGGAGCGAGCGCTCGGCGTAGTCCACGATGCGGTCGATGCAGTCGCTGATCTTCTCGTGGTCGGTGACGTAGGGGTAGGAGCGTGCGATCAGCTTTTCCAGGCGCTCCTCCGCACGGGCCACGATGAGGTCTTTCAGGTCAATGGCACCATAAAAGTGCTCGTTCTCATCCACCACATACAGGGTGGAGATGTTATCGTTCTCGCCTGCCTGCTTCACCAGCTCACTCATGGCCTGCCGGATGGTCATATCCCTGCGGATGCAGATGTAGTTGGTGGTCATGCAGCTGCCGATCTCGTCCTCGTGATAGGAGAGCAACAGCTTCACATCATCGGCGGCATCCTTGTCCAGCTGGTGGACGATCTTTGCCTTATCGTCCTCTTCCAGGTCATCCAGAGCATCTACGGCATCGTCCGAATCCATGTGGGAGATGACCCGGGCGGCCCGCTCGGGGTCCAGCTCCTTCAGGTAAGGCTCTGCGTCGTCCAGATAGGAGAAGATCTCTGCCACCGTATCCACGCCCAGTGCGGTGTACACCTTCTGGCGCTCCTCCGGTGTCAGGGCCGTCAGGGCACCGGCCAGGTCATTTTCATGGTAATCGGACAGCTTTTCAGCCAGCTCTGCCTGGGGCAGACCGCTGTGGATGATGTCCAGAATCTCCTGCACATAATTTTTCTTCTGCATGGTTTGGTCCCTCCGTTTCCCGTTTCCGGGCATAAAAAATACACCGCATCGGTCTGGTTACAACTCCTGCGGTGTACAAAGGGCATGCAGTTCAGGATGCGGCTAACACGTTTGCACGGCCCGCATCGCAGGAGAAGCGTTGTTTGGGGTGATCCGTATGGTCACTGGACATGGAAACAAACTCCTCCTTGGTGTAAGATTTTTCTTTCAGCCCCGTTATCATACTACGCCGGGCCAGATTTTTCAACCCCTTTTACAGTTTTTTTACCGGATTATTGCTCTATTGCACAAAGAAGAGCCTACTTCTTATACTTTCCATACCATGCCACCGACACCCGCCAGGACACAGCATACAGGGCCAGTACCGCCAGCAGAAGCACTGCGGCCAGCCAGAGGGGCACAGGAAGCGGCCCACTTCCCGTGCCGTTCTGCTGCAGTTCATCCATCACGGCACCGCCGCCGCCCAGCAGGGCACCCAGTCCGACAAAGGTCAGGATATAGATCATGCTGGCTTTTTCTGCCCCAAAGCGGTACAGCAGCGGCAGAGAAATACCGTTGATCAGCAGGATGGCACACACACTGCCCGCCAGCAGGGACAGCACATCCTTGTCCGGGGCCGTTCCGGTACGCAGCGGGATCACCGTTACGAACAGTCCTCCGATCACAACAGCCGCCGCAGCACAGAACAGACCGATGAGGTACTTTTCCGCTACCAGCGTCTTTTTGCTCACCGGAAACGTCCGGCCATACTCCACCCAACCGACACTCTGGTCGTAGGCAAGCAGGTTTATCGGCAAGATGCCCAGAAAAACGGCCGCATAACTCACCGGGAACACATAGGCGCTCGATGTGCTGAACACCCAGATCACCAGCACAAATGCAACCGTCAGGTACATGGCTTTCATACTGGTTCTGACCTGATACCAATCCTTCAACAGCAAACCTTTCATCGCATATTCTCCCCTTTCACCATCAAAACGAACAGTTCTTCGATACTCACCGGTGTCAGGGTGCTGCCCAACGGGACAAGTTCCCTTTTCACCAGTGCCTCGGCCCCGTAGGCTGTCACCCGACGGCTGACGATGGCGTTTTTATCCAGCTCCTCCAATTGCCCGGCAGTGCCGTGCCAGAGGGCGTACTCCTCCCGCAGGGTGTCCTTGTCCTCACAGAGCAGGAGCTTCCCCTTGTGCAGAAAGGCAATGGTGTCACAGAGCTTTTCCAAATCGCTGACGATGTGAGACGAGATCAAAATTGCATGGTTCTCATCCCGCACAAAGTCCAGCAGCAGATCGATAAGCTCATCCCGCACCACCGGATCCAGGCCGCTGGTGGCTTCGTCCAGCAGCAGCAGCTTGGGGTGGTGGGAAAGCGCCACGGCAAGGCACTGTTTCATCTTCATGCCGGTGGAGTAATCGGCGTAGCGCTTTTTCTCCGGCAGTTCAAAGCGCTTACAATAATCCGCGTAAGCTGCGGCATCCCAGTTGGGATAGATGCCCGCCATCACTTTCCCCACCTGCGGCGCGGTCAGGCAGGTGGGGATGCCCTCGCCGCCCAGTACCACGCCGATATCGGCTTTGGCCAGCAGAGTGATTTCCTCCTGCCCGAACAGTTTCACGGTACCTGCCTCCCGGTCGATCATGTCCAGGATCAGCTTAATGGTGGTGCTCTTGCCCGCGCCGTTCTCACCGATCAGCCCGCAGACTGTGCCGCCGGGCAGTTCCAGATCAATGGGCCCCAGCGCAAAATCCGGGTAGTGCTTTTCAAGGCCGTGCAGTTCTAATGCGTTCATGGTTCATTCCTCCCACAGCAATTCCAACATTTCGGTCAGTTCCTGTTTGGTCAGCCCGCAGGGAGCCGCCAGCCGGATGGCTTCCGTCAGGTGTGCTTCGATTTTTTTCAGGTTCTCTTCCCGGAGCAGCTCGGTGTTCTTCGCCGCCACAAAAAAGCCTTTGGCGGGCACCGCATACAAAAAACCCTCCTGTTCCAGCTCATCGTAGGCCCGCTTTGTGGTGATGACGCTGATGCGCAGGTCCCGCGCCAGCCCCCGGATGGATGGCATAGCTTCCTCCGGCTGCAGTTCCCCGCTCAAAATCTGGTTCTTGATCTGGGTGTAGAGCTGCTCGTAGATGGGTGCACCGCTCTTGTTATCGATGAAGAGATTCATGTCTGCCGCCTCCGTTGCATCTGTATATTTACAGTATATACAGTAGATACATGGTTGTCAATAGGCAGATACAAAAAAGCAGCTTTCCCGTTGGACGGGAAAGCTGTTTTTTTCATCGGATCAGGCTCTGACTGTGGGGCGGCTTAGTAGGCCACGCCCCAGTAGACCATCTTGCTGGCGGGCTTGCCGCAGCAGGGGCAGACATCGCTGATGTGCTCCTGCTCAAAGGGCATGCAGCGGCTGGACAGGCCAGCCTCTTCCTTCATCTTCATCTCGCAGGCCAGGTCGCCGCACCACATGGTCTTGATGT
>ENA-OWPB01003034-OWPB01003034.1-human-gut-metagenome-genome-assembly--contig:-NODE-3034-length-10331-cov-3.114928_pt1 | contig 10331 bp, 12 predicted proteins | sample MGYA00248260_ERZ651838 | MGnify/ENA primary metagenome ERZ651838 (study PRJEB26924, sample SAMEA4378304) | human gut metagenome | biome: human gut; feature: human-associated habitat; material: faeces...
CCCTAAGTTGACGCTAGGTTGACCACATTGGGGTCTGACCCCGAGTACTTATGGTCGGCGGTTAATGTAATTCCGGCTTCACCACGGAAGCCATCAGTTCCGAAATACTTTCCCATTTTTCGTTATTCCTTTACTTTTTTCTTTCCCACCATCCATGGCGCAACTCTTACAACAGCCTCATATGCCATACTGCATATTGCCATCGTAATAGCTACCACTGCCATGACCAATAAGAAGTTTTCTCTCACTACATTTGTTCCCATGTGCAGCGAAATTGACACGATTTTTAACATCCCTCCACATAGAATCACGATCAAAAAAATCGTATTATTTTTTTATCATTCTGATAATTCTACTGAAAGCACTGTTTTTCAGCATAAACACACACAAAAAATACACTAATATAGCTATCACAATCTCAACAAGCAGTCTCATCCATACAGCTTGTCCAAAAAATAGTTTATGGCATAAAACAAGCGTGAGCGATATGACGAACGCTGATGTTAATATTGAAAAAACATCTCTACAACACATATTGACTTTAATCGTTCTTCTTGTTGCTACAATCATGCTTATGGATACAGTAAATTCAGCTACGACGGAGGCAATCGCAGCTCCGTTTTGCGTAAAAGTAGGAATTAACAGGTAATTTAATACTGCATTGACGACTGTTCCAATTAAGACACAAGCTAAATAACTTTTTTCTTTACCAGCGGTGAGCAACAGCTGACAAAAAACCCCACCAGACAATGGCATCAATACAATAAGAATTGATAAAATTCTAATCGTACTAATAGCCGGCAAAAACTCAACGCCAAAAAGCACTTCCACAATTTGGTCTGCGACCAATATTATTCCACAACAACACGGTACAGATATTAAAAAAGTTACATTGAGAAACTGTCTTGACAACTTTTTTATCTCACTTTTATTATCCTCGCTAAAAAGATAACTAAATCTAGGCATCAAAACAGCGGAAATACCTGTTAACGTATTTGCAACAGCTTTAACAATTTTCGTAGAATTAGAATAGTATCCTACGCTTGTAGCATTAGACATCACTGTAAGCATTGACACATCAAGTAAAGAATATATCTCAATGGCGATAACAGAAACGAAAAACGTCATAATAGGTCTAATGTGTTTTTTCAAGGAGATATTGCAAAAGCTTAATTTCACATACCTTTTTAGATTGATAAAATTCAAAACATAATTTCCAATGCTACCGAAACAAATAATAAAAGCATATGCAACTAAATCACTTTTTTTCCTGACAAAAATAAAAAGCAACAAAATGGATACTATTTTTATAACAAGGCTACGAATCATAATATATTCATATTCTTCATAGCCTTGATAAACCCATTCAATATTAATGACATTAAATACGATAATACTAGAGAAAATCAATGCCAGTGCCGTATTCGAATTATTAATCTTAAAACAGAATGCGGTGATCAGATATACAACGGTTGCTATAATGGAGGATATGAAATTAATCGTAAAAAGTTCCGAAAAAGTTTTGTTACAACTATTTTCATCTCTTTTTGATTGAGCAATTGCTCTTACACCATAAGAAGGGATTCCTAGCGCAGCTGCCATGCTAAAATAAGTCGCCAGGTTTTGTGCTGAGGAAACTTCTCCAATTCCTGCCGCTCCTAAAACTCGTGATATATAAGAAACCGTCACTAGAGGAAAAACGACGGATAACCCTTTATTAATCATGCTAAAAGCCGAATTTCTTGAAACTGATTTTCCCATTGACGATTACCCCCTTTCACATAAAGATTACTTTTTAATCACGATAAGACTCTATCAATGATGGAATTGATATATGTGCTATCATTATCATAAACATCTGAACAAGTTTTCACGCCACTCTCATTAACATACTTTCCTTCAATGGTTTCCCTTAAAATTGCATGTCTTAGATACCACATATATTCAACATCAACATGTCCAATATCCACAAATTGATATCCCTCATCACACAACTGCGACGCTAGAATAGAAGCTGTAGGTCCTAATGCACCTAAAATCAACGTATCCTTTTCCACATTCAATCTTATTGAAGATTTTATAGCTTCTAGCTTGCTATATGCATTTTCTGCCGGACAAATAATCCGCTTTATAGAAGTTGCATTATCAAACAAGTCGTTGCCCATCCCCAATTTTGTTTTTTCGCCTTCGACGATAACTACATCTCTTTTATCCCATATTCTCTTCAACAAATCGAAGATCTTGGCACTATAATTTCTATCTCTATAATCAATATATGGTCTTGTTATGCTCGCATCACTATACACCCTGTTTACATCCATAAATTTCACTAGTCGGGAAAGAAAATTGGCACGAATAATTCTCCAATGCATTTTCGCATAAAGATTGCATTTGGATGAATCAAACACTCCGTGAGGAATTCCAACCAATAAGTTTTCATTATCGTTTTTAAATGCCAAAGTCAAATCTCTCGCAAACTCAGCTGAATAGTCTTGAAAAGAAGAGATGCGCTCACCTGACATCCACATAAACTCTCCATCACCAAATCGGCTAAGTGATTTCCGCTCCTTGACAATTAATGACACTGTTTCTTCATCCGAATAAAATTTAATATCCGGAATTTGAGATTTGTCCTTTAACGCCTTCAGATATTCCGGAACAGTCCTTATCACATTGTAACAGTATACCAACTTATCGGGTAACAATTTTTTTATCTTTTTCTTCCACGTCATTCAGCTATTTCCCCTTCCCGAATTCTTTGCATTTTAATTCCGTAAAGCAGCACAATGATTGCCAAAAATTTTGATGAAAATGTTATTTCGACAGTTGCCAGTAAGACAAACACATATGCCAACGCTGTTAGTGATCTGACATCACTATGGTTTATGTCGCAAAGATTCTTCGGTTGTTTCATTGCAATACATAGCCATATAGCCAGCAGCATTGTTCCAAAAACTCCTATTTGCTGTATCCAATCAAATATGCCATTCTGCGTATCTACTATTCCGTACCTCATTAACACTTCATATCCCGTACCATATCCAAATCCCCAAAGCCAGTGACCCTTCATGATATTAGGAAGCATTGAATAGATCAAAGTTCTAAATGATAATGTAACATCTTTACCTAGTAATTGTGTTATGACATATGTAACCACACTGTTAGAAAGAATCACCTCAACAAAAACTGCAAAAAGCAGACTTGCCATCAAAGCGACAAAAAAAATCTTACCGCTTAAAAAGAGACCAATATTTTTTTCATTCAGCCATAAAAACAGCAGCAACGCAACAGTACCCACTATACCAGTAGCCGCCCCCAATTCTATAGATATTGTCATTGTCATTATAAAAAATAAAACTAGAATTGCATTATTAAGTGAACTTTCTCTAACTGTTCGCAGTCTAACATTTTTATCAGCAATGAAAAATGAAATAAGATAAAAATGCATATAAACCACTTGAAATTTTGTTCCTACAAGAAACACATTTCCTCCATATTGTAGATGAATAGTTGTAAACAGTATCAAAAAATCTGTAGCTATCACAACTAATAGAGTCATTCGATAAAAAACCTTAATTAGATTCTGCATTTCCTCTCGTTGACAAAACATTTCCACTGTTAACACAAATTCCACTAATGTTGCCGTAAAAACAATAGCTGCCAAAAACGGATTCCTATCCGTGTAGCCATTCCTATTAATATACGATACGATCAGTGTCGCTAAACAAAAGAAGGCTATGCCGACATTCAGTCCTCGATAAGTATTCCTAGACAAAATCTTAATATTTGATGCTATCATCATTGCTACTACAACAAGGAGGAAATACTTTATGGGATTGTATGAAATATATGTTGTTGAAAAAAAGACAAGTAAATATACTAATACAGAATGTATTGTTGAAATTTTAATCTTCATTCGCTTTGTTCCTTTACGCAATTAGTACATTTCTCAAAACATTTTTCTATAAACTCATCATAGGAAGAAAACATTGCTTTATGTGCACGCATATATTCAACAGTATCCAGTTCATTTTTGCATAATGCGATTTTATTTCTAAATACATCATTTTTTTGTGCCTCTTCAGCCGTTTCAAATAGCATAAAGTACTCATGGAACACTTCTTTCCCGGGTCTTTTTCCATATCTATCAAAATACTCAACAGCAAGTTCTTTGGCTTCATTGAATTGTGCTCGTTCTCTTTTTTCATAATATTCATCTATTGACATAATTCGTTTTGCTGGCACACCTGCATACACGCCATTGTGATCACAACTAGAAGTGACAACGCTCCCTGCACCAATGATTACATTGTTACCAATTTCAACATTTCTGGTGATGATAGTGTTCATTCCGATGAACACATTATCACCAATTTCCACTGTACCGCTCGCTCCTAATATAGCTCCCGGATTCTCTGAAACACCCTCATATAGCTTGAGCACCGACCAAGAGTAATCATGTGTTAATATTTTAACCCCCTCAGTGATACGCACATGATTTCCAATTGTTATCATCCATGGATACTGTTCATCAATCAATGTTTTGGATGGGACATATATAGTACAATCCTCACCTATTTTCACACCGATTCTTCGGAGATAATCTATATATGTTTCAGATGAGTATCTTTTTCCATATGCAATTTTCTTTAAAACTTCTTTGACTCCCATGAATTATCTCCTCACCCTTTTGCCTTTAACATCCAATAGCAAAGTTCTTTCTGCCGTTTTTTTATTGCTTCGAGTAATAATTTTCGCAACATTTTTTCTTTTGTCAGCGGAGTCTTATTTATAACTTCCTGCAACACTACATCGTTTATAACTGTTTCAAGCTGCTTTAACTGTTCTTTTTTAGGCTGCTCTGCCCCAACAATCATCTTCATTACCTTCATTTTTGCATCTTTACTTTTAGAGATATTCTTTTATCAACCATAATGGGGTAATCCATCTCCACTTCACGCACCATGTCACAAATCTGTACTTTATTGGCATTTGAAAAATCGGATATGTACTGGTTATTTTTCTAATAGTTGTATCATTTATCATTATTCGTATGTTTTTCTTCGCTACTGTAGAGTTCTTATTACCAACCATTTCGCTTTTTATACACATACGCAATCTTGTCAATAGATGCCTCTCAAGCCTCAATTTACAATTCTCGTATATTCCACACTCTTTGCTACGTCTAATCAATTCATAATATAGTACTAGTTCTTTAGCAAATCTATCTGTTTTATATGTCTGCGTTAGTGACTTCTCGTTAACAATATAATGATAAAATTTTTGATTAATAACTGCAGCCCTCTCACAACTCATCATAAAATCAATATTAAAAGGAATATCTTCAGATATCAAATCTCGTTCTGAAACAAACTGCAATTTCAAACTATCTATTATTGCTTTCCTATATATATTTCTCCACACACTGCAGGAAACATACTTTGAACCGTCATCCGAAGGATTTAAACCCAACTGTGTATATAATAATTTCTCTCGCAATTCTTGTTGATTATAAACCCCCTCATGCATAGGTGGCACATAGTTTTGATTCAAGACTGCACCATCCGTGCGTTCCTTATAATTGTCGACGCGAACAAAATCTGCATCATATTTTTTTGCAGAATTATACATTGATTCAAACATATCTAAATCAACATAATCATCCGAATCTACAAATGCTACATATTCGCCAGTCGCAACCTTCATTCCTGAATTGCGTGCGTATCCCAGTCCACCATTCTTTTTATGAATAACTATGATTCGAGAATCCTGTTTCGCATATTCATCGCACATCCTTGGACAGTCATCCGGTGACTGATCATCTACTAGGATAATCTCAATGTCTTGCAATGTCTGGTTACAAAGTGACCTCACACATCTATCTAAATATTTTTCTACATTGTAGATTGGAACAATTATGCTAATTTTAGGCATTGCTCTTTCCCCGATTAATTCTAATAATATAATTATGCATATCAAGTACACTTCTCACAGTTTTCACATCATCCCTATTACCCATGATAACGCCGAGGAATTGGTGGCCTCCTGAGAGTACTTCATGCATTGCATTAATTCCAAACAATTTTTTTCCATACAAGCCACGATCTACACCATATTCCGGTTTCATTCTATATACAATATCTGGATAATTTTCTACTTTCGCACCTTCATAGATTTCTTCACGCCTTTTCACCCAAATCATTATAGGTTGACCATGATCTTCAATTTGCAATAGTCCATCAATAATCTTCTGTCGCATTACTTCATATTCTTCGTCAGAATCAAACTCAGATCGATTTACCATAATTCCACCGAATGGATTACAGCCATCAAATTTGGGTGCGTACACTTTCTGCTTTTTATCCGAAAAAACATAATCTGCGTTCTTTACCTTATGTGCAAACTTAAACTGCTTAAAGAATTTAGTACCTGACTCAACAATATGAAAAGTAGCCAAAAATCTAAACATAGAGTTTTTGGCGTACTCGACCGCTCTTTTTTTCTTGCTCTTGTCCTTGATTATCCCCTGACTAATTAACCATTGATTAATATAAAATGTTTTTTCACAACGTTTACCGTGTCCGTGGTCACTGATAACAATAATATTGTATTCACTTCCATACTCATCCATTATTCTTTTTACATTTTTTTCCATTAACTTATACATCTCAAGAATGGAGTTCTGAAGGTTGTTCTTTCCGGGATAAGTTCTGTCACTTTGGTCGGTATACCGCCATAAAAAATGCTGCATTCGATCTGGTGTGGTAACACCCAGAAAAGCAAAATCATATTGATCCTTCTTAAAATACTTATGGAAAGTATCAAACTGCCTCTGTGATAATTCCATTGTATTCTCAAAAAACTTTGGCATTTCTTTGTCAGTCGGGTGGTCAACCATTCCTCCAATAGAAGGCATAGTCTTCATATCTACTAAATCAGGGCGATTTGTGCTAACATCTCCGCCCTCAAACACGGGACCACAAATCATCAATCCATTAACATTCCAAGCTGGATATGCCATAAATGGATTAAAAATGAATACTTTTTTTCCTTCTTCACTCAATACATCCCAAAACGAGTGCCCTTGAATAACAGAGTAGTCTCCTTTAACTTTGTTTTTGAAGTCAAGGTAATCGATTGATTCAAGCACTCCATGTTCTGCTGGATTGAGCCCCGTATATATAGTAGTCCAAGACGGAATCGAATCCGCTGGAACTACTGATTCTAAAGGACACAGTTTTTTATTATCATATAAATTTTTGAAGAAATGGAATTTATCAAGATTTTTTTCAATATATGTATAATCAAACCCATCCAAAATGATCATGATCGTTTTCTTTTTTGTATCCAATTTTATGCGCCTCCAAACAAATATTTATCAGTCTAAAACTACTTTTTTAATCTGAGAGTTCACTTTTTCAAAAGGCTGTTCTCCATCAACTGTAATCCATTTATTTCCTTTTGCCAGGAATTCATAAATCTCATAGCGCTTGTTCAAATAGTCCATATTGGGAATATCATTTTTTCGCTTATAGCGGGTTTCAGGAGATACGCGAATATATACATAATTATCCATTCGTGGAAAAAGAAATCTATATTTTTGTATTTCCTTACTAATTCTATCTGGAGAAAAACCGAAATTAATTCCCTGATCAACAAACAAGTCAAGATAAAAACGGTCAAAAATTATATTTTTACCCGTCAATATAAAAGATAGCGTTTTTATGTGAAATTGGAAAAAATAATCTACCAGTGCAAAAAACATCCACGTTCCTCGCATTATGGGATTTCTAAATATTTTTCCCTTTAAACCAGCCTTAGTATTATAATCAGCATTTAATTCCGCCTGCTTTACTCCGCATTTTCCGTCAACTTGGACATTCATCTTGATGTTCTTATTCTTATCAGATACCTTTTTTTCCATCAACATATAAACCGGCTTTAAGAGCGTTGGTTTCCAACGAACCCATAAAAAATTATAATCTGAATAATCAGAATCCCGTTTCATCTTTTCAATATTTGCAGACTTACCAGAACCATCCAAGCCAATCAAAGCAACTCTTTTACCCATTAATCTATTCTCCTATATTAATTATCCTCTGAAGATTATCAATAGAATTCTTCCAATCATATTCCAACACTGCTTGTCTGTTATTGACTTCTGTCTTTAACAATGCCTTTTCCAATGCCTGGTTTAATGAATCCGAATCTAACGCATCGATAAAAAGAAAACCCTCTTGTTCTCTAAAAGCAGTCAGTTCTCCATATTCTGTTGTTACAATCGGCAAGTTACAAGAAGCTGCCTCAAGAACGGACAATGGAACATCAATACAATTTTCGATATCCATTACGGGAAACAAATAGACATCTGCTAATTGATATAATTCCTGAATACTCTGCAAATAAGAATCTATTATGGTCACGTTACCTCTATTTTCAAGCAAAGTTCTAATTGAGCTATCCTTCTCAGATTCTGTGACCGAACTAACTACCAGTATAATATGATATTGGTTATTAATTTCTGCTAGTTTGTCAACATTTCGACCGCCTTTTAAGTGCCCAACATGTAAAACAACTTGTTTATTAGTTGGAATATGGTACTTTTCTCGAAGAAGTATTTTCTTTTTATCATCTACTGGAACGAATGTCTCTGTATCAATTCCTGTCTTTAAATAGAAAGCCCTATTGCCAACTATTTTTTTATAAAACTGATAAGATGCCTCCGACAAAGCTATTACTTTTGCGCCACTCAGAATTAAAAACAGCTTTGCTAGGGGATTCATTTGATACCTCAACGCGAATAAAACTCCCTCTTTTCTTCTTGAAAAAAAAGAAAGAATGAATGTACGCAAACAACTTGCCGTTGTGTTAGATGCAAATGGTATATATAAAACAGGTTCTTTCTTTTGGTGCATTATCTCACATAAGCGCTCATTCAAAAAAAATTTGTTCAATGACATGTGAATATCAGAATAATCCGGTTTACGTTCAAAAGAAATAACCATGGTGCTAGCATCTGCTTTTTTCAGTCTCTTTGTAAGACTATTAGCCACCTTTAAGCAGCCTTCATCAATTTTATTTGTTAGACAATCAGATAATACAATCATAATTATTTCCTTTGTACGTTTACTTCTTCTAGAAATATTCTACCCTCTTCATTTTCTTCATAATTCAAGGTAAAATAATTGAGTCCGCATTTTTCTCTTGTTCTTACCGCTGTTTTTTCACTCATCACTTCGTCTCCATCTGCTGTGCAATATCAGCATCCACGATTTCCTCGCCGGTCTTATGCTTCAGTTGCTCTTTACTTGCCTCACTCAGGCCGTTATTGATTACACAGTTCATATCGCAGGTGCTGCACTTGTCCAAATCCTCTTTAGTAACTTTGCCATCACGATAATCGCGGCAGATTTTCAGTTCGTACATGCTGTACGGATGCTTGGTGAACAGAGCCTTGAACTTGTGAACCAGAACCCAGATAGCCGGCTTCCAGATGTACTTGTGCATCGCAGGACTTACGCTGCCGATCATCCAGCAGTCACGGTCGCAGCAGCGAACCTTTGCACGAACTTTCTCAGCCTCCGAGCTGTTCCACAGCTCATCCCAAGTCTGGTTGTTCAGGTTGCCCATGACTTCCTTATCCTTGGTGCCATTGCAAGGCATAACATCACCATACGGGTCAATGAAGAAGGTATCGAAGCTCATATCGCAAGGCAGCAGACGCTTCTGGCCGTAGATGTAGTTGATCAGACCGTGATTAAAGTATGCACGGAACCACTTCTTCGGGCTGTTGCTACGGAGCAGTTCATTGACCAGATTCTCGAAGTTCTTTGCGACCATAGGACGGTCATGGATGATGTTCTTTGCCTCAACGAAGTAGAAGCTGTTATGCAGAGAAGCCGTAGCAAACTCCATGCCCATCTCATCGGAAATCTTATACAGAGGAACCAGGTCAGGAGCGTTCTTGTCCTGAACAGTCATACCGAAGCCGACATCCTTCATGCCCATTTCACGCAGCTTTTTCAGTGTGCCGTAACCACGCTGGTAGCCGTTCTGCAGACCACGGATCTCGTTGTTGGTCTGCTCCAAACCTTCGATAGAGATACGAATACCGATCTGCGGGAACTCCTTGCACAGGTCAACGATACGGTCTGTGAAGAAACCGTTGGTAGAAATAACAATACGGTCAGACTTCTTGTACAATTCGCGCACGATATCCTTCAGGTCGGTACGGATGAACGGCTCTCCGCCGGTAATATTGGTAAAGTACATCTTTGGCAGCTTCTTGATGGTTTCGATGCTGATTTCCTCTTCCGGCTTGGAAGGTGCTT
>ENA-OWPB01003052-OWPB01003052.1-human-gut-metagenome-genome-assembly--contig:-NODE-3052-length-10268-cov-18.851170_pt1 | contig 10268 bp, 8 predicted proteins | sample MGYA00248260_ERZ651838 | MGnify/ENA primary metagenome ERZ651838 (study PRJEB26924, sample SAMEA4378304) | human gut metagenome | biome: human gut; feature: human-associated habitat; material: faeces...
CGGCCCCAACAGCTCCTCCCTGTTTCCGCCGCTGGCGGCGGTCGTCGCCGTTGCCTCAAAAAGTTAGGGTATTGAGTGCAAAAGCTGGAGAAAATGGAATGCCTTTTGGCAAATTTGCCAAAGAAAGGTCGAATTGCTTGTAGAAAATCACGTCAAGTGGTATAATTTACGGAAAGAAACAAAAGCGCGAAGACAAAAAACAGCGCAGAGAAGAGTTCCGGGGAGATCCTGCCCCGGGATACGGAGGAAAATCTTATGAAATCTGTGGCACAGACTATCATTGAAGCAGACCGCTTCTACACCATCGCCGCCAAGACCGGCAGCGTCATTCAGGCTGTGGAGAGCGTCAAGGACGGCGGCAACATCCGTCTGGGCAAGTACGAGCGCAAGCCCGAGCAGGAGTGGGCTTTCGTCCGCGAGGGCGACGGCGTTTACCGTATCCGCAACCGCGCTTCCGGCAAGCTCATCGACCTGATGATGACCGGCACCGCAAACGGCACCTGGCTCCACCTGTGGGAGGACGTGGGCGGCACTTCCCAGATGTGGAAGATGGAGCCCACCCCGGCTGGCACCGTCCGCCTGCGCTCCATGTGGGCTGCCGGCAAGTGCATCGACACCGTGGGCATGGGTACTGCGGACGGCGCTGTGCTCCAGATCTGGCAGGAGACTGCCGGCGAGGACCAGCTGTGGACCATCTCCGAGGTGAAGGACCGCGCAAAGCACGCCCCCAAGGAAGAGGAAAAGCCCGCTGAGGTCAAGGCCGAGGCCGCTGCTCCCGCCGAGGAAAAGCCGGTTGAGGAAAAGGCTGCACCTGCCGCGAAGAAGACCACCAGAAAGCCTGTGGCAAAGAAGACCGCCGCCAAGACTGCTGCGAAGTCCGCTGGGGCAAAGGCCGAAGCCGCACCCGCCAAGGCCGAGGAAAAGCCCGCCGAGGCCGCTCCTGCTGCAAAGCCTGCCCGCAAGACCGCCACTCGTAAGAAGACCACGAAGGCCAGCAAGTAAGCACGGCTACATAGCATCATAGCAAAAAGAGCACCCGCTCTCCACAGTGATGTGGAAAGCGGGTGCTTTTGGGTTTAGGGTCAGGTTTGCCTTCGTACAACCTCTCAGTGCCCCATCTTGCCCTTCTTGAACTTCAGCGCCGCTGCGATGAAGCCCTTGAACAGGGGATGTGCGCGGTTGGGACGGCTCTTGAACTCGGGGTGGAACTGTGCGCCGAGGTGGAAGTCACGGCCCGGCAGCTCCACGGTCTCCACGAGGCGGCCATCGGGGCTGGTGCCGGAGATGACCAGACCGGCGTCCTGCATCTCCTGACGGTAGTCGTTGTTGAACTCGTAGCGGTGGCGGTGACGCTCCCAGATCTCGCTCTGGCCGTAGCACTCGGCCATCTTGGTGCCGGGCAGGACGGTGCAGGGGTACTTGCCCAGACGCATGGTGCCGCCCTTGGGGATGTTGCCCTGCTGGTCGGCCATCAGGTCGATGACGTTGTGATGACCCTCGGGGGTGAACTCGCTGGAGTTGGCGTCGGCGTAGCCAAGAACATGGCGGGCGAACTCCATGACCATGATCTGCATACCGAGGCAGATGCCGAAGTAGGGAACATTATTCTCGCGGGCGTACTGTGCGGCCTGTATCATGCCTTCGATGCCACGGTCGCCGAAGCCGCCGGGGACGATGATGCCGTCCACGTCCGCAAAGGCTTCCTTGCAGGCTGCCTGGTCGGGCAGGTCCTCGCTCTCGACCCACTTGATCTCCACCTGACTGTCGTTCTCGAAGCCGGCGTGGTAGAGGCTTTCCATGACGGACAGATAGGCGTCATGCAGCTTGACGTACTTGCCCACGAGGGCGATGGTGCAGGTCTTGGTGCGGGTGGCGATCCGGGCCAGCATCTCTTTCCACTCGGTGAGGTCGGCAGGGGGAACATCCAGATGCAGCTGCTTGACCACCACGTCGTCGAGGCCGCCGGTGTGGAGCATCAGCGGACACTGGTAGAGGCTGGGCATGGTCAGGTTCTCGATGACGCACTCCGGCTTGACGTTGCAGAAGGTGCTGATCTTCCGGCGGATGTCACTGCCCACGCTGCCGTCGGCGCGCAGGATGATGATGTCGGGGCTGACGCCCATGCCCTGCAGCTCCTTGACGGAGTGCTGTGCGGGCTTGGACTTGTACTCATCGGAGCCGGAGATGTAAGGCACCAGCACCACATGGATGAAGCAGCAGTTCTCCTTGCCCTGCTCGAGACCCACCTGACGGATGGCCTCGAGGAAGGGCTGGCTCTCGATGTCGCCGGTGGTGCCGCCGATCTCGGTAATGACCACATCGGCCTCGGTGGAAGAGGCCAGATTGTAGATATAGCTCTTGATCTCGTTGGTGATGTGGGGGATGATCTGAACGGTCTGGCCGAGGTAAGCACCCTGACGCTCCTTGTTCAGCACGTTCCAGTAGACCTTGCCGGTGGTGAGGTTCGAATACTTGTTCAGGTTCTCGTCGATGAAGCGCTCGTAATGGCCGAGATCCAGGTCAGTCTCGGTGCCGTCGTCGGTGACGAAGACCTCGCCGTGCTGCAGGGGGCTCATGGTACCCGGGTCCACGTTCACGTAGGGGTCCAGCTTCTGGCTGGCCACCTTGAGGCCGCGGCACTTCAGCAGTCGGCCCAGAGAGGCGGCGGTGATGCCTTTGCCCAGACCGGAGACGACGCCGCCGGTCACGAAAATAAACTTTGCCATAATGGTTCTCCTCTAATTTACAGATATTCTTTTCCGTGAATATCACGATAAGCAAATATTTTCCCTCAGTGGGGGCGCAATACGAATTATTGCGCGGGGTCGTAGGAGTCCAGTATCTCCTGCGCGACCTCGGCGCGGTCGCGCCGGGTGTCCATCGCTTTTTTCTCGATGTAGCGGTGCGCCTCGGCCTCGGTCATGCGGCCCAGCTCGATGAGGCAGCACTTGGCGCGGCTCACCAGCCGCACCTGCGCCAGCTTTTCCTGCATCCGCTGATTCTCCTGCCGCAAAAGCAGGAGGCGGTGGTTGCTGGCGGCGGCCATGTGGATGGCCTGCAAAAAGAAGGTGTTGGAGAAGGGCTTTGTGACCAGCAGAACGCCTTCTTCGCTCAGCGGGGTCAGAAGCTGCTCGGCGGCTGCGGCCTTGGCCAGAAATATCACACCGGCATCCGTTTTCTCCACGGCGTCGGCGCACAGCTCGTGGCCGAACTCATCCGGCAGCGGCGAGTTGACCACGATGAGCTCAAAGTCGGATTCCAGCATCCTCCGCCGCGCCTCCGCCGCACTTGGTACGATGATAGGCCGCGCATAGCCCAGCTCCGTCAGGCGTGCGGAGATATATTCGTTGGAGCTTGCGCCCGCGCTTACGATCAGGGCACGTCCCATTCGGCTCACTCCTTTCCTATGTCATTCTGCATCAGATGGCATTGAAGTAGTGGACGCGCTCATATTCGGCGGGGTCGGAGGCGTTCTTGAGCGCCTTGCAGCGGCGCAGAGCCTCGGCATAGTAGCGGCGGCTCAGCTCGTCGGGCAGGAATTTGTGAAGGAACTCGCTGTTCTTGGCCGCCTCGACGGCCTCTTCCAGCGAGGCGGGCAGGGTCTCGAGGCCGAGACCGGCGGCTTCGCCAGGGATGAAGAGGTTGCGGTTGACAGGGGCAGACAGCTCCATCCGGTTCTCGATGCCGTCGAGGCCTGCTGCCAGCACGAGGCCGATGGCGAGGTAGGGGTTGCAGGTGGGGTCGGGGCTGCGCAGCTCCATGCGGCAGTTGTCGCCCTTCACCTGCGGGATGCGGACCAGCTGGCTGCGGTTCTGGCGGCTCCAGCTCACGTAGCGGGGAGCCTCGTCGCAGCCGAAGCGGAGGTAGCTGTTGGGCAGGGGATTCGTGAAGGCCGTCAGCTCCCGGCTGTGGCGGAGGATGCCCGCCATGAAGCTGCCGGGGATGCTGTCGGGGGCGATGTCGCCCTCAAAGAGGTTCTTGCCGTCCATGGTCAGCGAGAGGTTGATGTGGAGGCCGCTGCCGGCCTGGTCGGGCAGCGGCTTCGGCAGGAAGCTGGAGTGGAAGCCGTTGCTGGCCGCCACGGCCCGGACGATCTGCTTGAACAGGAAGATGTTGTCGGCGGTCTTGAGGGGGCCGGCGTAGTGGAAGTCAATTTCATTCTGGCCGTGGCCGTTCTCGTGGTGGCTGTGCTGGGGGGCGAGGCCCATCTGCTCCATGGTCAGGCAGATGTCCCGGCGGATGTTCTCGCCGGCGTCCAGCGGCGCTACGTCGAAATAGCCGCCTGCGTCGATGGGGATGCGGGTGGGACGGCCCCGGTCGTCGTTCTCGAAGAGATAGAACTCGCACTCGGTGCCGACGTTGCAGCGCAGGCCCAGCTGCTTGAACCGGCGGTTGATGTCCCGCAGGAAGCCGCGGCAGTTGCCGCCGAAGGGGGTGTTGTCCGGCTTTTCCACGTCGCAGAAGAACTGCATCACCCGGCCCTCAGCCGTGCGCCAGGGCAGGATGGTCATGGTGGACAGGTCGGGCCGGAGGAGCAGGTCACTCTCCTCCACGTGCATGAAGCCCGCGATGGCGCTGCCGTCGAAGCAGACGCCATCTTCCAGCGCCTTGGGAAGGTCGCTTGCCAGCACGGCGATGTTCTTCTGGAAGCCGAAGATGTCACAGAACGCGAAGCGGACAAATTTTACGTTGTTGTCCTCGACGAAATCGAGGATGTCCTGCTGTGTCGTATAACTCATAGGTGTGTGTCCTCTGAAAAAAGTATGTCTTCTTAAAAAACGCCCAAAGGCCTGCCTCTGTACAGAGGCAGGTCTTCAGGCTGGTGTAAGAAATAGGAAAAGGAGAATGGCTCAGATAAGCGCCTCAGCCTGTGGTGCTTTATTCTACGCTGGTATGTGAAGATCAGACGTAGTAGAGCATCTTGCTGTAGCTGGGCAGAGGCCAGTAGTCCTCGCCGCAGATGGTCTCGGCGTCGTCAGCGGCGGCGCGGAGAGCGTCCATCTTGGGCAGAACGTCGTCGTGGAAAGCGACGGCCTTTACGCTCTCGTCGGAGAGGGCCTTTGCGGCATCGACGGCAGCCTGCAGCTCGTCCACAGCGTCGCTCATGGCGTCGGCGTCGGCGGACAGGCGGGTCAGTGCCTTCGTCTCGCTGCGGACGCTCAGGTTCTCGCTGACGGCCAGCTTGGAGGCGGCGGTGTTGGCAACCTCACTCATGTAGGCGTTGACGGCGGGCAGCAGCTGCTTGCGGGCCATCTCCAGCATGGTCAGGGCCTCGATGTTGATGATCTTGGAGTAGTGCTCCATCTCAACTTCGTAGCGGCTCTCCATCTCGACCTTGGTCAGGACGCCGAAGTCTTCCATCAGGGCGATGTTCTTTGGCTCGATGAGGGCGGGCAGAGCGGCGGGGGTGTTCTTCTTGTTGGGCAGGCCACGCTTTGCTGCATCCTCTTCCCACTCGGCAGTGTAGCCGTTGCCGTTGAAGATGACGCGGCGGTGGTCGCGGATGGTGCGCTTGACGAGGGCGATGGCGGCGCTGGTGAAGTCGTCGGCCTTCTCCAGCTCGTCAGCGTAGCCCTTCAGCTCCTTGGCGACGGCGGTGTTCAGGATGGTGTTGCAGTCGCTCAGGTTCTCGGCGGAGCCGGGCATACGGAACTCGAACTTGTTGCCGGTGAAGGCAAAGGGAGAAGTGCGGTTGCGGTCGGTGGTGTCCTTGCTGAACTTGGGCAGGACATCGACGCCGAGGTCCATCTTCATCTTGACGGGGCCGGCGTAGGGAGAATCGGAAGCGATGGCGTCGATGACGGCTTCCAGCTCTTCGCCCACGAAGATGGAGATGATGGCCGGAGGTGCCTCGTTAGCGCCCAGACGGTGGTCGTTGCCGGGGGTGGCGACGGAGGTACGGAGCAGGTCGGCGTACTCATCGACAGCCTTGATGACGGCGGCCAGGAAGACCAGGAACTGCAGGTTCTCCATGGGGGTGTCGCCCGGGTCCAGCAGATTCTCGTGGGTGGTGGACATGGACCAGTTGTTGTGCTTGCCGCTGCCGTTGACGCCCTCGAAAGGCTTCTCGTGCTGCAGGCAGACCAGACCGTACTTGGGGGCCAGCTTCTTCATCATCTCCATCGTCAGCAGGTTGTGGTCGATGGCGACGTTGGTGGTGTCAAAGATGGGGGCCAGCTCATGCTGGCAGGGAGCTACTTCGTTGTGCTTGGTCTTGGCGGGGATGCCCAGCTTCCACAGCTCTTCGTCCAGCTCCTTCATAAAAGCGGAGACCTCGGGGCGGATGACGCCGAAGTAGTGCTCTTCCAGCTCCTGACCCTTGGCAGACGGTGCGCCGAAGAGGGTGCGGCCGGTGAGGATGAGGTCCTGACGGGCCTCGTAGTCTTCCTTCTTGATAAGGAAGTACTCCTGCTCGGGGCCGACGGTGGTGGAGACATAGTCCACGTCCTTGCCGAAGAGCTTCAGGACACGGACGGCCTGATTGGACAGCGCGTTCATGGAGCGCAGCAGGGGAGTCTTCTTGTCCAGCGCCTCGCCGGTGTAGCTGACGAATGCAGTGGGGATGCAGAGGACGTCGTCCTTCACAAAAGCGAAGCTGGTGGGGTCCCATGCGGTGTAGCCGCGGGCCTCACAGGTGGCGCGCAGGCCGCCGGAGGGGAAGGAAGAGGCGTCGGGCTCGCCGCGCACCAGCTCCTTGCCGTTGAACTCCATGATGGCGGTTCCATCGCCCACGGGGGAGACGAAGCCGTCATGCTTCTCGCTGGTAATGCCGGTCAGCGGCTGGAACCAGTGGGTGTAGTGGGTGGCACCCAGCTCCATAGCCCAGCGCTTCATGACGCTGGCCACGACGTTTGCCACCTCGATGTCCAGAGGTGCGCCCTTGTGCAGGGTCTTCTCGAGGCTCTTGTAGGTAGCGCTGGGGAGGCGCTCCTTCATGACGTGCTCGTTGAACACCTTGCTGCCGTAGATCTCCATAACATTTGCTGCCATAAATCCTACTCCTTACTTGAATTGAAATACTTCAGCTGGTCGCGGATTTTTACGCGGAAAGAGGAGGGCTCTCCCGCGAAATATCGGGTTAAACGAAACGACGCTGCGAGTCAGGAGGTGACTCACAGCGTCGTTGCTGTCTATGCGATGATTATAGCCGAACGGGGCGAAAAACGCAATAGACAGATTTGACGATTCTGCACAAACTGACTCCCGATTTTTTGGAGTATTGCGCGGATGGTATGACTATTGCCCTCTCAGGCGTCACTGCGTGGTCAGGCTGTTCTTCGTACAACCTCTCAGTCTCGCTGCCGCTCGACAGCTCCCCTAGTAGGGGAGCCTCTGGCGAAGAGGCGAAGCTTTACGGAATGCCAAAGCATCCCCTCGTTAGGAGCAACAACGACGACCGCCGCCAGTGGCGGAAACAGGGAGTCGCTGTTGGGGCCGCGGCCAGCAAGACGCAAGCAAAGCGCTGCGGATGCTGGGTGCCGCAACCCGGGCAGTGGCACGGCGAAGCCGTGACGGAGAGGTTAAATAACCTGAAACAGGAAAAACTTCAGATAGTTCGTCTCCGGCACGCCCCAGAGGATGGGGTGGTCGGGGGCCTGCTGGCGCACTTCGATCTGGCGCAGCTGGCGGTGAGCGTCCTTTGCGGCGGAGCGCAGCATCTTGATGAACAGCTCCTCGGTGGCAAAATGAGAGCAGCTTGCCGTGGCGAGGTAGCCGCCCCGGGGCAGAAGCTTCATGGCCCGGTAGTTGATCTCCTTGTAGCCCCGCATGGCGTTTTCCACCGTGCGGCGGGCTTTGGTGAAGGCCGGCGGGTCGAGGATGATGAAATCGTAGGGATGGCCTTCTTTTTCGAGGCGGGGCAGAAGCTCGAAGGTATCCTCGCAGAGGAAATCCATGTTGGTCAGGCCGTTGCGCTCCGCGTTCCGCTGGGCCATGGCGATGGCGTCGGCGCTGATGTCCGCTGCCGTGACCCGGGCTGCGCCGCCGCTGGCTGCGTTGAGGGCAAAGCTGCCGGTGTGGGTGAAGCAGTCCAGCACGGTGTGGCCGGCGGCGAGGCGGGCGACTGCCCGGCGGTTGTACTTCTGATCGAGGAAGAAGCCGGTCTTCTGGCCGTTTTCGAAATCGACGTGGTAGTAGACGCCGTTCTCGCAGATCTCGGTCTGGGTGGAGGCGGGGTGGCTTTCACCCGGCAGCTCGAACCAGCCCTTGCTCTGCTCGAGGCCCTCTTTGGCACGCAGGGCCTCGTCGTTCCGCTCGTAGATGCCGTCGATGGTCTGGCCGTCGGCCCGCAGCACTTCGGCGAGGAGGGGGAAGAGGACGGGCTTCAGCTTCTCCATGCCGACGCTGAGGGTCTGGGTGACGAGGATGTTGTTGAAGCGGTCCACGGTCAGGCCGGGGAACTGGTCGGCCTCGCCGAAGATGACCCGGCAGGCTGACAGGTCGGCAGGCTCGAGGACGGTCTTGCGGTAGGCCCAGGCGTACTCGACGCGGCGGCGCCAGAAGCTGGCGTCGAAGGTATCGTTGGCGTTGCGGGAGATGAGGCGGACGCGGATCTTGCTCTTGAGAGAGACGAAGCCGGTGCCGAGGTAAGCGCCCTTCGGGCTCACCACGTCGGCGAGGGTTCCGTTCTCAGGCTCTGTCTCCGGGAACTCGAGGATGTCGTTCTCGTACACCCACGGATGCCCGCCCACGAGGCTGGCTTCGGCTTTTTTGCTTACTTTATAAATAGGATAGCTGCGTTCTGATTTCATGGTTGCTCCTTAATAATTGAGGATGAACCTCTCCGTCACGGCTGCTGCACGAGGGAAGGCTTCGCCTTTGTACAACCTCTCAGTCTGCTTCGCAGACAGCTCCCCTAGTAGGGGAGCCTCTGGCGAAGAGGCGAGGCTTTACGGAATGCCAAGGCCTCCCCTCGATAGGGGAGGTGGCACGGCGTTAGCCGTGACGGAGAGGTTATCTTTTGGCTAACTCACCATTTATAATACCATAAAAATATGTTAGAATAAATACAAAAACCGCCGAAAGGAAGGAAAACATCATGGAGATCGAGCGCAAGTGGATGGTAAACGGCTGGCCAGAGGGGCTGCCGCTGAAAGAGGAGTTTGCCATGCGGCAGGGCTACATCAGCGTGCGGCCCACCGTCCGCATCCGGGAAGAGGCCCTGACGGGCGGTAAGACCCACTACGTCCTCTGCTTCAAGTCGGGCAGCGGGCTGGCGAGGGAAGAGATCGAGCGGGACATCGACCCTGCGCTTTTCAATGACCTCGAGACGAAGATCATCGGCAGGCCCCTTATCCCGAAGCTCCGCCGCAGCTACCTGCTGCCGGACGGTGCGGTGCTGGAAGTGAATCATGTGGACGAGGGCCAGCCGACGGAGTTCTGGTACGCCGAGGTGGAGTACCCCACGGTAGAGGCAGCCCGCAGCTGGCAGCCTGCCGCCGTGGGCCTCGCGGACTACCTGAACGACGAAGTCACCGACCAGCCCGGCCAGAGCATGGGGGCCTATTGGGAGCAGACCCGGGGTTGAACCGACGAAAGTTGTGGAAAAACCTTGAAGATTATGATATGATGGTCGTATCACTCATACTGCGGCCCCGGACGGGCCGGGAAAGAAGGAAACAACTACGAAACGACCCAAATTCACGCTGTCTGTGCAGTACAATTCGCCGGTCATCCTGACATTTTTCCTCCTCTCACTGGGGGTGCTGTTCCTGGGCCAGTACACCGGCGGCTGGACGACCACCCATCTGTTCAGCGTTTACCGTTCCTCGCTGAAAGACCCGCTGTTTTACATCCGGCTCTTCGGCCATGTGCTGGGCCACGGCAGCTGGGACCATTTCCTGAATAATATGCTGCTTCTCCTCGTCGTCGGCCCGCCGATGGAAGAAAAGTACGGCAGCCTGCCCCTGCTCAAAGGCATCCTGCTCACGGCCCTCATCTCGGGCATTCTGCAGTGTGCGTTGTTCCCCCGCACGGCGCTGCTGGGCGCGTCAGGCATCGTCTTCATGCTCATCATGCTGGCATCCCTGTCCGGCTTCTCGGGCGGCATCCCCGTCACCATGCTGCTGGTGGCGGCGCTCTATCTGGGCCAGCAGGTCTATGACATCATCTTTGTGCGGGACAACGTGGCCAACTTCATGCACATCGTCGGCGGCGTCTGTGGCACAGTGTTCGGCTACGTCAATGCGGGGCCGCGGCGAAAGAGAAGGAAATAAACCTCTCAGTCTCGCTATCGCTCGACAGCTCCCCTAGCGAGGGGAGCCTCTGGC
>ENA-OWPB01003055-OWPB01003055.1-human-gut-metagenome-genome-assembly--contig:-NODE-3055-length-10260-cov-3.845664_pt1 | contig 10260 bp, 10 predicted proteins | sample MGYA00248260_ERZ651838 | MGnify/ENA primary metagenome ERZ651838 (study PRJEB26924, sample SAMEA4378304) | human gut metagenome | biome: human gut; feature: human-associated habitat; material: faeces...
ACTGGAATGGATCGTGCTTATTATATTGTATGCAAGAATGTTTTCCAAAAACATTAATAAGCGTTATCAGGAAAATGAAGTCTTTTTAAGACGGCAGTTTTATGTATCAGAATGGTGGAAGAAGTGGAAATTCCGCTATCAGGAAAGCAGAAAGTATCATATTTACCGTTGTCCGAACTGCAAACAGAAAGTGCGTGTTCCAAGAGGAAGAGGACGGATCAGCATCCACTGTCCGAAGTGCGGGACTGATTTTATCAAGAAAAGTTAATAAAAGACCGTATTACAAGACCGGCTGTATGGAAGCTGGTCTTTTTTGCGATTTTATAGCGCATTTTTGTGCGTGCAATCTGACCGGTTTACTTAAATTTTACAAAACCTATACCATACCTTGCTTTCAGCCATTGTAAAACTTTTGTATACTCCACAATGTAAGAACAAGAAAACAACAAAGAAAAACATAAATACCGCAAAACAATACAAACATAAAGCGGTACAAAAGTGGAGGAAAAGATAATTATGAAAAAAAATGGCATGAAAGTAATGGCAATGATTGGTTCTGCAGTAATGGCAGCAGGTATGCTTGCAGGATGTGGAAACTCCGGTGCAGCAGCTACCACAGCAGCTCCAGCAACTACAGCAGAGCAGACAACTGAAGCAAAGGCAGAAGAGACAACAAAAGAAGCAGCAACAGAAGCAAAGAGCGCAGATGCAGATTTAAGCGGATCCATCAGCATGGTAGGTTCCACTTCTATGGAGAAGTTCGCAAATGCATTAAGCGAAGCATTTATGGAGAAATATCCAAAGGTAACAGTAACCGCTGAGTTCGTAGGCTCCGGCGCTGGTATCGAGGCAGTTTCTAACGGAACAGCAGATATCGGTAACTCTTCCAGAAACTTAAAAGATGAGGAAAAAGCAAAGGGAGTTGCAGAAAACATCGTAGCAATCGACGGTATCGCAGTTGTAGTTGATCCTGCAAATACAGTAGAAGATCTGACCAAGGATCAGCTGACCAGCATTTATGACGGAACAGTAACCAACTGGAAAGATGTAGGCGGAAATGATGCTCCAATCGTAGTAGTAGGACGTGAGGCAGGTTCCGGTACAAGAGGTGCTTTCGAGGAACTGTTAAAGCTGGAAGATGCCTGCAAGTACAGCAATGAATTAGACAGCACCGGCGCAGTAATGGCAAAGGTAGCATCTACCCCAGGTTCCATCGGATATGTTTCCCTGGATGTATTAGATGACACTGTAAAGGCATTAAAATTAGACGGCGCTGAGCCAACCGAAGAGAACATCAAGGCAGGAAAGTACTTCTTAAGCCGTCCATTCGTAATGGCTACCAAGGGCGAGATCAGCGAGCAGAGCGATCTTGTAAAGGCACTGTTTGACTTCATCTACTCTGACGAAGGTTCTGAACTTGTAAAATCTGTAGGTCTGATCACAGCTGACAAATAATCAGTGGACAGATAACACGAAAAAGAAATAAAGACGATAAAAAGTGTGAGTCATACAAAACGAAAGGAGACTGTCTGCAATGACACAGGAAACATTTTCCGTCCGTTCCCATCATGGCAGCAAGTCTACAGTAGAAAGAGCTGCAGAAGCGATCTTCACCGCATGCGGCTTTTTCGCTGTTCTGGCTGTTGCTTCCATTACATTATATATGATATTCAGCGGTACATCGGCGCTGTTTAAAGTAGGCATCCTGGATATCCTTTTTGGTACCTTATGGCAGCCGGCTGCTGCTACACCAAGCTTTGGTATCCTGTATGTTATCCTTACATCTATTGTGGGAACCTTTCTGGCGATCCTGATCGGTGTGCCAGTTGGCGTGATGACAGCAGTTTTCCTGGCAGAAGTAGCGCCGAAAAAACTGGCCAATGTAGTCCGTCCGGCAGTAGAGCTGTTAGCAGGTATCCCGTCCGTTATCTACGGCCTGTTAGGTATCCTGATCTTAAATCCTCTGATGTATAAAATGGAACTGGCTGTATTTAAAGGTTCTTCTACTCATCAGTATACCGGCGGCGCAAACCTGATCTCCGCAGTGCTGGTACTGGCGCTGATGATCCTGCCAACCGTCATCAACATCAGTGAGTCTGCTTTAAGAGCTGTTCCGGGTCATTTAAAAAGCGCTTCCCTTGCATTAGGCGCTACAAAGATCCAGACTATTTTCCAGGTGATCCTTCCTGCAGCAAAATCCGGTATTATCACAGCCGTTGTTTTAGGAACAGGAAGAGCCATCGGCGAGGCAATGGCTATTACACTGGTATCTGGAAGTTCCGTAAACTTCCCCCTTCCATTTAACTCCGTCCGCTTCCTGACTACTGCTATTGTAGCAGAAATGGGATATGCATCCGGACTGCACAGAGAAGTATTATTTACCATCGGCCTTGTATTATTTGCATTTATCATGATCATCAACATTGGTTTAAACAGTATTCTGAAGAAGGGAGAGAAAACAAAATGACAGGTGAAGCCGCTATCCGTATCAATGAAAACTCCGTGATCCGGGAAAGCATTTATGGAAAACGCATCCGCAGCACAGATGTGATCTTAACCGGTATTATCTACGGATGTGCCAGTCTCTCTATGCTCCTTCTCATCGGAATTTTAGGTTATACCTTTGTAAGGGGTGTCCCACATGTGACCTGGTCCTTTTTAAGCACTGTTTCCAGCGCCACAAAGGGAACTTTCGGTATCCTTGGAAATATTATCAACACTCTTTATATTGTAGTGATCACTCTGCTGATCGCAACTCCTATTGGTGTAGGTTCTGCTGTTTACTTAAATGAGTATGCAAAACCGGGAAAGATCGTCCGTCTGATCGTATTTACAACAGAAACACTTTCCGGTATTCCTTCTATTATATTTGGTCTTTTCGGAATGGTGTTTTTCGGAAATACACTGGGACTGGGCTACTCCATTCTTACCGGTTCCCTGACACTGACCTTAATGATCCTTCCACTGATCACAAGAACCACCCAGGAAGCATTAAAGACCGTTCCTGACAGTTACCGTCACGGCGCACTGGGAATTGGTGCTACCAAGTGGTATATGATCCGCACCATCCTTCTTCCAAGCGCTATGCCTAGTATCCTTACAGGTGTTATCCTGGCGATCGGACGTATCGTAGGTGAGTCTGCAGCTTTACTGTTTACTGCAGGAAGTGGCTATTACCTTCCAAAGAACCTGTTTGGCAAGGTACTTGAGTCAGGTGGTACACTGACTATCCAGCTGTATCTGTTTATGCAGAAGGCAAAATACAATGAAGCTTTCGGCGTAGCAGTTGTTCTTCTGGTGATCGTACTGGCAATCAACGCACTGGCAAAATATCTGTCCCACCGGTTTAATGTAGAGACAAGATAAACGTGAAAGACGCGAAAGGGAAATGAGTATATATGGAAAATAAAGTAAAGATCTCCACACAGAACCTGAACCTGTACTATGGAGAAAATCATGCACTGAAAAATATTAATCTGGACCTTTATGAAAATAAGATCACTGCATTTATCGGACCATCCGGATGTGGAAAATCTACTTATTTAAAAACATTAAACCGTATGAATGACCTGGTTCCAAATGTAAAGATCGAGGGAACCGTGCTTCTTGACGGGGAAGATATTTATGATCCACAGGTAGACACTACACTCCTTCGTAAAAAAGTGGGAATGGTGTTCCAGCAGCCAAATCCATTTCCAATGAGTATTTATGACAACGTGGCTTACGGACCAAGAATTCACGGTATCAAGAACAAGGCACAGTTAGATGAGATCGTAGAGCGCAGTTTAAAGGGCGCAGCTTTATGGGATGAGGTTTCTGACCGTTTAAAGAAATCTGCACTGGGACTTTCCGGTGGTCAGCAGCAGCGTCTTTGTATTGCAAGAGCGCTAGCAGTAGAGCCGGAGGTTCTGTTAATGGATGAGCCTACATCTGCACTGGACCCGATTTCTACCTTAAAGATCGAGGACCTGATGGACGATCTGAAGAGCAAGTATACGGTTGCTATTGTTACCCACAACATGCAGCAGGCAACCCGTATTGCAGATTATACAGCATTTTTCCTGGTAGGCGAGGTAGTGGAATATGCTACCACAGATGAACTGTTTACCATGCCTAAGGATAAGAGAACGGAAGATTATATTACCGGACGTTTTGGTTGATGGAATGTGATCCTACGGTAAAATGTGAGAATGTAGAGTTGCAAAAATGTTGGAAAAGCAACGGAAAGGGGCATAAGGGATGCGCATTACTTATGAACATGAATTAGAGGAGTTGAATAAATGCCTGCGTGATATGGCCATGATGGTGGAAAAAGCCATTGAGCAGACTTTCGTGGCATTTGAAGACCAGAATTATACCATGGCAGAGGATGTTATTAAAGGAGACCGGAATGTAAATGACATGGAACGTGCCATTGAGTCCCGTTGTCTGTCCCTGATCCTTCGCCAGCAACCGGTAGCAAGGGATCTGCGCCAGATCTCCACTGCTCTTAAGGTGGTAACGGATCTGGAGCGTATTGGAGATCATGCATCTGATATTGCGGAGCTGATCCTGCGGATCAAGAGTGATCATGCATACCACATTGTACAGCATCTTCCTGCTATGGCAGCGTCAGCCCAGAAAATGGTCCATGATGCAGTAGAAGCATTTATTAAGCAGGACGTGGAAGAGGCAGAGGAGATCATCCGCAGGGATGATGAGGTGGATGCGCTGTTTAATCAGGTAAAATCGGATGTGGTGGAGCTGTTAAAATCTGCGCCGTCCCATGCAGACCAGGGGATCGACCTGTTGATGATTGCCAAATACTTAGAGCGTATTGGGGATCATGCGGTAAATGTATGCGAATGGACCCAGTTCTGTAAGACCGGTGCGCTGAAAAATGTGCGTATTATGTAAGGGGATTTAGATGTAAACACGAAAGAGTCCGCAGGCCGGGCTCTTTTTAGTGCGTTTTTATGCATGATATGCAAATTTATAATGCGGTATTTTGCACGTATAGCCATAAAATGTGGCAAAATAATGCGGAAATTTGCTTGACATGTGCATGGTCTGCGATATAATACAAGCTATAAATGAGCAAGTTCGTGATTTTGCATAAAAGAAAGACACCTCGATTCCATGTGTTGTATAATGAAAGTGCCAAAACAAACATTTGCAACATTTACGAAAGAAGGTGTCTCTCGCAAATACTATACATCATTCCTCATTCATATACAACCAGTTTAAAAAATTAAACTTATGCAAATTTTATTCGAACCGAGTAATAAACCATCTTATGAGTATCCTAATCAGTATTTTCATTTCAGGATATCATGGAAAAACCACGGACTTTGCTAAAAACAGTTCCTGCCACAGAACTACGATTGCCCATTTCCTCAATTCCGGAAAATGGGATGATTCCTTACTTTCAGATACGTTAAAATGCTCTGTCATTGAGATTATTTATTCAGAAGCAGCACGCACCGGAAAACCTGTTCTCTGTATTGTGGACGATACGATTGCTTCAAAGACAAAGCCTTCGTCACAGGCTTTACATCCGATTGAAGATGCGTATTTTCACCAATCCCATTTAAAGGGAAAACCGGATTACGGGCATCAGGCAGTTGCTGTTATGCTTTCCTGCAATGGCATTGTTCTGAACTATGCTTTTGTAATGTACAATAAGTCAATTTCCAAGATTGACATTGTACAAAGCATTGCAAAGGAGCTGCCTGTTCCACCGGTAATGTCCTATTTTCTTTGCGACTGCTGGTATGTTTCTGAAAAGATAATCAATACCTTTGCACAGAGAGGGTTCCATACCATCGGTGCTTTGAAAACAAACCGTTTGCTGTATCCATCGGGAATGAAAAAGAAACTTCGTGAACTGGCCGCCGAATTGTCTGTTACACATCGTGAATTTGACCTTGTGACAGTCAAAAAACGAAACTATTATGTGTACCGGTACGAGGGAAACCTCAACGGCATAGAAAATGCGGTAGTTCTTTTGAGTTATCCGGAAAAAGCATTTGGTAATCCCAAAGCATTGCGTGCTTTCATCAGTACAAACGCAGCCCTGTCTACACAGGAGATTCTTTCCTGGTATGTGTGTCGATGGCCGATTGAAGTATTTTTCCGCCAGTGTAAGGATAAACTGGCACTGGACAGCTATCAGATACGCTCTGCACAGGGAATCAAAAGGTACTGGCTACTTATGTCACTGGCACATTTCATGTGTGCAGTGGGTACTGGTAGGTTCTGTTCGTTTGAAACTGGATATCACGAAATCTGTGATACCATTCAGCTGGAAAAGTATCGTTATCTTTTTCAATGCGCAAAGGAAAGCAATGATTTTGATTCATTTATGAAATTCGCAGTGTAGTTTTGTGCAATTTTTCAAATTTGCTCATTTATAGATACAAGTATAAAATGATACCGGGGTAAAAACACGTAGCAATCCGGTATCGGTGGGAAGCAAAATGTAAGAGGAGGACTATTTCATGAAGTTTTTTATTGACACAGCAAATGTAGATGATATCCGCAAGGCAAATGATATGGGAATTATCTGTGGTGTTACCACAAACCCATCCCTGATCGCAAAAGAAGGCCGTGATTTTAAAGAGGTTATCAAAGAGATCACTTCTATCGTTGACGGACCGATCAGCGGCGAAGTAAAGGCAACTACTGTGACAGCAGAAGGAATGATCGAAGAAGGCCGTGAGATAGCTAAGATCCATCCAAACATGGTTGTTAAGATCCCTATGACTGTAGAAGGCTTAAAGGCAGTTAAGGTTCTTCACGCAGAAGGCATTAAGACCAACGTAACTCTGATCTTCTCCGCAGCACAGGCACTGTTAGCTGCAAGAGCAGGCGCTACCTATGTATCTCCATTCTTAGGACGTCTGGATGATATCTCCATGCCAGGTATTGACCTGATCTATGATATCACCGAGATCTTCCAGATGCACAACATCGAAACTGAGATCATTGCAGCAAGTGTCCGCAACCCGATCCATGTGATCGACTGCGCAAAGGCTGGCGCTGATATCGCAACTGTTCCATACAAGGTATTAGAGCAGATGACCAAGCATCCTTTAACTGATCAGGGAATTGCCAAGTTCCAGGCTGATTATAAGGCAGTATTTGGTGAATAAAGTAGAGGAAAAAACTGCGTCAAAATCACCTGAAACCGATTTGCAAGTATCATTGTACACTGGCTTTCGCATGCACCTGTTCGCCTGTATCGGACTTTGTCCGCTACATTCGTACAGCTGCGCTCAAGATGTGTACAATTGATATTTGCAAATCGAACGGTCATTTTGACGCAGTTTTTTTGATTGGAAGAAGTAAGAGCCGCCCATACCGGGCGGCTCAAACTGTTTTACAGGAAATCTAATCCTCTGTTTTTATATCGTGATGCCATCTCCTGGGGCACATTTCCATCTGTGATCAGCGTTGTAAAATCCTCGATGCCGCACACCTGGTATCGGGAAACGGTGTTCAGTTTGATGGGATTTACCAGTGCGATGACGCGGCTGGAGGAGCGGATCAGCTGTCGTTTGATGCTGACCTCTTCTGGATAGGGAATGGTCATGCCGTATTCCGGGTGGATGGCATAGACTCCCATGAAGCACAGATCCGGGTGATAGGCAGCAGCCTGGGCAGCGGCTACTTCCCCTACTGTGGTCATGGAGTCTTTTAACAGATCACCGCCCAGGATAATAACACGGATCTGTTCTTTTAAGGAGCATACATGGGCAATGCTGTAGCTGTTGGTAAGGACTGTAAGCTTTAAATTATCAGGGATATTTTTGGCAAACTGGAGATTGGTGCTGCTGCCGTCAATGGCAACCAGCTGGTCCGGCTCCAGAAATTCCAGTGCCCGCATGGCAAGCTGCTGTTTTAAGGCAACATCGGCGGTTTCCCGGTCAAAGAAGTTGATGACCGGTTTTTCCAGAGGGATGGCACCGCCAAATACCCGTTTTAACTGTCCTTTCTGGTCCAGATCTAACAGGTCACGGCGTATGGTATCTTCGGAAACCTTTAATTCCCCGGCCAGGTGGCTGACTACTACCTTTCCGGAGGAATGAAGTTTATTTAAGATCCAGGTCTGTCTTTCTTCTTTTAACATGATAATGTCCTTTCATAATCATATTCACAATGACAACCATAACCTGTTTTAAAATCCCAACAGGCATACGATAACCGGCAGGAATACAGCCGGAAGCATATTTGCGATCTTGATCTTTGTTCCGATGGTCAGATTTAAACCAAGGGCAAAGATAAGGATAGAACCGATACAGGAAAGGCGTCCGATCATCAGGTCTGTAAGATAGGGTTTTACCAGACCTGCAAGAAGAGTGATACTTCCCTGGTAGATGCCTACGGGAAACATGGAAAATGCAGCGCCGATACCTAAGGATGCTACAAAAACAATGGAAAGCACGCCGTCCATAACAGCTTTTGTAAAGAGCATGGTATAATCATGGTTTAAACCGTCTTCAATGGAACCGACGATGGCCATGGCACCGATGCAGAAAACAAGGGAGGTGCTTACAAATGCTTCTGTAAAGTTAGAAGTGGCGGCGCCTTTTGGAAGCTTGGATTTGACCCAGTCCCCCAGGTTTTCCATTCTCTGTTCCAGATCCAGACATTCACCGATGGCAGCGCCGATTGCCATGCAGATGACTACCACTAACGTATCTTTGGTCTCAAAAGTAGTTCCTGATACGTTCATCAGCCCTTTGATAGCGCCTGTAACACCAACAAAGACCACACAGAGCCCCACTGCGCTGGAAATCGTGGTCTGCAGCCGTTTGGGAATGCCATTTTTTAATAAAAGTCCAATACCGCTTCCTATAAGGATAGCAGCCATATTTACAAGTGTACCTAAGCCAGTCATATGTAAAACCTCACGATATATCGATATGTTCTGAAAATAACAAGGACATATTACCATATTTTTGGGGAGATGGGAATAAAGATTTAAGAGGAAAGGGGAGTCTATACAGCGGTCGGACTGGCAGAAAATACAGGAAAAATGGCGGTTTGGGAAGATGCCCGGGGTTTACAGTGTCCGCCAGAGCAAGTATAATAGAAGTAATATTCCGATGCATCTTGTGCGGCATAGCCGTGCAAGATGAGTCGCTTAAGTAAATTTTAAAGAAACGAGGATATAAATATGAAAAAGCTGGAAGAATATGTAAGAAGCATCCCGGATTTTCCGGAACCTGGCATTATTTTCAGGGATGTAACCACCATCCTTCAGGATGCAGACGGTCTGCACCTGGCAGTGGACAGCATCCGCAATATGTTAAAGGATGTAGATTATGATGTAGTAGTAGGTCCTGAGTCCAGAGGATTTATCTTTGGTGTGCCGGTTGCCTATGCAGAGCACAAGGGCTTTGTTCCGGTCCGCAAAAAAGGAAAACTGCCTTGCGAGACTGTTTCTGCAAAGTATGCACTGGAATATGGCACTGCAGAGATTGAGATGCACAAGGACTCCATTACTCCTGGACAGAAGGTTGTTATCATTGATGACCTGATCGCTACCGGTGGTACTACGGAAGCAATTATCAAGCTGATCGAAGAACTGGGCGGCAAGGTAGTGAAGATCTGTTTTGTAATGGAACTGGCAGGACTTAAGGGAAGAGAACTTTTAAAGGGCTATGATGTTGAGTCTGCTATTATCTATGAGGGTAAGTAATCAGAACTCATAAGAAAGTAATAGGTATACCAGACCTTGCTTTTTTATTTAAAAAAAATTATAATGGTAACTAATTATTTGTAAAAAGGTGGCCACATATATGGGAAAAGAGGGAACAAAAGAAAAACTGGATATAGAGCTTGAAGCTCCGGCGGACTTTACCAGCCCGGAAGTGTTGTATCAGGATCTGGTCAAAACGATCCATAAATACCATCCTTCCGATGATATTTCCATGATCGAAAAGGCATACAAGGTCGCTGCAGAAGCACATAAGGATCAGAAGAGAAAGTCCGGAGAGCCTTATATCATCCATCCTTTATGTGTGGCTATTATCCTGGCTGATCTGGAGATGGACAAGGAGACCATTGCAGCCGGCCTTCTTCATGACGTAGTAGAAGATACCGTCATGACACTGGATGAGCTGACCAAAGAGTTTGGTCCGGAGGTTGCTTTCCTGGTAGACGGTGTTACCAAGCTGACTCAGTTAAACTGGGATAAAGATAAAGTGGAGATCCAGGCGGAGAACCTGCGTAAGATGTTTCTTGCTATGGCAAAAGATATCCGCGTTATTATTG
>ENA-OWPB01003064-OWPB01003064.1-human-gut-metagenome-genome-assembly--contig:-NODE-3064-length-10224-cov-41.590127_pt1 | contig 10224 bp, 10 predicted proteins | sample MGYA00248260_ERZ651838 | MGnify/ENA primary metagenome ERZ651838 (study PRJEB26924, sample SAMEA4378304) | human gut metagenome | biome: human gut; feature: human-associated habitat; material: faeces...
CAATTTCTGCATATCGCTCACGCATTTTATGTGTGCCACCATTCAAACCAATCAACAAATACAGGCCTACACCCATAATTGGGAAAATTAGAATTAAGATGACCCAAGGCATTTTCATAGAGGATGTCTTATTTGATGCGTACAATCCCAAAACCAAGATCCCACTCAAAATCCTTGTAAATAAATTTATGATTTCTGCATATTCATTCAAGCGTGTTACGATAGTAATAATAAAAATCACTTCCAGAAGAATGCAGATTATGGAAAAACACAGCCGTTTTACCCCATTTTTTGTTTTTGCTTTGCCTTCTAAAGTATCTTGTTTCATATATATTCCACCTTCCTAATAAAATACTAATAATTTATTCTACTCAATCATTCTTTCACTAATATCTGCAACCTCATTTGTATGTAACATAACCAATGATATATGCTACTTTATCATCAAAGTCACATAATAACCTTATATGTTTTACCTCTCTCCGTAGTTCCTCCTGCTTTTCACATTCTTATCAACAACAACGATAAAATGCCACACAGTTATTAACAACCATGTGACATTTATACTCTTAATACAATTTTGCACCTGCTGGAATTGCATCATCTAACATTACCAGATTCAGTTTTTCTTCTCCATTTACATTGTGAATTGCAGAAAGAAGCATACCACATGAATCTATTCCCATCATAGAACGTGGTGGAAGATTTACGATTGCCAATAATGTCTTTCCAACAAGTTCCTCTGGCTCATAAAAAGCATGTACTCCTGAAAGAATAGTTCTTTCATTCTCTGTACCATCATCAAGTGTAAATCTAAGAAGTTTCTTACTCTTAGGTACTGCCTCACAATTTTTTACCTTTACAACACGGAAGTCTGACTTTGAGAATGTATCAAAATCAACCTGCTCCTCAAATAAAGGCTCTATTTCAATACCTGTATTATTTTCAACAACTGCTGCCACTTCTTCTGTTACTACTTCATTGTTATCCATTTGATTGTAACTCCTTTGCATTAATTTCTCATCATAATATGTAATGTCGGTTGAAACCGCATTACTATTAGCTAGTATACCATAAATATATTGTTTTTAGGAAGAAATGTCCTATTTCATCCATAAACAGTCTTCAATTTTTTTAATCGAGCAAAAAGTCTCTTGTCCTTCGGGCACATCTTTTCAAGTTACTCAATACTGTATCTTCTCAAATCATCTTTGCTTTTATTCCCATTCTAAACGCATCCATACATAGGAAATCATCAAATCTGACTCCATGCTCCCGATCATTCAGTTCTTCTACACTGCGCAGCTTTATGCCTTACTCTTCACAAATCTGATATAATTCCTGCAGTGTTGCCTGCCCCATATTAAGAAACTTTATAAAATATTCCTTTGGATATTCTCTCACTCCTTCCAATGACTCAAATCCGTTCCTTCTTAGAACATTTCGTAACCTGCTCGACATTTTTTCGACATTCTCTATAGAATTAAAAAATCCGGTGCTATCTGCTTATGATAACATCGGATTTTATTCATTCTGCTGCATATCTTGTAATGCCTGCATATATGACAATGCCCTATCTCTGCTATTTGCATTTAGGTTTCTGGAAATATGTAAAAATAAAAGATCATCCTTTGATAATTCTTCATACTCTGCATCATTATCTGCAAAAAATTCCGCCAATGTAATATTAAAGCCATCGCAGATACGCTGAATCATATCTAACTGTGGAATTGAATGCCTGTCCATCATATTATAAAAGGAACTTTGCGGTATTCCACTTTCATGAATCAACTTATACTGGCTCCAGCCTCTCTCCTCGCACAACGAATTGATTCTATCATATATCTGGTCGTACCTCATGATATACACCTCCCTTCTGGGGGAACTTTTGTATATCACTATTGTAGACAAGCTGCCATTTTTTGGAAATTTCTTATTAAGGGAGTATTATTATTCCCCTATTATAGAATATGTATTTTCATCATACGGGCGGATTCATGCATTCCTCAAACGGTTTACATTTATCTATCTCTTTCAATCTCTCAAGCCACTTCGTAATCGAACCATTTTCAACGAATTCCTTTAATGCCCCATCGCAGAATCTTTCTGCTCTTACCGCACCCATAAGCAACGCCATAACCTGTTGACCAGAAAGAGAAGATACATCGGCAGCACACATTGAGCGAGTACCCCATTCTATATTCTGTTCCTTCAATATTTCACCATATTTATTCAACGAATATTCCGGGTGTTGTCTCACGGACGTTTCCCTCTCACTTTACAACGGACAAAATTTTTGCAAATTAGGGGGTAGCGCGAAAATTTTTCCTTCCATATAACACACGGACATGTTTTTGCCTTTTGTCCGGAAAAAGTTGCGCGATATTTTCAAAAAGCCCTCTACTATACAACGGACATTTCTCTGCCGTTTTTAAGTATCGGAGAAGAAAAAATGTCCCCGCTTTCGAAAAAGCGAGGACATCATGATCTGCGGATATTGAGATTTGGGAGAACAGCAAGCACAGCCGCTGTCCATACACGCGGCGATTTTTGGAATATCCCAAGCCCTTTGCATTTGGCATACAGCCCAATGCTCAGAAGTTATCCGATTATGAATCATTCAGTGCCGAGCACTTGCTTTCTTCATGAACTCCAGATAAAGACTGTACAGCACGGCGCAGACGGGAACGCTGAACAGCATCCCTAAGATGCCGAATGCTTCGCCGCCGATTGTGACAGCCATCAACACCAACAGTCCGGGAAGCCCAACGGACTTACCGACCACCTTGGGATAAATCAGGTTGCCCTCCACCTGCTGTAAAACGAGCAAAAAGAGAATGAACCACAGCGTCTTGCCGGGTTCTGCCAGCAGGATCAAAAACGCACCAAGACCGCCGCCGATCCATGCGCCGAAAATCGGCACCAGCGCAGTAACAGCCACAAACGCCGAGACCGCACCGGCATACGGGATCCCAAGAATCAGCATTCCAAAGAAGCACAGAACGCCGATGATAACCGCTTCGGTAAGCTGACCGCTGACAAAATTTGTAAATGTCTGATTGGTCAGAAAGGCGATACTCAGCAGCCGCTGCGCCTTCTTTTGCGGCAGGACTGTCACAACGAGCTTTTTCAAATGTGCCGCGACGACTTCCTTCTTTGCAAGCAGATACAGCGCAAAGACAAGTCCCAAGAGAACGTCCACCAAAACCGACAGGACAGAGATTGCCGCACCCCACGTCACGGTGAGGATGCCGCTTCCCTCGTCGCTGATCAAGGCGGTGAGCTTCTCGATCAACAGGTCAGAGTCTATGGTGTATTCGGGCAGGACAATATTATATTTTGCGGCAAACTGGACAACGCCTGTCCACCACCGCCCGATTTCCTCCACATAGAGCGGAATGTTTTGGACAAACTCTTCGCCGGATTCCCGCAGGCTGGGGATCATCATAAACACCACGGCAAACAGAATTCCAAGGACAAGTACGGTGCTTGCTGTCAGGCACACAGAGCGGACCAGCTTTGCAGGAGCTTTGCGGCACACCTTGTTCCAGCAGCATTCCAACGGTCGAAGGACTACGTTGATCAAAAAAGCAATCGCGCCGCCGATCAAAAACGGAGTGAACAGCGCAAGCACCTTGCCGAGAAACCGCAAAACAACGTCAAGGTTTACCAGTGCCCATGCGAATATGATCAGCAGCACCAGTGCGCGGGTAATATAGCGAATGATCGTCTTGTCCGGCCACTTGCTTCCCTGCGGCGCGGGATTCTTGTTTCTGTCACCGGCTGTGTTTTGTGTTTTTTTCTCCATGTATTTCCTTTCTGTCAGTATGGGAGACCCTTTCAAATCCGAAAGCACTTTTGCAGGGCTTTATACTCACCCAACGCCAAAATCGTAATGTCACCGGACAATAGGGTGTCCGGCGTAACGGAAACATCCGTTTTTCCGGCTCGTTTGATGCCGAGAATGTTGATGCCGAACTTTCTGCGGATGTTCAGCTCACCAACGCTTTTCCCGATCCACGCCTCCGGCACCTGCACTTCAAAGATGGCGTATTGGTATCGACTGCCATGACCTGATGCCACAGTTGAGAGAGCTGCATGGCGATATGCCGCCCAAAGCGGCCTGCTCCGATCAATAAAACATTTTTCATGGGATAGATGCTCCTTTACTTATCCAATCGTGATGCTTTCCTGCGGCAGCTTTGCGCTGCCGATTTTCTTGCTGGACACCGCCGCATAAATGAGTGTAAGCCCGCCGACTCTGCCCAGATACATCAGCGCGATCAATACCATTTGCGAGGGAATATGCAGCTGCGGCGTAATACCCAATGTCAGTCCAACCGTGCCTACCGCCGACGCTGCTTCATACAGGCAGGAGGACAGCGGGAGATCCTCGTATACGCTGATAAAAACGCCTCCGCCAAAGAACAGCGCAAGGTACATCGTCAGGATGGTCGCGGCGGTTTTGACGGCGCTGCAATCGACTCTGCGCCCAAAGAACTGGACGCTGTCCCGCTTGCGGAAGGTCGCGGCAGCATTGGAAAGCAGAACTGCCAGCGTGGTGGTTTTCATGCCGCCTGCCGTAGACCCCGGAGAGCCGCCAATGAGCATCAGAAGGATCATCACGCCCAGCGATGCGCCGGACATGGCGGGTAGATCGACTGTATTGAAGCCCGCCGTTCTCGGCGTGACCGATTGGAACAGGGCTGCCTGAACCCGCGCTCCGAGGGAAAGGGCATCAAAGTCCACAAAGAAGAAAAACAGTGCCGGAAGGACGATCAGCGTGAGTGTCGTAACGAGAATGACCTTACTTTGCATTCGATAACGGTGGAAATGCAGCTTGTTTTCGCAAATGTCATCCCACGTTAAGAATCCGATGCCGCCGGTTATGATCAGCAGCATGACCGTGATATTGATCACCGGATTTTGGACATAACCGGTAAGGGACGGATACAAATTATTGTTCGTTCCCAGAATGTCAAACCCTGCGTTGCAAAAGGCGGAGATGGAGTGAAATACCGCCATCCAGATCCCGTGCCATCCGTAGTCGCGGCAAAACACCGGCAGCATGGCGAGCGCACCGATCAGTTCGATCAGAAATGTCCCTCGTAGGATGAACCGTGTCAGCCGGACGATCCCTCCGACCTTCGGTGCTGAGATGGCGTCCTGCATGGTGCTGCGCTGCATCAGAGAGATTCTTCGCCCGGACAGCAGCGCAAACGATGCCGCCACAGTGACAACACCGAGCCCGCCTATCTGAATCAGCGTCAGGATCACCGCCTGGCCAAAGACCGACCAATAGCTGCCGGTATCCTGCACCACAAGACCCGTCACACAAACAGCGGAGGTCGCGGTGAAAAGCGCTTCATGAAATGGCGTTACGCACCCGGCTGTTGTGGAAAGCGGCAGCATCAGCAGCACTGCGCCCAGCAGAATGCCCCCTGCAAATCCCAATATGATAATTTGAAAAGACGAAAGGCGGTGCTTTCTACAAACCATTTCTTCCGACATCATCCTCACCCCTTATGAATCGCGCGATTGCTTTATTGTTCACAGGTCAAACACACGTCGCATTGCCTGACTGTGATGAAGGATACCCTGTACGCGCTCAGATCGGAGACCGTGATCTCCAAATTCTGAGCGGTAAAGGAATCGCCCTTGACGGGGACTCTATTCAGCTGCTCCATGACCCAGCCGCCGACAGAAACACTGTCCGATTCCAGCTTGATGTCAAAGAATTCCGTAAAATCCTCCAGGCTGACGGAGCAGTCCACGCGATAGGTATTCTCGTCCAGCTTTTCAAAATCTTCCTCCACCTCGTCGTGTTCGTCCCAAATTTCACCAACCAGTTCTTCCAGAATATCCTCCATCGTAACAATACCAAGCGTTCCGCCGAAATCATCTACGACCACGGCGATATGGGACTTCTGATGCTGGAACATTTTCAAAATATCCCGGATTTTTGTGTACTGATAGACAAACAACGGTTTCGTCATGATCTCCGCAATGGGCTGATCCGTCATCTTGCCGTTGATATAGAAATCCTTCTGATGAAGAACGCCGACGATCTGATCAATGGTATCCCGGTAGACCAGCAGACGGGAAAAGCGGGACTGGGTAAAGGCTCTGGAAATTTCCTCATGACTCTTGTCGATGTCCACGGCTTCCAGGTCAATTCGATGGGTCAAAATTTCTGCCGCCGTCAGGTCACGGAATTCAAGGGCATTGCGCAGTAGCTCGCCTTCGTTTTCGTCAATTCCGCCGTCCTGCTCCACGTCCTCCATAAAAAGGAGCAGTTCCTCGTGGGACATTTTTTCATCGTCATCCGTCTTGAAGAAGCGGGAAACCAGCTTCTTCCACTGGGAAAAGAGGAAATTCAGCGGCGTCAGAATCAAAACCCAAAGGCGGATAAACGGAGCACTGAACAAAGCGAAACGTTCCGGGGTATCCTTTGCAACACTTTTAGGGGTGATCTCTCCAAAAATCAAAACAACGATCGTTACGACGACCGTAGAAATTGTCGCGCCAATATCGCCATAAAGCCCTACGAACAAAAGTGTGCCGATGGATGCCACCATGATATTCACGATATTGTTGCCGATCAGGATGGTGGAGATCAGCTTGTCATAGTCTTCAGATAGCTTGAGCGCCAGCGTTGCCCGCTTGTTTCCATTGTCCGCCAACACCTTGAGGCGGGTCTTATTCAGGGATGAGAACGCCGTTTCTGTGGCGCTGAAATAGGCGGACATGGCAATGCAGACCACCATTACGAAAATACTTCCAAAATAATTCATTTCAAACTCCTTTATGTTCTGTTCCTACGATTATTTCATACAAAAAAGACACGTCTATACCCGATATCGCAGCAAAGGGCGTAGATATGTCACATACGAACAGACCATATAAGAGCGGCTGCCGTTATCGTCGCTACTGTCGTTTTCCACGGATTTCTTCCTCCTTTTTATTTAGTGTTTCCATCATAGCATTTTCGTGGTGTAGATTCAGTAAAGAAACAGATGCGGTACAACATCCTCCTGCGAGAAATCTTGAAACGCTTCCGCTTATGCGATATAATAACTGCTGGCAGTTATTTATACCACTGGATTTAAGCCGTTTTTCTCCCGGGCTTCGCCCGAAACCGAAAAACATGGCGTATTATACCGCAATAAATTTCAGGAGAAGCATGATGAAGAATCGACAGCGACAAAAAGATACTCTATTTTCGATCCTTATTTTTTGCAGTGCCTTTGCCATCAATTTGCTGATTCAGAAGCTCTTTACCACACAGACACTGGTACCCATGATCTTTGTGTTCGGCGTATTTTTGATCTCGCTGAAAACCCACGGGTATTGCTATGGTATCATTTCGGCCATCATCAGCGTGTTTGCGGTGAATTTCGCCTTTACATATCCCTATTATGCCTTTGACTTTTTCGTAGAAGAAAGCATCCTATCCGCTGTCATTATGCTGGTCGTCGCCGTTTCCACCAGCACGCTGAACATTCGCATCCGCGATCAGGAGAAGCTGCGCTCAGAAAACGAAAAAGAGAGAATGAGGGGCAATCTGCTGCGGGCGATCTCCCATGACTTGCGCACGCCCCTTACCTCCATATACGGGTCATCCTCCACGCTGATCTCCAAGTATGACGCGCTGCCAAAGGAGCAGCAGCTCAAGCTGTTGGGAGAAATTCAGGAGGACAGCGAATGGCTCATCCGCATGGTTGAAAATCTTCTGTCGGTTACAAGAATCGACGGTGCGAAAGTGGAAGTCGTGAAGACACCCACGGTTCTGGATGAGCTGATTGACTCGGTTCTCATGAAGTTTTCCAAAAAGCATCCGAATCAGAAGGTCATCACACAGATACCGGAGGAATTTGTGGACATTCCCATGGATTCACTCCTTATTGAACAGGTACTGCTGAATCTTCTGGAAAATGCCGTATTCCACGCAAAAGGCATGACGGAGCTGACTCTTTCCGTTTCTCTTGTGGGGGATAAGGCGGTATTTGAGGTTGCCGACAACGGCTGCGGCATCCCGGATGATGCACTTCAAAAGATTTTCACCGGAAGTTATGAAAAGTCCGCCGCGCCGGTAGACGGAACCCGCAGCAATATGGGAATCGGACTATCCGTGTGCGCCGCCATCGTCAAGGCACACAACAGCGAGATTACTGCGGAAAATAGGAAGGGCGGCGGCGCGGTATTCCGCTTTGCTCTGGAAAGAGGGGGTGAGGACGATGGGCAATAACAAATTCAAGATCCTGATCGTAGAGGACGAGACCAACATCAAAAGTTTTATCAAAGCCAATCTGGAAACCAGCGACTATCAGGTGCTCTGCGCGGAAACCTGCGAGCTTGGCATGATGATGTATGCCTCCCATCATCCGGACCTCATCCTTTTGGATCTTGGTCTGCCGGATCGAGACGGTATGAGCTTGATTCAAGAAGTTCGGGAGACAGACACCGTGCCCATCATTGTGCTTTCCGCCCGTTCCAACGAGAGGAACAAGGTGGAGGCGTTGGATCTGGGCGCGAATGACTATATCACCAAGCCTTTTGGCACGGAGGAACTACTGGCTCGCATCCGCGCCGTTCTCCGCAGCCATCGGCACAGTGAAGAGGATGAAAGCAGTCCCGACGGGAAATTCCGCCTGCAGGATTTGCTGATTGATTACGATACACGGCAGGTTTTTGTAGGGAAAGAGGAGATCGACCTGACCCAGACGGAATACAACATCATGGCGTTTCTCTCCGTTCACGCCGGAAAGGTGCTGACGTATGCCGCCATCATTCAGGCGGTCTGGGGGTATTCGGACTATGGCAGCGTCAAAAAGCTGCAAGTCAATATGAAGAACATCCGCAAGAAAATGGGCGTGACGCCCGGTGAAAAGCGCTACATCATCAACGAGCTTGGCGTCGGATACCGTATGCTGGCGGAGGATGAGACATAGCGCTGCCAAAGTTCTACGCTGCTTGACAGGCGTGTACAATGCAAATGAGCTTTTTCCGTTTCTATACCAAACGGAGAAGGCTCATTTTTGTTTGGAGGATCAAAGGAGTGAAACGCCTTGTATCTCTCTGCGCCGGTGCGCAGATAAAAAAGCTACCCTGCTTTTGCGCAGGGCAGCTTAAATATTGTTGGTAATGTTGCAGCAGGCGATTTTCGCAACTGCATACCGCCGGTTCCTCTACGCCATTTTTACGCCATTTCTGCGTGGGGATGCGTAGGGAAATAGGAACTTTTATGTTTTGACTTCATCCGAAAATGCCTGTCCTATCAAGCTTTATCGACATTTGTGCGTTTGCGGAGACTTACAGAAACAGGCTCGCTTTCGACGATTAGATGCAACATTTTTTACGGACAAGAGAAATCGTCATAACACAATTAGCGAGGCCGGCCATGTGCGAACACTGGCCGTCCTCTTAGCGTTATTCTATTTTCATCATGCGGTAGCCCACACCAATATGTGTTTGAATATATTGTGGAGACTCCTCTGTTGGCTCCAGTTTTTTTCGCAATGTTGCCATAAATACCCGCAGCGAAGCCACATCGTTATCCCAACTGCGGCCCCAGATATTTTGTGTGATAAAGGTATGGGTCAGTACCTTGCCGACATTCTTGGACAGCAGACACAGCAGCTTATACTCAATGGGTGTCAGGTGAAGTTCGTTTTCATCCAGATAAGCGCATCCCCCGGCATAATCCACTTTCAACTTACCATTCACAAATACAGAACTGGCAGTAAACATCTCTGCCGTCATCAGAGAGAGTCTTCGCTGCGTCACCCGAAGTCGTGCCAGCAGTTCTTCTACCGAAAAAGGCTTTGTCAAATAATCGTCCGCTCCGGCATCCAGCGCCTTGATTTTATCGTTATCCTCGCTTCGGGCGCTGATTACAATAATCGGAACATTGGACCAAGAGCGAACCGTTTGAATAACTTGAACGCCATCCATATCCGGCAAGCCCAAATCCAGTAAGATGATTTCAGGATTGTGCGATGTGGCCTCCATAATGGCTGCCGAGCCATTAGGTGCTACCACATAACGATAATCATTTGTTTTTAAAGTGGTCGTAATGAGATTTCGTACAGACGGGTCATCCTCAACCACTAATATCAAAGGTTTATTCATGAAGTTCTACCTCCTCTGCAGGTAATGTAAATTTAAAAACAGTGCCATTTGGCTGATTGTCTGATACGGAAATCGTGCCGCCGTGGGCGGTCA
>ENA-OWPB01003068-OWPB01003068.1-human-gut-metagenome-genome-assembly--contig:-NODE-3068-length-10212-cov-2.799350_pt1 | contig 10212 bp, 6 predicted proteins | sample MGYA00248260_ERZ651838 | MGnify/ENA primary metagenome ERZ651838 (study PRJEB26924, sample SAMEA4378304) | human gut metagenome | biome: human gut; feature: human-associated habitat; material: faeces...
TCTTCTGTTCCGCAATCTTCTCATGAATGTTGGTATTATACAGCCTGTACAAATCTGTATCCTTACTAATCTGATTATCAAACGGAATCACCACCGAGCCACACTTGATAAGTCCCATTCCCGATGCGGTATTGGTTACAAATCTAAGCTGTGCCTCTGATACTCCGATAACCTCTGCCATCTTGGAACTGTCTGTATTCGCCTGCTTTAAAAGTGCCACGAACTCTGAGTTTGCAAGCATTGTGCTTTGATTACTTCCTTTCAAGGCATGAAAAAAGCACTCTAATCTGTGGACACGCCCAGCAGAAATTTCACAATCGGTCCAAATGCAAAAAGAATGATAATATCATTCGTTGCAACCTGAACGACAGTATATACCGGATTCCCTTGCGTCAGACTGCTCCATACAAATACCATTGCTGTGCATGGTGCTGCACCAAGCAATACTGCCCCAGCCAGATATTCTGTAGCAAGTTCAACCGGAATAAATGCCTTGAATAACACAAAGAAGAACAAGCATGCAATTCCATACATTGTAAATGGTTTGATTAGCCAATTAACGATCCAAGTCACAAATAATCCTTTCGGATTTTTACTGATATACTTGACACTTTTGAAGTCATTTCTGAAGATAACTCCTCAAAGTCTTTTTTATATCGTCATCGCATTTCAAGTCTTCCCATTCAAATACACTTGCATCAATTCCAGGAAATGTGCTTATCACTCCATCGTCTTCACACTGCTCGGAAAAGGATCGGATTACAAGACTCCCATCTATATACGCACTTATAAATGTTTTTCTGTCCTTTGTCACTGCACATTCCAGCGGTTCCGTCTGATTATTCCGAACAACTTCTACTGCTTTCCATTCGCCTCGCTCTTTCCCATATACCATTTTATTGATTAATTCCCATAACAAAATGTCACCATTTGTTGCCAGTCCAGCCAAAATAATCCGATTTGCTGTAAAAAACTGTAATTTTTTTATAGATCTTCCACGAGTAGGCAATCGCCACTGGCACTGTCCCGTTTTCACAATTCGAACCCGAACTACCTTCTGTCCATCCAAAATATCTCTGCGAGTTTTGTCATTCCGATTTGCCCGATATCTTTCCTGCGAATAACTTGCTGCAAATCGATTATCAGCACCGCACATTGCAATGGCTGTAACTTTTCCCATATGACCAGGGCAAAAATTTAGTCTTTGTAATTTTTCATCCCATGTGTATGCATTTCCATTTTCCAACAAGATGATTGCGTTTCCATTTTGTGCAGACTCTATCTTGTCTGCTTTTTGCCTTCCAAGTCTTTTTAGTAACCTTTGAGAAACAAATCGAGTTCCACCATGCTGTGTCTCCGAACCCACTCTTCCATCATCAATATTCACTTTTCTGTATGTTCCATTTGAAAATTGGCACTCTAAGATATGCTCATTTCCTGGAAAACTAACATTACTTACCCGGTATTTAAAATACAATGTATGAAGATATTTGCGTTTTACAACGTCCCATACTTGAACGATTTTACCGCCGGATCCTAATGCTGCAATTGTTCCGTCCGGAGTAAATGACACAGTGGATATTTGTGTATCGCTCAATGATAATTCTCCAACACACTCCTGCGTCTGAACGTCCCAAATTTGCAGAAAACCACTCTCATACCCAATTCCTAAGTATCTACCGTCCTCAGATTGTTTCACACATGATCCTAACAAATCCGATTCACTCAGCCTCTTTTTAAGCGCATTCACCTTCACCTTCATTTCTTCTGTAATGGAATCAACGTAAACCACTTCATCAAAGCTACAATTTTCTATAATATCATAAGCAATCGTTGGCCATTTAACTGTCTTTCCATCATATTTTACAATTAAAAAATCATCTGTATTATAGCCAATAGCCGCTGATTCAAGGCATCCCAGTTCTCCCACGATCATTTGACTCTGAGTTGATAAATTGACAACTGATACAATTCCATTTTTAGAAATTGCGGCCATTGTCCTTCCATCGTGAGAAAAGTTTATATCTATAATGCAATCATGATGCTTATCATTAATAAAAGTCTGCCGATCAACCCATGCATTATTTATATTAATTTTTCCTGTGAATTTACTTTTTAAATGATCAGCTAAAGGAATCCCCCGTAAATCAATTCCGGACAGATCACGCTCTCCAGTTTCTTCACTTAACCAACAATTTACAATATTGGCAACAAAATTATCCGCAGCAGGCCTTTCCTTTTCTCTATATCCGGAAAGATATTGGTTTGCAATTCCATTTTCTCCCCACAGCGGTTCTTCATGCATATAGCGAAGATAACTCACAACACCACGATGAATTTTTTCTTCATGCCACTGTCTTTCTGTTCTAATATTATTTCTAAGGCAAGTGTACAAATATACTGCTGAAAGATAATCGCGGAAAACCTGATGTGAAAATGAAACTCTTCCGGAGCCAGCTTTTAAAAGACATAGTTCTGTTACTATAAGATTGTACGCTTTATCTTCTGAAATTTCTGCACTCTGAATACGAAATTTTCTTCTTATCTTTCGTATTACAGCTACATCACAGCTTCCACCTATCCATGCATTTGTCTCCGCAACTGCATTACTCAACGCACGCTCAAAATCATCCTCTCCCCAAATTGTAGTATTTTTCCGTTCCAGTTCATATCCAAGCTTTGGAAGAACTCTCTTAATTATTAAATAACCAGCAACCACATCATCCCCACTGACCATTTCCCTATCTAACAAAATTGCAATTTGTGATAAGTAATAATCATGAATCAGATCAACAACATTCGTTATTGGCATTTTCCAGTCTAAATAATCCAGATCTTGATGCTTACTTACAACCGGACAGGTACACGCATACAAAAGTGCCATCATTGGGTTTTGAAGAAGAATCCTTATATTCTTATGCGCCACAATATTATTCCACTCGTTTTCATCAAAAAGGCCATGATATTGTTCTTCTCTAAGATCACAGGTATGAATCATCCAAAAATGACTAAGTCCATAATCTCTCAAAAAATCAAGCCGTGAAGATATTACAATCTGAATTCCCTGTTGCTGTGATAATTTCTTAATTTCCGCAACATATCTCTGTGCACCAGAGCCTGTTAGTTCGTTAAATCCATCAATAAATAATGTGACATCTGGATGCAAATGTCTGGAACATGTTAATGAAACAAAACGGCTCTTAGAGCGCTCATCTATTTCCTTATATATACACTTCAAGACATAATCTAATATTCTTTCGTTTCCAAATCCCTCGCGCGCCTGTAGTGAAACATATACTGCCATTTTTCCATCCTCAAGCAATCTTCTGCACTCTTGATACATCATAGTACTCTTGCCCATTCCGCCGTCGCCAAGAATCAGTGCATTACAGGATACTTCCGGATGTTCATTTTTGTAAGTCCATAATTCCCTCATAAGCGTCGTCAACGGAGTTTCTGTATTATTATTTATATATGTCCGGCCATTCCATTCCAAATCTGCCAAAAGCAGGTTGTTCACTTTGACACCATCAAAAAGATTTCCATCCTGGGAAAGCTGATAACAGGCTTCACGAGCATTAAAAAGCTCTGGTGATACATTCTTTTCTCTTATAATTCCCGGAAGCCTTAATGCGAAAGGGTAAATTTGATCATTTTCCGATCCAGTTCGTGCAAAGGGATACAATGCCCAGCCTTTTTTCTCATACCAGGCATGAACTTCAAGAATCCCTTCTCCTGTATCTAAATCAAGTTCTCCAGTAAGGAAACAAGATCTTGCCCCATATTGAAGTGCAAGGTTTCCACTTTGGCATTCCCAGAACTTTTCACGCTGCTTGCGAATCAGATTTTCATGTTCATGACCTGCCAACCATAGCTGCACATCTGTACTTTCCAACAATTTTTCAACCTCGTTTCGCTCCTGCTGTGTCAAAAAATCAAACGAATAATGTGTAAGAAGAATTGTTGGCTTGTTTGGAGCACATTCGTCCAATGCATCTAACAGTGCACCTGATCCAATTACGAAGTCACGATTTCTTCCCTGACCGTAAGTCAAAGTTGAATCCACATGTAGAATATTAAACTGCTCTGTCTTAACCACAAAATGCGGTTTTGTGTACATCTCTGCACGTTCTGTTCCAAGCAGTTTTCTGATAAAATTTATGAAATCAGTTTCCCCTTCTTTTAGGATTCTAATATCAGATTCTGAAATATTTCCCTCAGCCGGAGTGTAATATGAACTATTCCAATCAGTTAATCTATCTATAATCTCTTTTCTTTCGGAATTTGTAACTTTAACGTCATGATTTCCTGGAACTATAAATAACCGTGTCAAAGGCACCATTCCAGCTTTACATATCGATTTTAAATACTCCACACAGGCATCTGTATAGCAGCCATTCCACTCTTTAATATCACCTGTGCAAAACGCATAGTCAAAATTTCGATTCAATCCAGCAATATATTCTGGCAATTCACGCCTCATAAGACGTGTTTCTGTTGCTTTATCATTTCCCAAGTGCAAATCAGAAAAATGAATCCATCTAACTCTCCCCACTATACATTCTCCTTCATCTGTATTTATAGATAGATTGTATTATAAATCGCCGATATTTCATTAACTAACTTTATACAACTTGCTAGTTCTGGTACTCTTCTATCACACATTCATGTTTCTTCGTCTTCTTATCATAATTGATCCCAACCAGCAAAATCTCCCCAGTATATTCTGCAATAGACTCCGGATACTTTTTCTCGGAAATCTGTTGAAGAGCCGTTTTCGCATTCTTATTCCATTTCAATTCTACTACGAGCGCTGGATAATTGGCTTTGTATTCTGGTTTCGGTATATACACAAAATCAGCAAAGCCACGACCAGTAGGAAACTCTCGGACAGGTTTGAAATAATACTGCATAGAACTTAAGTATGCAATCGTAAGTACACTGCTTAGGGAATTTTCGTCATTGTACTGGATTCCAGATGCATACTGAGTGTGAATCTTTTCTATACTTTCTACAATGGCTTCTTCATCCATATCCAGGGTTGCCTCCAAAAGACTGGCAGAGTTCTTCCAAAATGCTGTCATTTCACTCCATTTTTTGTTCTCTACAGCAAGCGTAAGTTCCTGCCGAATTTCTTCATTAGGAACAAATGCAGACCTTCGATTCTGATCGTATCCCAGATAGCCAAGATGGATCATATACGTAAGAACCTCATCGCGGTTCTGTATATTTACCGTATCATTTTTAAAAGTTGCCGTATTCACTTTCACTTCAGCGCCTGACAACATTTCAATAACAGCAGACTTTAAGCCATCGAAATCCATATTGATCAACGGCACGATTGTCTCGTAAGAAGCAGTTTCTGACCAGTAGCTTTTAAATTCGCCATTTAGCATAACTCCCACAACCGCCCGTGGATTATATATTTGATGCTCATTTAGGAGATAACCATCATACCACCTTTTGACCTTTTCGTAATTCTGATGATATTTTTTTGCAAGCATCTTCACTTCACTTTCTGTGAAACCGACATAAGGCGCCATATTGCCTGCACTAAGCATAGTAAACTCATCAAAATTATTTAGTGCTGACTGGGTTTTCATTTTTTTGATTGGAAGGATACCTGTCAGATATGCGAGAGCAATATATTTAGTTGGCTCAGTACCTTTAAACAGTCCCCTCAGGAAATTAATATAATTTTCCTGTACAGCCTGATTCTGCGCTTCATCTCGAATCAAAACATCCCATTCATCAATAATAATGACAAATTTCTGTCCTGTTTGATTTTTAACTCTTGAAAGCGCATCAGACAAAGAACCGTCTTGGAGAACCAAACACTCTGGATAAATTTCGCGCAACTCGTCCAGTACGCTTTTTGTAATAAACTGTACCACTTTGTTCTTATCTTCACAATTTGCCAGAAACCACTGGATATCAATGTGAATTACATCATATTTGTTAAGATACTTTTTGAAATCCTGTGTTTTTCCAATTGAAAGGTCGGAAAACATCTTCTCAGAATCTGCACCTTTGCTGTAATATGCTGCAAGCATATTCGCCGCATAGGATTTCCCAAATCTCCTGGGGCGGCTGTTGCAAATATACGCATCTGTAGTCTCCAGAACGCGATTCATATATTCGATCATACCAGTTTTATCTACATAAATTCTGGAATTCAAAGCAGCTTGAAAAGCACTGTTGTCCGGATTCACAAATCTTCCCATCTATCACACACTCCCTATACAAAAAAAGCTTCCACAGTATCACTATTTTCTACCAATAATGATATCATGAAAACTTTTTGGTCTCAATAATTTTATGCGTGTTTATGAATTCTTACTTGTAAAGTGTGAACTTCCAGAAATTTTACAACTAAATCCAGCCTATATCCATTCATGTGAACTTCCAGAAATTTTCCGCCTAAAACTCGCACCACAGCCGTAGCTGTGGTGCATTCCTTGTCTATTCCTTTATTTCTCTCTCAGTTTCTTCCACATTCAGGAAGTTCATTATCTCCTCATAAGACCGTCCACTCTTTACAATTGCTGACAGGATTTCATCTTTCCTTATCGCATCCCGCTTGTCCAATAGCTCTTTCAAAACTGCAGTTGCATGGTCATATCTTTTCTTCGCTACGATCACATCCGCTTCCGCTTTTTCAATCTTTTCATCCAGGGCTTCCCTGCTCGTTCTTCTTGTTCTTGCCATCTTTTTCTCCTCTTTACTCCGCCTTTTTCAATTCTTTACTCAACTCGGATGCATAGTTTTTTATGTGATTCGCATCCAGACCAAACGCATTTAATATTGTTTTCTGATTAGCTGTTACTGCATGATCCAGTCTGTATACATTATCCAGTTGACGCACCATTTCTATCTTTTCAAGTTCCTTTAAGGCTGCTGGAACTGTCATATAATTCGGCTTCTTTTCCAGTTTTTTCATCTCTTCTTTCAGCTTTATATACATCTTACAGCGCAGTATCATTGCCACAAATTCAACAAAAATCTTAGCCCTTTCTGACTCTTCTGAATACACCCGGATGCTCTTATTTCCAAGATAGGATTTATCTCCCCGGAAAAGTTTTTCTGATGTATCACGGCTCTTATACAACTCAATTGCTTCTTTTGCGCTCATCTTTTCCGATGTGATTATACAGAAATATCCTGCCAGATCCAGTTCCCTTTCCACCACACTGCAGCGCTCTTCCGGCAGTACAAATGCCTGTGTTTTTTCATCATAATGGAGAGTAAAATACTCCTCAAACCCTGGCCCGAATTCTTTTACTTTGTTCTGATATTTCTTAAGGTACAATGTCATCTGGTTGAGCCTGTTTTCAATCCCGGCACGCTCTGCACTTTCTTTGGAAATGCTGTAGTACAGATGAAAATACCGTTCTTTTTTATCTCCCGCATAAAGCCTGTGCTTTACAGTCTTCCCATATACTCCATATTCATAGATGTTATTCACCCGCTTACTTTCAAAAGTTCCCTTATGCTCCAAAACCAGTTCATTCACCAGCGCGGACATTCCCTTCACCATGATCACGAAGCTGTACCCGCATCTATCCATATATTGTATGTTTTCACAGCTGAAATAACCCCTGTCCAAAATAAAGCCAATCTTCTTATAGCCATATCCAAAAGCTTTGTCCAACATGAACTGAAGCTGTGAGATATCGTTCAAACTTCCGGGATATTTCTCGTAAAATAATGGTTCCTGGTTATGTGTATCATATGCAACCGCATAGTTAAATACAGGCTGTCCCACATCTACTTTCGGATGTCCGAATTCCACCATTTCAATGTCTCCGGCCTGGCAGTTTTTGTTCGTAGAATCGTAGGAAATATATATTTTTTCACGATGGTTTCTGGTCTCATTCCATGAGTTTAAGAACCCAATACTCTGGTCATCTGTTACGGAATTCAGGAAATCTGAGACGGTAGAATCGCTGTATTGTTTCATCCCATTTGTAAAAAGAGGATGGTTATATGTATAGTCTGGATAGTACTGTGCAGCATTGTTTTCTGCAATGATCGAGTATACTGCCAGATCCAGAAAAAGCCCCAGGTCACACTGTTCAAAATACCCACCAAGGAACTCGACCAGGTTGTATTCTTCTATAATTTTACGCAATACAAAATATGCTCCCACACGCAGGCAGCTGCTTCTGGATGTCCTGTTTTTTGTCTCTGGAAGCTCTGCATCTGGAAAATATTTCAGGAAATTTTGATTCGGCTGCATCAGTTCCGGATCTGTTTCTGACAGTTTTCCTATCGTTACTCTTTTTGGAAAAGTATACTGCCTTACCGGATCATAGATCCGGTCATATTCATACTCAATATATACAACATCTTTCTTTTTTCTACGTGTAATCTTCCCCTGTACGAATGGTGTTTTCACTAAAAAATCCAGATACATTAGGCTCCTCCTTTTAGGCGGTAATCCGCCTAAAATAATTGTACCATATATCCCAGTCTCCTGCAAGCAGAACCCGCAGAAAATCGGGATTTTTTCAATTTTTTATTCTCTTAATTTTGTTTAGGTGGAACTTTTTCTGGAAGTTCACACGATTGCAAGCAAAATTACGTGCAAAACGCCGAATTTTCAATATTTTTTTATTCCTCATCATCCCTAAAATTTGTTTAGGGGAGATTTTTTCGGAAGTTCACATTGAACAAAGTGCGTAAGTTTTGAAATTTGTTTTTCTTAACTTACACACTTTATTTTACACCCTCAAATTATTTTTCAAAACTTAACAAACTCAACATTTCATTCTTAAATCTTTTTCTTGTGCTTCACCAAATTAAAAATTTGTTCTTTCTCATCTGATTTCATAACACACAAATACATTATAAATGCATAAACCACTGAATAAATTAAAACTTCTATTCCGAAATGAACAACTGACACATTTTTCACGCCTTCACCGCGCTTCAGTAAGCACGAAATGCATGACATCACAATTGCTACCATGATAACCGGGATAGATTCTTTCCAAAACTTCGCAATATCTAATTCTGCTTTTTTTAAGTAATACCAATTCATAATAAAACCACTTGTAATAGTCATTGATAACCCCGTTGAAATCGCAGCTCCAACAATGCCAAAATATGATGCAAAAATTATTGTCGTAATAATATTAATAACTGCACTTAAAAATTAAATTTTTGCACGAAATCCATACTGTTTTTTTACCTGCAAAATTGCTAATGCAAGGTTTTGAGCTAAATCAACCGAAAATGGGATCATAACAACAATCGATACATAATATGCTTCTGTATAGCCAGTTCCAACCCATATCATAAGAAACTCTTTTCCAAACGCAATAAAACCAGAAAGAATCAGCATAATTACCATGAATGTCATTCTTCCAACTCGTACAAAAAGCTCCGAAACTTTTTTATTTCCATTATTTTCTTGATATAAAATACTAACCTTTGGATAGAACACACTGGCAATTTGAGTGCCAAATTGCATATACATCATATAAATTTGAGCTCCCACTGAATATACTGCAACTAGCGCTGTGTTAAAAAGCTTTCCTAAAATAACCTGATCTGTCTTCCAAAAAATCTGATCCGCAATACACCCCATAAGAATTGTTACAGAAAGTCCAACAATATCCTGAATTACCTTGGTATCTTTTTCTTTCTTTATAATTCTAATTTTTAATTTCCTAGTTACATAAATGTATCTTATGAATACTGTTAAAATATTAAGTAATACAATTACTGTCGATATTGTAATAGCATACGGAACTTTTCGCACACATAAAATAACTAAGAACGGTTGTACTATCTGAATTACAATTGCGAGTACTTTCAAAAAGGTAAACTTCTCATGCCCTGTTAAAATGGTTAAATAAACTGATCCTAACAATGTTACCAGCATATTGACAAATAACAAAATCAGAATTGCAGAACCTTCCTTTAATTCCAGAGTACTAAAAGAACTTGTATAAAGATACCTAAACAAAAAAAACACAATGACACCAATAACAGCTATCAAAACAGCCATAGCCCTATATATCACTCTAGCCATCGAAAGTGTTATATCTGCATTTTCTGTATTTTTACTACCTAATGCATTGCAATAATTTCTTAGAACCCCCGTTGACATACACGACTCAAAAACAGATATGTAGGAAAAAAAAGAACCTACAATCTGATACAATCCGTACTCACTTTGTCCAAGATATCGAAGTAGAACCGGCA
>ENA-OWPB01003070-OWPB01003070.1-human-gut-metagenome-genome-assembly--contig:-NODE-3070-length-10207-cov-2.528861_pt1 | contig 10207 bp, 10 predicted proteins | sample MGYA00248260_ERZ651838 | MGnify/ENA primary metagenome ERZ651838 (study PRJEB26924, sample SAMEA4378304) | human gut metagenome | biome: human gut; feature: human-associated habitat; material: faeces...
TGAATTCCTTTCCCGCAGGGGTAATGACAACTTGCACCTCCGCCCCTTTCTTCACGAGGGCACGGATAATATAGGCAGCTTTATAGGCAGCGATGCTCCCTGTTATCCCCAATATGATATGTTTACCTTTCAGCATTTTATTCGATATGTAGTACCCCTCTTTTAAAACATAGGTGTTTTGATTTTAAAACATAGGTGTTTTGAAAACGAAACATATATGTTTTGAAAGAGAAGTTCCTTGTTCCATGTTTTATTACAAACGTAACGCCATTATCTCACGCGCTACACGGCTATCTATATTGTGATGTTCACCCAATTTCCACCCCTGTTTGTCCACAGGAGCGGCAAGGGCATCCAAATCCTTTTCTGCAATGCCACATTCACCGAGGCGCGTTTTCAGTCCCATCCGGCAGAAGAAATCCTCGCAGGCGACGATTGCCTTACGCGCCCTTTCCTCTTCCGTTCCATCCGTAATACCAAAAACTACTTCCCCCATACGAGCCAGTTTGACCTGCTTCTCCTTAAACATATAAGTCATGACACCCGGCAAGAGAATCGCCAATGTTTGTGCATGATCCAGGCCGAACTGCGCCGTTAGCGCGTACCCCATGCGGTGGGAAGACCAGTCCTGCGGAACCCCCTGCCCGATCCAGACATTCAACGCATTGGTTGCCGCCCACATCAGGTTGGCACGGATATCATAATCGTTCGGATTATCCAAGACCTTCAACCCCTCTTCATGAATGACACGCATCAGTCCTTCCGAGAAGGCATCCTGCACTTTTGCATTGACCGGATAAGTCAAATACTGCTCCACTACATGAATAAAAGAGTCGACCACCCCGTTTGCCACCTGACGCGCAGGGAGCGAATAGGTCACTTCCGGGTCCAGTACAGAGAATTTCGGGAATACCAGCGGACTGGCGAAATTCAGTTTCTCACAAGTCGATACACGGGAGATGACCGAACGTTCGTTCATCTCCGAACCGGTCGCGGCCAATGTAAGTACCGTACCCAAAGGCAGGGCATTCTTTATCTCGCCACCTTTCGAAAGAATATCCCACGGATCGCCTTCGAAACCGACAGACACCGCGATGAACTTCGTAGCGTCGATCACCGAACCTCCGCCTACGGCCAACAAAAAATCGATCTTCTTCTCTTTGACGACCTCCACGGCCTTCATGCAGGTTTCGTAATGCGGATTTGCTTCGATTCCCGGAAACTCGGTCACTTCAAATCCTTCCAACGCCTTCGTCACCTGGCCGTAGATGCCGTTTTTCTTTATGCTACCGCCGCCATACACCATCAGCACTTTACTTCCTTCCGGAATCAAAGCGGACAAACGGGCTATGGAACCTTTGCCGAAAACAACCTTTACAGGGTTACAAAACTCAAAATTATTCATGATCCTTATTTCGAATTAAAACCTCTCAATTTTATCTCAGTCAGTATTTTCTTGGTGTTCAGAGGGAAGTCGCCATTCATTATCCAGGAATAATATCCGGGATCGTTCTTCAGCACTTCCTCTACCAGACGGCCTTTATATTTACCGAAGTTTATCACTTCTTCCCCCTTGTCGTTATATACCATACGTCCGGCAAAGTCCACATTATTCGTATAGCTCGAATATTGGGAAAGGAAATTAATGTCATTCTGCAACTCCGGATACCGGTCCAACTGCGCTTTCAACACTTCATAAGTCGCCATCGTATCGGCCTCCGCCGTATGGGCGTTTTCAAGGCTCTTGTCACAGTAGAACTTATAAGCGGCCGCAAGCGTACGCTGTTCCATCTTATGAAAAATGGTCTGTACGTCTACATACTTGCGTTTGTTCAAATCGATATCGACACCTGCACGCAGAAATTCTTCTGCCAACAAAGGGATATCAAAGCGATTGGAATTATATCCTGCCAAATCACACCCCTCTATCTGGGCTGCCAACGATTTGGCTATTTCTTTAAAGGTAGGACAGTCTTTTACGTCTTCGTCGGTGATGCCGTGAATAGCGGTCGACTCCGGTGGAATGGGCATTTCCGGATTGATCCGTCTCGTTTTAGATTCTTCTTTTCCATTCGGGTAAACCTTGACAAAAGAGATTTCCACGATACGGTCTTTGACAATATTAATACCCGTCGTCTCCAAGTCGAAGAAGACTAACGGATTTTTCAGGTTTAACTGCATTTCTTATATTTTAATCATTCAACATCATAGGCATCAGCAGCATCAGCAAATCCTCGTTTTCTTCGTTTTCAGAAGGAACGATCAGACCGGCACGCGAAGGATCAGCCAATTCGAGTATCACCTCTTCCGAATTGATGTTGCTCAGTATTTCAATCAGATAAGTTGCCTTGAAACCGATGCTTAATTCGGTTCCGTCAAAACTGCAAACAATTTTCTCTTCTGCGGAAGTAGAAAAATCGATGTCCTGTGCGGAAACAAGCATTTCGTTCTCCTTCAGCTGCAACTTGACAAGGCTGCTGGCCGGATTGGAGAAAACGGAAACACGCTTCAAGGCATTCAGGAAAGAGATACGGTCGATTGTCACCTTGAAAGGATTTTCCTGCGGAATCACACTGTTGTAATTCGGATAACGACCTTCGATCAGGCGGCATACCATTTCGAAATTAGCACAGTTGATATAAGCATTGTTATCATCAAACTTGATGCTGACCATCTCTCCTTCCTTTGATAAAAGGCCTTTCAACAGGTTCGCGGGCTTCTTCGGCAAGATGAAAGAAGCTCTTTCCGGTGATTTTACCGAAAGATTGCGCAGACGCACCAGCTTATGACCGTCGGAAGCCACGAATGTCAAATCGTCCGTGTGAATATCGAAATAGATACCGTTCATTACCGGACGAAGCTCGTCGTCAGCCGTTGCAAACAACGAACGGCTGATACCGTTCAACAACATCTGCACGTCCATCATGATAGAGATTGCATTCTCATTCAGAGGTTTCTGCTGCGGATATGTATCTCCCTTCTGTCCGATAAAATTATATTTACCATTCTGGAAATCGATAAAGATTTCCAGGTTATCGTCGTTAATATCAAAAGTCAGCGGCTGTTCGGGCAACTCCTTCAACGGGTCGAGCAAGATTTTTGCCGAAACCGCGAAAAGTCCGCTTCCTTGTGCATTCATCACGTCAACGGATGTAACCAGACGTGTTTCAGCATCCGAAGCTGTTATAGTAAGTTTATTACCTTCCAGGTTGAAAAGGAAACTGTCCAGGATCGGTAATGAATTCTTAGAAGCAATAACTTTGCTAATAGATTGCAAACGTGATAACAACGCTGTGCTGGATACATCAAATCTCATGGTTCTTAATTATTAATTTATTTCTATTTATTATTTATCAACGTGTTGTAGGTTCGATTCACAGACTGCTCCCAATCGGACAGCTGCAGATTCGCCCACACAAAAGTATGAAAATATTCCATATAACCACCCGAATGAAGACAAAAAAAGAGGTCCTTCCCGCTATGGAAAAGGACCTCTCTTCGTATCTTGATATTACGCTCCGTTATTTAGCGAAATAATCTTTAACAGCTTCGTTAGGAATCATTTCTTCCTGGAAGATGTAAGCACCAGTCTTCGGGGACTTAACCATCTTGATTACTTTAGAGTAGGTACGACCGTCACCTTTCTTAAATGTTGCAACCGCTTTTTTTGCCATTGTTTAATCTCCTCTTACTTAATTTCTTTGTGTAACGTCATCTTCTTCAGGATAGGATTATACTTCATCAGCTCCAATCTCTGAGTTGTATTCTTTCTGTTCTTTGTTGTAATATAACGAGATGTACCCGGCATACCACTGTCTTTGTGCTCGGTGCATTCAAGAATCACCTGAACTCTGTTACCTTTTGCTTTCTTTGCCATTTCTTATTTCCTCCTCAAATTAAGCGTTTAAATAACCTTTTTCAGCAGCTTTCTTAATTGCTGCATCCAAACCAAGTTTATTGATAGTACGCAAGCCAGCGGCTGAAATATTCAGGCTAACCCAACAATCCTGTTCTACCCAGTAGAACTTTTTAGTAAACAGGTTCACATCAAACTTACGTTTCGTTCTTCTCTTAGAGTGAGAAACGTTGTTGCCAACCATTGCTTTTTTTCCGGTAATTTGACAAATTTTCGACATTGCTAATTTTACTTTTTAATATTACGAAATTAAGTCAACTCCTGCTATGTGTCTTCCCTTTTTGAACTGCATCACGAACAAAAACAAAGATTCTAATAGAGTTTCTCTTCTTTTACGGGGCACAAAGGTACAAATTATTTTGATTCACACACAAGAAATCTACAAATAAATCAACACTTTCTGCTATTTTTCCTTAATTTATTCTGTATAAAGGCGTCAAGACCCGCTGCCGCATAGATTGTTATCGCAAACAAATAAGGATAATGATAACGGGAAGTGATCACGAACAAAACCGTTACTGCTGTGCCTAAAACAGGGATCAGAAGATAGATATTCCGCTCTCGTAACAGATCGCGCCGGTTCGTCCAAACGTAATAAAAGAATAGTAAAAGCACCGTGTAATAGACAATGCTTTTCAACGCCAGGGAAACGATTAACTCCATTATCTTCAGATTATTACCCTCCACCTTTGAAAGAACTACTCTAAATCCCATATCCGGCTTTACACGCTCCGTCCAGGTATCTTCACAATACAAAGCAGCCAACTTGAAGGGCAGTTGGGAAACATACTTAAACGGATGCTCCGATATCCAGCGGACTGACGCACGCTTCAGCAGGCTGTCCCGCTCCATGTAGGTATAATCTCCGGGAGGAAGGCAAATATAATTGTCCGGATCATCGAAGCCGTTAAAATTGACTAAACCGTTTGCTTCATCAAAAGAACTCATCGCTAAGTTATAGCCTCCGGACACCGCTTGATAGACAAAATGGCCGGTTCTCTCCTTCGCACTCCGCCCGATCAGGAAAACAGTCAAGACAAGCGGCAAGGCCAATGCTGCATAAGACTGCCACCGGCGCTTTTGCACGATGAAAAGGAGCAAAATCACGAATAAAAAGACAATTGCCAGAGGACGGAACCAGTTAGCCACAGCGATCAGCACGCCGGCGACAGCCACAGGAAACAGCCGGCGAACGTTGCATAGCAGCAGGGCTGTCAATAGTAGGAAAGTAAAAGGCAAATCAGTCAATACAGCTATCGGAGCATATAGGTTCGAAAAAATCAACATATATAAAATAGCAGCGTAATACCCCGTTTTATTCGAAAACATCCGTCCGGCCAACTTCCGTATTTCAAATACCATTGCAATATTCAGCAATAAATTCAGCAATCGGACAAAGGAGAAAGATCCGCAAAGATGATAGATCCCGATCAAAAGGTTTACATACCCCGGACCGAAAATAAAATCCTCATATTGGTTATGCACGTCCGGATACCAAGTGCCCCTCGCGATGCATTCCGAAGCCAGTTTCACATAAGCCTGGGCATCATCGTGGTTGGGCATATTCCAGTATTTTATTACCAGGCAAACCTGCAGGATCACCCATATGACAAACATGATCCGAAAAACGACCGGTATTTTTTTCCCTATCATTTCTTTTGCTCTTTTTGGGAGACAAAGATACAGCCTTTTCACCGGTAATCCGCCCGTGATAAATTAATTCTATCTGTACATTCGAGAAACAACGGGACGTATTTGCAACAAAATCAAACTCGGGATGGTTTCATTTTTAAAGAAACATAAAATAAAAACGCATTTAATATGACACGAGATTTTAAAGAAGCATTGAGACACCGCAGAACTTATTACCACATCACGAACAGTTCTCCGATATCAGACGAACAGATCAAAGAAATCATAGACTTCGCAGTCATGAACGTCCCTTCTGCCTTCAACTCGCAATCTACCCGCATCGTATTGCTGTTAGGCAAGAATCATAAAAAGCTTTGGGAGATAACGAAAGAGACATTGAAGAGGCTTGTTTCAGCGGAAGTCTTCAAAGGGACGGAAGCTAAAATAGACGGAAGTCTGGCTGCCGGCTACGGAACGATCCTGTTCTTCGAAGACAAAACGGTAGTTGAACAGCTGCAAGACTCCTTCCCTACTTATTACGACAAATTTCCGGTTTGGGCACAGCAAACATCTGCCATGCACCAGCTGGCGATCTGGACAATGTTGGAAGATGCCGGCTTAGGCGTGTCCCTTCAACATTATAATCCGTTGATCGACGAAACGGTATATGCAGAATGGAAACTCGACCCGAAATGGGAACTGGTGGCACAGATGCCTTTCGGAACGCCGACGGAGGGACCCGGACCGAAAGAGATCAAACCGTTAGACAAAAGAGTCCTGGTTTTCAAGTAAAAGAACACAAGCATGAATTACGATATTGCAATCATAGGAGGAGGACCGGCCGGCTATACCGCAGCCGAACGGGCAGCCGAAGGAGGCCTGAAAACCGTCCTCTTTGAAAAGAACGCCATTGGAGGCGTCTGCCTGAACGAAGGCTGTATTCCCACAAAAACGTTATTATACTCCGCCAAGATATTGGACAGTTTCAAAACATCCTTCAAATATGGCATTTCACCGGAAGGAACACCGTCTTTCGACATGGACAAGATCATCAGGCGGAAGAACCGGACTGTCAAAAAGCTAACATCCGGTGTGAAGATGCGGCTCACTTCAAGTGGAATCACGATTGTCGAAGGGACAGCCGTTTTGAACGGGGAAACGGATGGAATGATCCGTATACAATGCGGAAACGCCCTTTTCACCGTCAAAAACGTCCTCCTCTGTACCGGCTCCGAAACGGTAATTCCTCCAATCAAGGGACTTTCGGATACAGATTACTGGACTTCGCGGGAAGCGCTCGACAGCAAAGAACTTCCCAAAGAACTTGCCATCATAGGCGGCGGTGTCATCGGGATCGAGTTTGCTTCATTCTTTACCAGCATGGGAGTAAAAGTAAAGGTGATCGAGATGATGCCGGAAATACTCGGAGCGATGGACAAAGAGGCTTCCGCCATGCTCCGGAGCGAATACGCCAAGAAAGGGGTGGAATTTCATCTGAACACAAAAGTGACCGTAGTCAACCCGAAAGAGGTCATTGTCGAAAAAGACGGCAAGACGAATGCGATCCCCGCAGACAAAATCCTGGTCAGCGTAGGCCGCCGGGCAATTACCAAAAATTTAGGTCTGGAAAGCCTTTCCATCGAGACGGACCGCCGGGGCGTCCGAGTGAACGAATATATGCAGACCTCCCATCCGCACGTTTATGCAGCCGGAGATATCACAGGATTCTCGCAACTGGCCCATACGGCCTATCGGGAAGGTGAGGTTGCTGTCAACCATATCCTGGGGAATGAGGAACGGATGGACTACAGGGCTATTCCCGCCGTCGTCTACACCAATCCGGAAGTGGCCGGTGTCGGCAAGACGGAAGAGGAATTGAAGGCAAGTGGAGAATATTACAACCTTGTCAAGATTCCGATGACCTATTCCGGCCGCTTTGTCGCCGAAAACGAAACCGGCAACGGGCTATGCAAGCTCCTGACAAACGTGAACGGCCAGATCATCGGTTGCCATCTGGTGGGAAATCCGGCATCGGAGATCATCGTCATTGCCGGTATCGCCGTCGAGCACGGTTATACGGTCGATGAATTCAAGAAAACCGTATTTCCCCATCCGACTGTCGGAGAGGTGATACATGAAAGTCTCTACCTCTGATAATGCTTTATATCAACAATCCATACACGGATGCCTGGTTCAACCTGGCAGCCGAGGAGTATCTGCTCAAGAACTTTTCGGACGACATCTTCATGTTGTGGCAGAACGAACCGTCCGTCATCATCGGTAAGCACCAGAACGTATGGGACGAGATAAACCGAAACTATATTCAGGAGAAGCATATCAAAGTCGTACGCCGTTATTCCGGTGGCGGAGCCGTCTATCACGATTCCGGCAACCTGAATATCACTTTTATACAAAACAGCAAGGAACTCGCATCCGGCATATTCACAGCCCGGCTGATCGCCTTCCTTGCCACATTCGGCATCCGGGCAGAGGCTGACGAGCGGCAGGCACTCACGATCGACGGGTTGAAAATATCGGGCAGTGCGCAATCCATCCACAAAGGAAGGATCTTGCACCACGCCACCCTCCTTTTCTCCACCGACCTGTATCGCCTGACGACCGCCCTCAAAAATACAGAACGGAAACCGGAAAAAAAAGAAATGAAGCCCGCTCCTTTTTATGTCAAATCCGTAAGAAGCCCGGTCACCAACATATGCACCTATACCCGTAAAGCGGTATCTATCGGAGAATTCAGAGACGCACTCCTGAACTATTTTACAGAAAACAAGACGGACACCCGTCCCTATTCATTCACTGAAGACGATTTGAACGCCATCCGGTCCCTACGTGACAACAAATACGCGACGTCGGCCTGGAACTTCAATATCAGAACATAAAATACACATTTAAACTATGTCGACATTTGAAATAAAAATGCCCAAACTGGGCGAAAGCATCACGGAAGGGACGATTGTCTCCTGGTCCGTCAAAGTAGGCGACGCTGTTCAAGAAGACGATGTCCTCTTTGAAGTGAGCACCGCCAAAGGCAGTGCGGAAATACCCTCTCCGGTTGCAGGAAAGGTGCTCGAACTGCTGTTTTCCGAAGGCGATACGGTGGCCGTCGGTACAACCGTCGCCCTGATCCAACTGGAAGGCGAAGAGGGAGAAGCACCCGAAAGTACCACTCCTGCCGCAGCTAAAAGCGACGAAAGCACAATGGTACAGTCTGTACCGGCAGAACCCGCCCAGCCCGTCAAATCATCCAAGGAAGAAGACGGAAGATGGTATTCTCCCATCGTACTGAAATTAGCACAGGAAGCCAAAATATCGCAAGCCGAACTGGACGCGATTCCGGGAACCGGCTATGAAGGACGACTCAGTAAAAAAGATATTAAAGATTATATCACGACCAAGAAAAGTGGCATCACCCCACAAAGTGATACCGAAAACTTGCGTCAACCGTCGACGCAGCCCACCATCTCCGATCGACGTAACCCACCTTCTCCGGTCGATGGTGTCCACCATCACCAACCGACGCAGCCCACCATCGACGATCGACGCAACCCGGCATCTGTCACCGAAGACGAAACGGTCGAAATGGACCGCGTTGCCCGTATCATATCAGACCATATGGTCATGTCGAAAAAAGTGTCTCCCCACGTTACAACTGTTGTCGAAGCCGACCGCACGAAAGACGCATTTTTCAAACGTGAAGGTGTAGCACTCACTTTCATGCCTGCCATAGCGGAAGCTACAGCAAAGGCACTGGCTGAATTCCCGCACGTGAACGCTTCGGTCGACGGCTACAAAGTCATTCTGAAAAAGCATATTAACCTGGGTATCGCCGTGTCGCTACCCGACGGTAACCTGATCGTACCGGTTATTCATGATGCAGACAAGTTGAATCTGAACGGCCTTGCTGCCAACATCGACACTCTTGCCGCCAAAGCACGCACGGGTAAGCTGATGCCAGACGATATACAAGGCGGAACTTTCACGATCACCAACTTCGGTTCGTTCAAGAGCCTGTTCGGTACGCCGATCATCAACCAGCCACAGGTAGCCATCTTAGGCGTCGGCTTCATCGAAAAGAAACCGGCCGTCGTGGAGACACCCGAAGGAGATACAATCGCAATTCGCCACAAGATGTACCTGTCCCTGTCGTACGACCACCGGATCATCAACGGAGCACTGGGTGGAGAGTTCCTGCGACGCGTAGCGGATTATCTGGAGAACTGGGATAAATGATGATTTATCTGTTACTTTTGGCTTGATCCAAAAGTAACCAAAAGATCAAGGCTTAAGCTGCTTCGCTACTTCGTTCCCTCCGTTCGCTGTCGCGTCTGAAACTCGCTTCGCTCAAACAGCAGACGCTCCGGACGCTCACTGCGGTCTCTGCGCTTTACGCTCACCAGCTTAGGCCGGAGATAGAGCCTAACGGCTCTTCAGGGATTGCCAATGCTGCCTGCTCCTTTGTGATCCCGCATCAAGTGCGGGAACAGGCTTGTCCCCGTGCCCCGCACGGGGCCGCAAAAGAACGATCAGTATCGGCAATCCCAAAAGAAAGCGGAGCTTTCTTGGAAAGGCCTAAGCGGACGGGCGTCAAGCGGAGGGTAAAGACGAAGCGTCCGGAGCCTGCCCTGTTTGAGCGAAGCGAGT
>ENA-OWPB01003075-OWPB01003075.1-human-gut-metagenome-genome-assembly--contig:-NODE-3075-length-10187-cov-3.479274_pt1 | contig 10187 bp, 9 predicted proteins | sample MGYA00248260_ERZ651838 | MGnify/ENA primary metagenome ERZ651838 (study PRJEB26924, sample SAMEA4378304) | human gut metagenome | biome: human gut; feature: human-associated habitat; material: faeces...
ACACCGAAGATCATCGTTCCGATCGTAGGCGTTACCAAACAGGAAATCATCGACGAGGCCAAAACGTTTGATTCTATTCCAGTTGATATGGTAGAATGGCGTGTAGACTGGTTCGAAGGTGTCTTTGATTTTGAGAAGGTAGAAGTCGTCTTAAAGGAACTGCGTGCCGTTCTCGGCGAGACTCCGATTCTGATGACCTTCCGTACCTCCAAAGAGGGCGGCGAGAAATCCATCGAGCCGGAAGATTAGGCAAAGCTGAACATCAAGGCAGCTCAGACCGGCTATGTTGATTTCATTGACGTAGAGATCTTTACCGGCGACGCGATTGTAACCAAGATCATCGACGGCGCACATGCGGCTGGCGTGAAAGTCATCGCTTCCAACCATGACTTCTTCAAAACTCCTGCAAAAGCAGATATCATCTATCGTCTCCGCAAGATGCAGGATATGAATGCAGATATTCCAAAGATTGCCGTTATGCCACAGAACAAAAAGGATGTTCTGACTCTTCTGGCTGCAACAGAGGAAATGGCAACAAATTATGCTGACAGACCGATCATTACCATGTCTATGGCAGGTACTGGCGTGATCAGTCGTCTCTGCGGTGAAGTATTTGGTTCTTCCATGACCTTCGGTGCTGCAAAGAAAGCATCCGCACCGGGACAGATGGGAGTAAATGATCTGAATACAGTCCTTGGACTTCTTCACAATGCAATGTAACATATAATATATTTACTTCTTGAAAACACCGGTATTTTTATTTAATATAGAAATATCGGTGTTTTTATAACTGCAAAGCGTTGAACTGTTACAGTTACATTACCATCTATACTTATTTTAAGGGAGGTCCTTCATGAAAAAAATACTTCACTGGCTGGACGAGAATCTCGAAGAATTTATCCTGGTCATCTTCCTGATTGCCATGACACTGATCATGGGGATTCAGGTATTCTGCAGATATGTTCTTGGAATGTCCCTGTCCTGGTCCGAAGAACTTACCAGATATCTCTTCATCTGGTGTGGATTCTTGAGTGTAAGCTACTGCAGCAAAAAATGCCTTTCTATTAAGATCGAGCAATTTGTCGCAATTTTTCCACGCCGCGGAAAAGCAATCTTCAAAGTAGTGAATCACACCTTCGAGCTGATCTTTTTTATTTACATGATTCCGTTTGCTTATTCTTATATGATGTCTTCTGTTCACAGCGGACAGCTTTCACCGGCATGCGGCATTCCGATGTACTATGTACAGGCCGCACCTCTGGTTTCTTTTGTACTGGTCGCATTCCGTGTCCTGCAGCGCTGGATCATTGAGTTCCGTGTTGCAAGAGGTGAAAATGTATTTGACCCGGCACATCCGGAACGCAATACCCCAGAATCCTTTATCCAGGCAAATGCAGAATCCCATAACGAATCTGCTCTGGAATCAGGAATCGATAACCGCATCAACACGATCAAAAATTCAAATGAGGAGGAACACTAAATGCCAGTTGTAGTTTTATTTATTATCTTTGTTGTCTTACTGGTCATCGCAGTTCCGGTATCCATCACCCTTGGAATCACATCTGTTCTTCCGTCTGTGTTTGATCCGTCCTTTACTGTTGGTGCCAAATATCTGATTCGTGCCATGTTTGGCGGTCTGGACTCCTTCCCGCTCCTGGCAGTTCCAATGTTTGTCCTTTCCGGTATCATCATGGCCAAGGGCGGTATTTCCAAAAAGCTGTTTGATGTTTTTGCCTATTTTCTTGGCAAATTCACTGCTGGTATGCCATGTGCCGTAATCGTCACCTGCCTTTTTTACGGTGCGATCTCCGGTTCTGCTCCGGCAACGGTTGCTGCTGTTGGAAGTATGACGATTCCAATCCTGTCCAATCTTGGTTATGATCTGACATTTTCTACTGCAATCGTTGCAGTGGCTGGTGGACTCGGTGTTATCATTCCGCCTAGTATTCCATTCATCATGTACGGCATGGCATCGGGTGCATCTGTCAGTGATCTGTTTCTTGCCGGAATTATCCCAGGACTCATGATCGGAGCCCTGCTCATGCTCTATGCGATCTATCACTGCAAACGCTACGGTGAAGACAAAGAAAAAATCCATGCAGAGGTACAGATGCTTCATGACAAAGGGCTTCTGAAAGTGCTCAAAGAAAGCTTCTTTGCACTGTTAAGCCCGGTCATCATTCTCGGATGTATCTACACAGGTGTTGCTTCTCCGACAGAAGCTGCTGTTATCTCCGTATTTTATGCCCTGATCATCAGTCTGTTCGTATACAAGAGCATTAAGCTCCGTGATATCTGGCCGATCCTTGTAGAAGCGATCCGTACTTTTACACCAATCCTGTTCATCCTGGCAGCCTCTACTGCCTTCTCCAGAGTACTGACTCTGATGCAGGTACCGCAGACCGTCAGCGAATTTATCCTGAACAATTTCCACAGTCCGGTTGCAATCCTGCTGATCATTAATCTCTTCCTACTGATCGTAGGAATGGTCATGGATACCACACCGGCAATCCTGATTCTGACACCGATCCTGCTTCCGATCGTGCAGGCTATCGGTATGAATCCAATCCAATTTGGTGTAATCATGGTTGTCAACCTTGCCATCGGATTTGTAACTCCACCAATCGGAGTCAATCTGTTCGTTGCAAGTTCACTGACAGATGTGCCGGTTATGCAGATTGCAAAAAAAGCCCTGCCAATGATCGCATTTTTCCTGGCAGCGCTACTCCTGATCACTTTCATACCGGCAATCTCTATCGGAATCTTATAGGAGGAAAGACATGAAAAAATTTACTACATGCAATACATCCGATAAGAAAAAGCGTCACATCCTCCGTATGCTCCCGGTGCTGACTGTGGCTGGTGCTTTGAGCATTGCCCTTACAGGATGTGGTACTTCTTCTGAAGATGAAGTACAGCGTTATTCCTGGCCACTGGCAACCGCCAGCCCGGAAGACACTGTTACACAGATCTTTGCAGAAAAGTTTGCCGAGGAAGTCGCAGATTTAAGCGATGGCAAAATGAAGATCCAGGTATACGCGAACTCCACACTCGGTGGTGACCGCGACCTGCTTGAAACCTGCTCAGATGGAGATATCCCGTTTGTCGTGCAGAATACTGCACCTCAGGTTTCTTTCATGAGTGACCTGGCAGTCTTTGATCTTCCATGTGTTTTTGATTCTCTTGACGACTGTCGTAAGAAGATCGATGACCCGGAATTCTACAGCCTGATCAGTGATGTTTACACCGACGGCGGCTATCATCTTCTCGGTATGGCAGACCAGGGTTTCCGTGTCATGAGCACAAACAAACCAGTCAATAGCTTCGCAGATTTCAAAGGTCAGAAGATCCGTACTATGGAAAACAGTTATCATCTGGCATTCTGGAAGGCACTCGGTGCAAACCCGACTCCAATGAGTTTCAGTGAGGTTTATATCGGTCTTCAACAGCATACGATCGATGCGCAGGAAAATCCATATGAAGTTATCGTTTCCAACAACTTATATGAACAGCAGGATTATGTGGTCGAGACCAATCATCTTCCGCATCTGATCTCTCTGATCGTCAACGATGATTTCTTTAAGGATTTTCCGGAGAATGAACAGGATATCATGACAGAAGCCGCACAACTTGCAACAGAATATGCAAGAGAACAGTCCGATGCACGTATTGCAGATAAAATTGCAACCATCGAAGAAAGCGGTACACAGATCATTACCCTGTCCGATGAGACACGTAAAGAGATCCGCGAGGCATCCAAAGGCGTGTATGATTCGATTAAGAAAGTGATCAAGCCGGAGATTTATGAAACATATATGGATAAAGAATAATACCAGCGCTGAGATGTAAAATTACGTATCCTATCTGTTTTATACAGGCTGTTGAAAAAATCCGGATATACTAAGAAAAGAAAATCCTACAAAAAACGCCCCACAAAATGACAAACTCGCTGTCGCTCAAACAGTGTCATTTTGTGGGGCAAAGTAGTATTTTATTTCTTAAGTATATCTACGAATCTTTTCAAGGCCTGTACAACCCAGACAGGATACGTTTTTTATCCCTCATTCGTGGTAGTTATTCTTATGGGGAACCGGACAGCGGCTGCGCCGTTAGCCATAGACTGGAGGCGCAGGCACGCTCCTCCAGTCTGATGATTCGTATGGCAGATATAAAAACATATCCCTTCGTATTTATCAGATCTTATGTTTTCTATCTGAAAATGCTTCAAAATAAAAAGCGTCTCCTATCTGATCTTCAGGACTTGAAAAGATCTGTTTAAAGTACTTAGAGAATAAAAGATTACTTTGCTCCAAAAAATGGCACTGTCTGAGCAACGTGAGTTTGCCATTTTTCGGAGCGTTTTTTGTAAGCTTTTCTTCTCTTAGTACTTCCAGATCTTTGAACCTGCCTGAAAGAGCAGATAGGAGACGCAATTTATTTAATCTTTCCAGATTCATGAAAAATCTGCAGCCATCAGAAGGGATATGTAATTTATATTATGACTACGATATCATCGTTCTATTTTACATTCAGGTATACATCCTCATGTGTATGGAACCCTCCATCTATGACCACTTCATCCATATTCTCTTTCGTCACAGCCACCGGCGTAATCTTATAATACGGAATCTCATATTCTCCATCATTGGTCGTCTCGGTAACAGGATATTCACAGTCAGCTGACCCGATATCCTCCCCATTTCCAAGCATCACCGCCAGTGTCGCCGCCGTAGATGCTTCCTGCTCAATTGGCTTATACACCGTCATGGTCTGGGTTCCTTCTACAATACGCTGGCATGCAGCCAGTTCTGCATCCTGTGCGACAACAGCGACCTGTCCGGCAAGGCGGTTTTCGGACAAAACTTTAACTACCTGACTTGCCAGATCGTCATTACCACACATAACACCAACAATATCATCCGTCACTTCCAGCCCCTTGTTTACATGGGTTTCCGCTATTTCTGCAAGCCAGTTATCACAATAACCAGAGTAAACGATATTAAGCTTACTATCCACCAGTGCATCTTTAAATCCCTTCTCAACTTCCTCAACATTTTTATCTGTCGGTGATCCATAAATCGCAAAGATATTTCCGCCATCCGGGCAGGCTTTTTTCAGAGCTTCACCCATCAGTGTTCCAACCATCTCATTGTCGATCGTAATATACAGATCCGCATTTACATTGGGAATGATACGGTCATAGCAGATTACACAGATTCCTTTGCTTTTTGCTTCTTTTACCACATCATATAATGCATCGCCATCAATTGGTATAATAATGATCACGTCCATTTTTTTCTGGATGAAATACTCAATCTGAGAAATCTGTTCCTCCACTTCTCCTCCGGCCACCTGCACATTTACTTCTGCCCCAAGACTCTGCGCTGTAGACACAAACATATCACGGTCACGCAGCCATCGTTCAATTACAAAAGAATCAAAGCTAAGTCCAATCTGCAGTTTATCCTCTTCTGTTGTATGTGCTGTTTCCGTCTCCACACTCTGCTTTCCACATCCTGTAAGCATCAGTGCAAGCACTATCCCGATTATAAGAAAAATGCCTGTTTTCTTTTTCATTTTCCATACCTCGTTTTATATTCACTTGGTGTCATATCTGTCTGTTTCTTAAAGATCCTGCTGAAATAATTCGGATCTGTATAACCACTCCGGATCCCGGCTTCTTTAATACTGATATCCGGCTGAGCCAAAAATTCCTTAGCTTTTTCTATCCGCACCTTCGTCACATATTCAATAAAGTTTTCTCCGGTCTCTTCTTTAAAAATCTTGCTGAAGTAATAAGGGCTGATATTTACAATGCCAGATACATCATCCAATGAGATGTCTTTATTATAATTCTCCTGGATATACAGCATCGCTTTCTTTGCAGCAGAATTGGACTGGTCTTCCTTCTGATCCCGGATTGCGCGGCAGGCATTCACCATCTTGTCCAGAAACCATTTTCGCAGTTCTTCATACCCTGTACATGCCATGGCTGCATCAAGATAATCGCGTCGATAGCTAAATCCATAATTGATCGCGCCTGCTTCAAATGCTTTTTTCTCACCCCAGATAATATATTCCAGGGTCTTCAGCCGGATGTTATTCATGTCGTCTGCATAATGTGCCACCATCCAATCAAAAAACACATTTATCTCCTGGATACATTCTTTTTCTTTTCCCTCTTCCAGATAACGGAAAATATTTTTTTCCATCTCTACCGGAAATTCCTCATCATACACACCATTCTGGGAAAGATCTTCGATATGTATCACACGGCTCTTGCTTCCATTCAATGCACGCAGTGCCTCACGATAAGAGCGCTCCATCTCCTGCATTTCCCGTACTCTTCCGATTCCGACACGAAATTTCGCTTCGATACGATCTTCTAATCGGGTAATCAGGCTTCGTGCCTGTTCAACCAGATCGATTCTTTCTTCATATGGATTCTCAGACAGTGCACACGGAACCACGATTGGAATACGATTGGACATGATCGATCCCACTGCACAGGAAAAAGAAGATTTTACGATATCTCTCAATTCCGCATAAAAGTCCTGTGCCTTAACATTCATTCCAACCGGGCTTACCAGCCTTCCATTCTCATAAGACTGTCCAAACTGAATGATCATAACATAGCCCTGTTTTTCCTCAATATCCAGAAGCTGTTGGTAATAGTCTGCCACCTGCATCTCCTGTTGGAAAAGAAGGCTTCCAACAAAACTGTTTTCTACGACCGGAATGACTGTTTCCAGTTTTTCCTGTATTCTCAGAAGGTTACTTCGCTGATTTCTTTTTGTATCAACTTTTGCTGTGGCCTCTTCCACTGCTGCAATAATCTTGGCCTTTGAGATTGGCTTTGTCAGATATCGCTCGACTCCCAGATCAATTGCTTCTTTTGCATAATCGAATTTGTCATAGGCCGATACAACATAAAACAGAGCTGTTGTATTAAATTTTCTTATTTCTCGCATAGCCTGTATTCCATTAATACCAGGCATATGAATATCCATAAATACGATATCCGGATGAAAAGTCTCCGCGATCTCTGTTACGGCTCTTCCTGTTTTGGCAGTTTCCACGATACATGAATCCCCAAATGTACTGGATATAACATTCTTAAAGGCTTCCAGCATGATTCCTTCGTCATCTGCAACTAAAATTCGATACATTCTTCTGTCTCCCCTTTGTTATGCAATATTTCCACATTATTCTCATTCCAGTTCATCTTTATACACAGGAAGGATGATATGAACTCTGGTCCCTTTCCCTGGTCCGTCACTTTCAATCGTAAACAGATTTTCTTCTTTATAATACAGCTGTAGTCTGTCAATTACATTCCGAACAGCAATTCCCGTGGAAAAACGGTCTTCTTCATTCTGATCTGCGCGTCCGGCCATAACCCTGGCTATCATTTCTTCTGTCATTCCCGCACCATTGTCGCTTACTGTAACATCCAACATCTCACCATTTCGGTGAATTTCCATACGGATCCATCCCGTTTCCATACAGTCATGAATTCCATGCTGCACTGCATTTTCAACCAGTGGCTGCAGAATCATACTCGGAATACGAATATTATCAATACCTTCATCCACTTCCTTAATATAGGTGATATCTCCGGCAAAACGGACATTCAGGATATAAATGTAGTTATCTACCGCCCCAATCTCCTCCCAGAGCATGGCGTCTTCTTCCATCTTACGTACATTATAACGGAAAAAATCTGCCATCTTTTCAAGAAAAATTCCTGTATTATCCGCATCCCCCATCATGGCAAGCTGTGCACCTGCATTCAGACTGTTAAACAAAAAATGCGGATTGATCTGCGCCTGAAGGTATTTCAGCTGAGCCTCCTTCAGATGGGTTTCCATAAGAAGCTCCCGTTCCTTCATCTGTGCCTGACGTTCCATGCTTTCCTTAAGCTGCTCAATATTCTGCCGGATACTTTCCAGCATCTGGTTAAAACTTCGTGTTACAACACCAACCTCATCTTCAACAACTACCGGAAGCTGAGGTACATTTAAGTTACCCTTTGCAACTTCATGCGCTGTATTGGACAATGCTGTAAGTGGACGGATCATATTACGGACAAGAAGCGTTGTGACTGCAAGACCAAGTGCATATACAACCAGCATAACGAAAATACAGAGTTTATAGAGTACATTCATTGCCAAGAGCAGCAGCTGGTAATTTGCCGAGTTCGTTTTAAATCGTAAATTATTCAGCTTATAAATATAGACATTGATATATTCATAAAGCTCATTTTCATCTTCGTAGGAAGTTTTGTATTTTTCTACATTTCTTCCTCGTTTTGCCTGAACCGTCTCATTTGTCTGTTCCAGATAACTTTCTGACATTCTCCGGATATTTTTTTCCAGCATTTTCACTTCATTATCCAGATTTCGGTCATTCAGTTCTTCGATCAGATTCTTGTAATTCTGTTCATAACGATAATAATTTTCCAGAGCCTGTGTGCTCTTGGTATTTAAATATTCATAAACCGTACTCTCTACCTGCTCCAGCGATTCCGAGAGTTCATTCACAGCCGTATTACTGGAAAAGACTGCATCAATTCTTGTAACCGCTGTATGAATCTGCTTAAAGATAAACACATTGATTCCCAGCGCAAACACAAGAACCAGAAGCATAACTCCGCTCAGTCGGGTCTGTATAGAGTTTTTTACGGAAGATATCTCTTTTCCCTGTCTCATTTCTCATCCTCCGTCCTGTAATCCTTTGTATTCTCCTTTGTGATCACATGCTGGTTTACACTATAATAGTTATTACTATGTCCAAGTGACAGATACTCATCCAGTGCATTGACGCTGTATCGGCCAATCTCGTCCATATCCAGAGCAATCGCAGAAGAAATGATTTCCTTATCGATGGCATCCAGAATCACATCTGAATAGTAGAATCCGATCACTTTGACATTACCTACCTGGTTATAATCGATCAGTGCCTGATAAACACACTCTGTCACAACTTCGTCCATACATACCAGAACGTCAGGTAGATTTTCATCATTTACAAACATGTCACGTACAAATTCTTCTGTATCAAAATCTGCACTGCTGTCTACACAGTATTCCGTCAGGTCTACAGACTGGCCTGTTTTTTTCTGTGCCTCCAGTTCCTTTTTGACCTGCGAATAGACAAGATTCGTCTCCTGTGTCTTGGAACTGGATGTAGAAAGAAACATGACACTGGTAGTTTCCTGCGCTTTCAGCATGCCGCTGATCTGCTCTGTGTAAGCACTTCCCGTCTGATAACTGTTTAAGCCGACAAAACTGATCCTGCCTGTTGCAGTATCATCCGTCATAACCGTTACTACAGGGATTTTTTCCTTCAATGCTTCATTGATCAGATGCTGCTCTTCTTTACTTCCATCCGCTTCCAGAATGATTCCATCCACCTGGGAAGCAATTCCGATTTTCAGACAGTCTGCCTGAGAATAGCCGTTCATCTGTTCAGGAGAAAGAAGTTCTACATACGCATCTTTCTCTTCTGCTTCCTTGGATGCACTCTCATAAACCGATTGCCACATACCAGTATCTTTATCATTGGAGATCATCAGATAATGTCTCTGATAGCTTGCCGCATGCTCCCCTTCTCCAAGCTCTACTCTGTCCAGACTTTTCTGAAAATAAATCCAGATACCGGAAAGAAAAAAGATGCAGCCTGCCAGGATGCAAAAAACTGTCAGTGTAAATTTCTTCATAGCTTTCATTCTTTCTGTTTATTTTTACCAGATATCAGTGTAACATATTCCACTCCATAGTGCAAAAGTGTTGTTGTCCATTTCATATCCAGTTATAAAAAGGGCCATTGCGTCACACGCAATGACCCTCGTCATTCATTTTATTGATTTGTTATCTGCTTCTATCATCCATTCTTTCTGTTGGATAATACATCGAATACTACTGCGATCAGAAGTACGGCACCTTTTACTACATACTGCCAGGAATCACCGATACCCATGATTGACATACCCATGTTGATAACACCAAGGAGAAGAGCACCGATTACAACACCACCTACAGTACCACTTCCACCGTATGCAGAAGCACCACCGATGAAACAGGAACCGATTGCATCCATCTCGAAGGATGTACCTGTACTACCATTTACAGAACCTACACGTGCTGCGCAGAGAAGACCTGCAAGGCCAGCAAGTAAGCCCATGT
>ENA-OWPB01003079-OWPB01003079.1-human-gut-metagenome-genome-assembly--contig:-NODE-3079-length-10172-cov-12.925472_pt1 | contig 10172 bp, 8 predicted proteins | sample MGYA00248260_ERZ651838 | MGnify/ENA primary metagenome ERZ651838 (study PRJEB26924, sample SAMEA4378304) | human gut metagenome | biome: human gut; feature: human-associated habitat; material: faeces...
CCGGGACTTGCGAACAAACTTGCCATAAAGAAGGCAACAAAAGTTTGTCACAATTTCCCTGAAACTGCTAAGTATTTAGGCGAGAAAGCTGTTCACACAGGCTCACCTATAAGAGCAGAGTTATTTACAGGAAATAAAATCACAGCTCTTGACATGTGTGGTTTCACTGCAAACAAGCCTGTTATTATGGTAACAGGCGGTAGCCTTGGTGCCGAGAAGGTAAATAAACTTGTTAGAGCTGCTTTACCTGAACTTCTTAAAGATTTTCAGGTTGCACATCTTTGTGGAAAAGGTAAGGTAGATGAATCTCTTAATGGTACAGAAGGTTATGCTCAGTTTGAATATATCAGTGAAGAAATGAAAGATTTCTTTGCAATGGCAGACATAATTATATCAAGAGCCGGTGCCAACAGCATTTGCGAGATTTCAGCATTAAACAAGCCTAATATTCTGATTCCACTATCTGCTAATGCAAGTCGTGGTGACCAGATATTAAACGCTAACTCTTATAAGAAGCAGGGCTTCAGTGAAGTTCTAGATGAAGATGTAGCCACAAAAGATGATTTGATTTCAACAGTACATAAAGTCTTTGACAACAAGGACACATACATTGAAGCAATGTCAAAATCATCAGGTACAGGTGGTGTTGAAAAAATTGTTGGCTTAATAAAAGATTTGAGCAAATAAAATAATATAAATAAAATATAAGCCCTATGTTAAAACTGATATGCATACAATAATTTAACTTCATATCAGAATATAACATAGGGCTTTTTTATTAATAACTATTTCAATATTTCTTTAACCTTTGCGGCAATTTTTTCTAAACCTTCTGTGTCCTGTGTGCCAGGTGTCCACTTAATGTTTGCATCATCCTCATCATATCTTGGAATAATGTGAATATGAAAGTGGAACACTGATTGACCTGCTACTTCTCCATTGTTCTGTAAGATATTGATACCCTTACAACCTGTTGCTTCTTTAAGGGCTGCCGGGAATAAAATGTTAGTACTGAAAATATGGTTGCCTGCCTGTTACTAATATGATAATATACAGACAGGGAAACCAAAGCCAGGCGGCTACCCTTCTTTTACGGAGGGATAAAAACACCCTCCAAACGAAAGAAAGGAGGGCGATAAGATGATTACATATTCTGATCTGATTCAGTTTTGTATATTCATTGTTGCCCTTGTTGGTCTTTGTTATGAGATTTTCAAGGGTAAACGAAAATAGCCGCCAACTATTCGCAGTAGTTGACGACTATAAAAATATAGTTTGATACAATATTACGGGTAGCCGCTTGCGGTTTCCCTCTTTGTATTTTCAATATAACATATCTGACACCAGGACGCAAGAGGATAATGAAAACTTGCAAGATGCGTTGCTGGTCGCACATCGTGTAAACAGTAACTTCATCTTAAGAAAAATTAAATTTAATTAAGGATTATAAAGCTACTGTAACCAGGCCTGATATGATAGACTATGAGTTGTGTAAAATATAATTCATGGAGGGGAAAATGAGTAGGATATATAACGCTTTAATTGAACTTGTTGCAGCAGCAGTTTTTATAATTCCGCTTTGGTGCATATATGAGAAGATTTTCTTTCAGAGCTGGAAACGAACGATGGTTTATCTGATATTTGGATTTTATCTGGCAGTAGTATTGGCATTAGTGGGATTCCCGAATATTACGATGCTGCAAATGGAGCTTACAGTGAATCTGATTCCGTTTATTTATATGTTGTCAGATTTTGTTAATGCGTGTTTGAACGTACTTTTGTTCGTTCCGTTTGGTTTCTTTTTACCAATGTTATGGAAAGAGTTCAGAAGTATAAAAAGTGTTGCCCTGGCCGGAATTGTTGCAACGTCTTTTATTGAGATTTCTCAACTTTTTACTGGCAGAGCAACTGATATAGATGATATCATTACAAATAGCATCGGTACTTTGATCGGCTACTTTATTGTACGTTTTGTAACAAAAAACTTTACAAAGCGAACTTTATCAGATTCAAAAATTAATGATTTTTATTTGATCTGTGGTTCAGTAGGTGTTATTATGTTTTTTTTACAGCCATTTGTCTCAACATGGTTATGGGGAATACTTTTATGATAAGCCCGGATATCAGTTTCAATAAGGAGTGAGCGAACATGACATTACAGCAATTAACCTATTTAGTTACGGTTGCGGATTGTGGGAATATTACGGAGGCTGCAGAAAAGCTTTTTATTTCACAGCCGTCGCTTAGTGCAGCAATTCATAATCTTGAAAAAGAGATGGGAGTGACTGCATTTACAAGGTCTAACAAAGGCGTTACTGTTACAAGAGAAGGCGAAGAGCTATTGTCCTTTGCAAGGATGCTCTTAGAGCAGGCTGACAATATGAAAGAACATTTTGGAAATGGAGAGAGAAGAACACCGAAGTTTTCTGTGTCTTGCCAGCATTATTCGTTTGCGGTAAATGCTTTTGTTGATCTGATCAAAGAATATGATGCAGACCAGTATAGTTTTATTATAAGAGAGACACAGACGGGCGAGATTATTGAAGATGTGGCGAGCGGAAAAAGCGAGATTGGAGTTCTTTATCTTTCGGAACACAATGAAGATGTGATTCTGAAGCTGATAAAGAATAATCAGTTGAAATTTGAGGAAATGTTTGTTGCAGAACCGCATGTATTTATCTGTAAAGATCATCCACTGGCAGAGAAAGAAATGATTTCCATGGAAGATTTACGACCATATCCGTATCTTGTTTATGAACAGGGAAATAATAATTCGTTTTATTTTTCGGAGGAATTTATAAGTATGCTTGATTTCCCGAAGAGTATACAGGTGAGAGACAGGGCGACCTTATTTAACCTGGTGATCGGATTAAACGGATTCACAGTAAGCAGTGGTGTGATCGACCAGAAATTAAATGGAAGCAGTATTATAGCGAAGCCATTAGATGTTGACAAAACGATGAGGATCGGTATTATTAAAAAGAAAAATATTATTTTCAGTCGTTATGCATCTTATTATGTAGAGGCGCTGAGAAGGCATTTGTAAAAAATAAAGAGCAGGGATTTCGTCATAATGAAATCCCTGCTTCTTCTTTTACTAGCAGAAGAATTCTTTTGCAGCTCGTACCAGATACTCAGTATCTTTCACACCTGCAGTTTCATAAGGGGAATGCATTGCCAACTGCGGAAGTCCGATGTCAACGGTATTGAGCGCAACCTGAGTGTTGGAAATATTTCCAAGGGTAGAGCCACCGACCATATCAGAACGGTTTGTAAATGTCTGAACCGGAACATCTGCCCGCTTACATAGGTCGCGGAACATGGCAGCAGATACGGCGTCCGTACAGTACTTCTGGTTTGCATTGAATTTCAACACGATTCCTTCGTTCAGGTAAGGGCGGTTTGTCGGATCTGCTTTCTCTGTATAGTTTGGATGAACCGCATGAGCATTATCCGCAGAGATCATAAAGCTGTCTGCAAGATGAACACGATAATCTTCTCCATCATATCCAAGTGCTTCGTGAACACGGATCAGTGTGTCAAAAAGGAATGTGGATGCGGCGCCCTGTTTCGTACCGCTTCCAACTTCTTCATTATCCAGAACACAGTGTACAGCCATACAGTCTTTTTTCTTACCGGAAAGAAAACCTTGAAGTGATGCGAAGGCACACTGCAGGTCATCAAGTCTGCCGCTGGAAATGAATTCTTCAGAAGCCCCCCAGATGGAACCTTCCTGTCGGTTATAAAGGAATAGATCATGACCGAGAATTTCATCTTTTTCTACCCCGGCAGCTTCAGCAATCTGTTCCATAAAAGTTCCTTTAGGAGAACCACAGCCATAAAGTGGGAGAAGATCTTTCTGGGCGTTGTAGTTGTAACCGCTATTGATCTCACGGTTCATGTGAATCGCGAGATTCGGGATCATAACAAGGTCCCGGTCAATATTGACGAGTTTGCTCGTGAATTGTCCGTTTGTCTTATCTTTTATTATAACGCGTCCGGCAACAGAGAGCGGACGGTCAAACCAGGGTGCACAGAGCATACCACCATATTTTTCTACATTTAATTTCACATAATGTTTTTCTACTTCGATCTCCGGATTCTCTTTGATCTTAAAGGTCGGAGAATCACTATGACTTGTCAGAATGTGCATCTTGTCAATACCATTTTCCGGAATTGTAAACGCAATCAGGGAAGAGTCATTTCGTGTAACAAAATAGTGTTTGCCGCATTCTATATTCCAACGCTGATTTTCCTTTAGTTCAGTAAAATCAACAGCAAGAAGCTCTGATTTCATCTGTTGAACTGCATGAAACGCTGTGGGACTCTTTTGAAGAAATTTTAATAGTTCTTGAGAAACTGAATTGTTCATAGATATTTCCTTCTTTCAAATTGTTTTAAAAATCTTTTTTTGCTGATATATTTACTTTTTAGAATAGGGCAAATCAGAGAGAAATACAAGGCGGAAAAGCATAATAAAAAACTTTTTATTTAAGAAGAATTTCACAACATACTGTCTTAAAATGTGCTATAATCTAATTTGGAATGTCAGAGATTCCATTGGAGGAGTACGAATGAAAAAAATATCTTTGAAAATAAAATTAACACTAAAATATACAGGATGCATATTTGTGGCAACAGGCATTGCGTTGTTTTTTGCTACAATGATAAGTGGAACAGATGCGCAGACAGCAAAAGCAATGGCGAAGGTGATACTTCCAATCGTTTTCATCGCATCGCTTGCAATTGGATACTTTCTGGTAAGAGAGGTTCTGAAACGGACTGCAGATCTAGCAGAGTCAGCGGCGGAAATCTGTAGAACAAAAGATTTCTCCAGACAGTTGGAACTGGAAGAATCTGATGCGGAATTTGAGAGACTGCAGCTGACATTGAATGAATTACTTGAGGATGTGCGCGAAGAGGGACATTTTGCAGAAAATGTTGTACAGGAGATGTGGATGCCGGTCAGTGTGATTCTTACAAGAAGCGCATGGTGTCTTGGCGACTGGCGACTGTCCCAGCGTCAGCGTTGGCAGATTGAATTAGTGCAGAAGAAGGCACAGATTCTTTCAGATTTTATTCAGGAAGTCTCATTTTTTGCAAAGGCGGATCAGGGATGTCAGCCAGCTTATAAAAAACGCATGAATATCAGTGAACTGACAACAGGAATTATAGAAGGTCAGATCAGCAGACTTCAGGAAGCAGATGAACCGGTGCAGATAGAATATGAGATTGAACCGGAGATTTACGCAGAAGTGGATGAGAATTGTTATCGGAAGATGCTGTTAAATCTGCTGGAGAATTCCATTGATTATAGTCGAGAGATTGGACTGATCAAAGTTGTTGTTGAAAGCAAAGGCAGTGAGTTTACCTGTAAGATTGCAGATGCGGGAATTGGAATTTCGGAGACGGATCTGCCACACGTATGGGATCGGTTTTTCAGAGGAGATCCTTTAGGTGCCGGAGAAGGTCATTTTGGACTGGGACTTTCTGTTGTAAAATGGATTGCTGAAGTACACGATGGCTGGGTAGATGCAGAAAGTATTCTGGGATCCGGAAGCTGCTTTACAGTGGGGATGCCGTGTGAACCGAAGCCGGAGCCTGAAGCGGAAGAAGTGACTGAGGAAGAGAAGACGGTTGATGCGCTGTTAGAAGGAATTGCTGGAACGGACATAACAGAAGAGGAGACGGATGCAGATCTGACTACAGAAGCAGAAGGAGCAGTTGAGACAGATGCAACTACAGAAGAAGCTGAGACAGAAGTAACATCTGAAATAAATGAAACGGCTGAGACAGAAGGAGTTACAGAAATAAGTGCGGCGACTGAAACAGAGTCAGTGACCGAAAACAGAGATAGCTCAGAAGAGTCCGAAACTTTGGGTGAGACAATCGCGATGCCTGTGATTACAGAGGACACAGAGGACACAGAGGAACAGTCGTCAGAGAATTTTGTGCCGGATGCAGAGAAAGATGAAACAGACGTAAAGAGTGAAATTCCGTTTAGGAAAATCAAAATTTGTTTATCTAAAATCAAAAGCTTTCTTGAGGAAGAAGATGACGAAGAAGATTCAGACGAAGACGAAGAAGCTTCAAATGAATGCGAAGTGATTCCATTTAAAGGCAAAGAGGATTCAGATGAAAAATAAAGGTAACTGTTCAGAGTCAACCTCCAAAATGCTACGCATTTCGTCGGTGTGGCGTATCCGCCAAATAACATCAACACAAATATTTTTCCGTCAATTTTTCCATTAATCTTGAATTTAACAGGCTTTGTTCCGTTTCGAATGTCATTATTAACTGCTCGCCGGGGTAAATATTATTTAATTGATATAATTCTATTTTCCGTACTGCTGCTCTTGCATAATCTTGTTTATCCATCATTCCTTCATGTTCCCAATAAATTTCCTGATAAGTTTTCTTCGACAATAGTGTGAAATCTGGATATACGATACCATATCCTTTGAGATAGAGTGGCTTCTCATATTTATAAGGTATATTGTTTCGATAAAAATAATCAGCAAGTATTTTCTCAGACTTAGATCTGACTCTTTCTCCTTTTTCAGTCAAAATCAGTGGCGTACCTTCTTTGAATTCTTTTCCCTGATATTCTTCTTCATACCACATTTTAAGCAATTGATCCCATGTTGACTCTACTGGAGTTACTAATGCTTGCCTTTCTTTGTTCATTGATGTGTAGATTTTCTCTATTTCATCATCCGAATAACTTTTTGTTATTTTCTTTATTTGCTTAAGTCTTGCTTCTGCTTTTTTCACCACTGATTCATTATAATTCTTTTGTGCCAGAAGCCTTGCCAGTTCCATCTCCGCTTTTGGAATGTAAGTTTCATTATCTGCGCTCATATACTGATAATAACGTGGCTTGCTTTTATCGCATGAAATTCGAAGACGTCCTTCCGGCGCTGATTCCAGACCTGATCTTGCTTTATTTATAATAGTTTCTAAACGCTTTTGCTCCTGAACAAGCAAATGTCTTAATTCTTGCATACGTGTCTCCTTATTAGAAATTGATAGATTTGTTTTTAGAAAAATGTCATCAAATTTTCTTTGATTATTGAATTGTTTTTATTTTTAGATTTTGGGATTTTTAAATTGTTTCAATTGATTTTTATCTTTTCGATTTGTTACTGAATTAGTTCTGATTGCTTTGATTGCTTTGATTACTTTGATCTGTTTTTGATTTGCTTCAGTTGTTTTTGACTGTCTCAATCTGTTTTTTCGGTTATCTCAATCACTTGTAAAAGTTGCTCTACAATTAATTTTACGTGATTCTTTTGACTTGTTTTTTATTTCTACGATTCTTAGGTAACGACACACTCTCCTTTCATTGACTCGCTTAGTGGTTTTGCAGTTCTCGGGTAACGTTACGCCCTCTCTCCATTGACTTATTTTTTCATTTCTTTAATTCTCAGGTAATGCTTTCCCCTGTTTCCATTGACCTAAATAGAATTATTGCCAATCAAGTCACCACACAACTTCCAAGTACTCCCCCAAATATCACTTTTCTAATATAAAGTCAAATTACTGACTAGATGCAAGTGTTTTTAATAGTGAGACTACTCCCCTGAATAACTCTTTTCCACTATATAGTCAAGTTCCTAACCAGGTTCAGGGCTTCTAGCAACGATGTTAGTATCTAAAATAACATTTTTCCTGTACAAAGTCAACAGATTTGTAACACTCTTCCATAGTATTTGTAACAAGAAAATCCAAAATATTGGCACGTAATTTAAACAAGAAAATCTCCTCTCAAATCTTATGGGATCTAATTGAACCCAGTAGATATGAAGGGAGATTCTATTTTGCTATTTTGAGGAAAACGTTTCTACATCTACTATATTCATTGACTTGTTTCGCATTTCTTCAACTCTCGGATAACTGCACGCCTTCTCTTCATTGACCCAAATAAAATTGTTGCTGTGCCTCTGTTTTCTAACAAATGGTAAATGAATATCTGATGTCTTCTTCCGCACTGATATGATATTCGTCTACCACATCAGTTCCCCAGCTGTCGATACCTCCGACTCCTCTTACTGCTCCGTATACACATAAAACAGTTCTTCTTGCTGGCGGTAATTCCTCATGATGCAGAGCATTTTCAATTTCAGATGCTGTATATGGAAGGCATGAAAAAGCAAATTCCTTGTCTTCCTTCTCAATACGGAGTGTCTGTGATGACTGATCTGTTCTACTATTATCAAGACTTGTATGTCTGCTAATTTCAAGCCACTCTGTATCCATTCTCATTCCACATTCCTGTGGGACAAGATAAGGTGTCAGGCTCAAATCCGTCACTTCATAAACACCTTTTTGTGCACCTGCTTTTCTATCCGGATATGTCTCCCCTGATAATCCTTTATAGATATATTTATCTGCAAGTGTTGGCATGATAAAACGCATTCCAAATACCGGAAGCTCAGGCAGTCCTTTTACTCCATTATAATGTACATCCACCTGGATTTTTCCGGACGCATCAACCGTATATGTCACAAGTACCGTTGTTGACGGATTGGATATTGTCTCATAAGTATATTTTACAATGATCTCATCAGCAAAAACATCCCCACCGAAGCTGTTATTGTCCGGTGCATATGGTTTCTGCACTTCTCCATCCATGATAACCTGTGTTTCCTTGCAGTCAATAAACATATCTGCTGAAAGCCAGCTTCCGCTTTTGATATGGAACTTGCTTCCTCTGTCGTTGTCTGTCAGCGCTCTCCAGAAAGTAGGTTTTGGACAACGGTACAGCCACTCATATCCGTTTTTAACGATAGATTCCAGTCCGCCTTGTGCATAAGAAAAAATATAATCAAATCCTTCACCATGTACACCAAGTGTATAGTCACCATAGACCACTCTTAATTTATCTGTATAAGCCATAGTAATACCTCACTTCCTGCATTGCCGGTTTCTCTTTTCTGTCAGCAAATACGATTCCATTTGCTGAGAATTCATAGTCTGAAGGTTTATCGTCAAAGTCTCCGCCATAGCGTAAAACTTCTTTTCCTGTCACCGGATCTTTTACAAGAATTGCCTGATCGATAAAATCCCATATAAATCCACCCTGATACATATCATATTTATCAATCAGCTTCATATAAGATCCCAGACCTCCCATGGAATTACCCATGTCATGCATAAATTCACATAAAATATATGGTTTCTTCGGATTGTTATTCAAATACTCCTCTACATCCTCCGGCTTTGCATACATTCTTGTTTCCAAATCAGAAATCGTATCCTCATATGCCCTATTGTAATAAGAACTTTCATAATGAACTAATCTTCCATCTTCCTTTTCAGCAAAATAAACGTTCATTGCTTCAATGTCATCACCCGCATAAGATTCATTTCCTAAAGACCAGAATAAAACGGATGTATGGTTTTTAAATGTTTCAAAATTATTTCTTGCACGATCAAGCACAGCCTCTTTCCACTGTGGAAAAGATCCCGGCACATTGCAGGATGGTTCGATCGCCCCTAATTTCTGGAAGGATCCATGACTTTCCAGATTCGTTTCTGCCATCACATAAATTCCTGCATTGTCGCACATATAATACCACGGTATCTGATCCGGATAATGACAGGTGCGTACCGAATTAATATTATTTCTGAGCATACATGCGATATCTGCTCGCATATCTTCTAATCCAATGCATCTTCCTGTTTTTGGATTCCACTCATGACGGTTTACTCCTGTAATAACCAGGCGTTTTCCATTTAAATAAATAATCTTATCAATAATCTCAATTCTTCTGAAACCAATATCGTAAGGAATTACTTCTACTAAGCTTCCATCTTCTGCTTTAAGTTCTACATACGCATGATATAAATAAGGATCATGATTATCCCACAGTCTAACAGCTTCTAAATCAATACAGATTGTACCATCTAAGTGGTCATTTTCTTTCTTTAACTGTACAGATTTTTCTGCTACTAGATTTTCTTCCCTGTCTTTTAAAATAAAATCAGCAGTGATATTCTGAGCATCCGGTGCAGATACTTTCATGCTGACAGATACGCTTCCACTTACATTGTCCTGATTCAACACAGGTTGAAACCATACATCATCCATATGTACATCCGGTATCGCTTTCAAAGTAACATTTCTAAAGATTCCAAAAAAGCGGAAAAAGTCCTGATCCTCTAAAAAT
>ENA-OWPB01003095-OWPB01003095.1-human-gut-metagenome-genome-assembly--contig:-NODE-3095-length-10088-cov-2.294030_pt1 | contig 10088 bp, 10 predicted proteins | sample MGYA00248260_ERZ651838 | MGnify/ENA primary metagenome ERZ651838 (study PRJEB26924, sample SAMEA4378304) | human gut metagenome | biome: human gut; feature: human-associated habitat; material: faeces...
GCAGAAGGACATCTGCCAGAGGACGTTCTTTCTACATTGGAAGAAAAAGGTCTGGCTCCGGAAAGAAGGCCGGGAGATGAAGAGATATTAAAGCAGGGAAAAGTAGACTGGCTGGGCTTTAATTATTATCATCCATCCAGGATCCAGGCACCGAAAGAGAAGACAGATGAAAACGGTTACCCTAAATTTTCTGATCCATATGTATGGCCAGAAGCAAAGATGAATATATACAGAGGATGGGAGATCTATCCAAAGGGTATTTATGATTTTGGAATGAAAATGAAAAATGAATATCCGGATCTTAAGTTCTTTGTTTCTGAAAATGGAATGGGAGTAGAACATGAAGACCGTTTCAGGGATGCATCCGGTGAGATCCAGGATGATTACAGGATCGAATTTATTACAGAACATCTCCAGTGGATCTTTAAATCCATTGAAGACGGTGCAAAGTGTCTGGGATATCACTACTGGGGAGTGATCGATAACTGGTCCTGGAATAATGCATTTAAAAACAGATATGGTATGATAGAAGTAGATCTTATGGGGAATTATTCCAGAAAACTTAAAAAGTCAGCCCGCTGGATGAAGGGACTGCTAGAAGAAAGGGAGGCAAAAGTATGAAAGAGGTATCATTTCAGGAGTCAAAGTTTGTAGAGAAATTTACGATCTTCGCATCAAAAATGGGAAATGAGATCCATTTACGGTCCCTGCGTGATGCATTTGCTACCATTATGCCGCTGTATATCCTGGCAGGTCTGGCAGTGCTGATCAACAATACGGTATTTGTGTGGCTGTTATCCGGCGATACTCTTACAGGAGCCCAGTACTGGGGCACTGTGATCACAAACGGAACTTTAAATATCAGCTCCCTGCTGATTGCACCTGTGATCGGTTATTGTCTTTCAAGAAACAAAGGCTTTGATAATCCCATGGCAGCGGCGATTGTTTCACTGGCAGCCCTGGTAGTTATGATGCCAAATGTAGTCAGCGTAACCCCATTAGAAGGAGGCGAGAGCGTAGCAGTATCCGGCGCCTTAACTTTTGGAAATGTGGGAACACAGGCGATGTTTGCGGGCGTTATCATCGGCCTGATCGCAACAGAACTTTTTGTATGGATCTCAGGGATCAAAAAGCTGCAGATCGACCTGGGAGACAGCATCCCGCCGTCTGTTGGAAAATCATTTAACGTTCTGATCCCGTTCATCCTGCTGTTATCCGGTTTTGGTCTTATATCTGCAGTTCTTAACAATGTATTTGATACAAACCTGATCCAGATGATAACCACTCTGATCCAGGAACCACTGCGTACCGTTACAACCGGCCTGGTTGGCTGCGTGATCCTTTACAGCCTGGGAAATTTCTTGTGGCTGTTAGGTATTCATCAGTCTGTTATCTACAGTTCCATCCTGGAGCCGCTTCTGATCGTAAATATGACACAGAATATGGCTGCTTATGCAGCAGGTGAAGCGATTCCCAACATTATCAATGTAGCTTTGGTGCCTGGATTTGGTATGATGGGAGGTTCCGGATCTACCATCTGCCTTCTGATCGCTACCTTCTTAGTTGGTCGCAACAAAGCAACAAGAGGCGTTGCCAAAATGGCATTCGTTCCGGGATTATTTAACATTAATGAACCGGTTATCTTCGGATATCCCATTGTATACAATATTTCCCTGATCATTCCATTTATTTTAACTCCTGCATTAGGTATTATTATTGCATATGCAGCAACTGCAATGCATTTTATGAATGAATGCGTGGTATATATTCCATGGACCACACCGCCTCTGTTAAGCGGATATCTTGCAACAGCAGGTGACTGGCGTGCTATCCTTGTACAGGCACTGATCCTGATCTTAGGTGTGCTGTTATATATTCCTTTTGTAAAGATCAATGATGTTGTTATGGCAAAAACGATGGGTGAAGAGTAAAGGAGAAGATGAAAATGAAGAAGATCTTATTAGTATGCAACGCAGGAATGTCAACCAGTATGCTGGTGGCAAAAATGAAGAAAGCAGCACAGGCAGATGGGGTCGAGGTTAGTATTGAAGCAAAATCCCTGGCAGACGCAAAGAAAGAGATCCAGGAAGCCAATATTGTCCTTTTAGGACCGCAGATCCGCTACGAACTGGAAAATGTAAAGAAGCTGGCAGGAAGTGTACCGGTAGAAGCAATTGACATGAGGGATTATGGCATGATGAACGGGGAGAAAGTGTTAAAGCATGCTATGGAGGTGATGGGATAATGGACGAAAGCATGGTTATGGTATGCATGCAGATCATCACAAATACAGGAAGCGCAAAATCTTCTTACATAGAGGCCATTCAGAAAGCAAAAAAGGGTGATCTTGGGGGAGCCGAGATCAGCATGAATGAGGGAGATGACCTTTATGCCCAGGCACATGAAGTCCACACTTCTTTAATACAGAAAGAAGCTTCCGGTGAAAAAACAGAGTTTTCCCTGATCCTGATGCATGCAGAAGATCAGATGGCAAGTACGGAAATGGCCAAGGTAATGGCAAGGGAGTTTATTGAATTATATAGAGAGATGAAGGAAAGCAGATAAGGTATCTGCGAATAGGAAATACCCAGGCGGGTTCGGGAAACGATCGCCTGGGTATTTTTGACTTTTAATCCATCATACCCATCCGTTCTCTGTATATTCTCCATTGATTTTCAAAGAAATAGTCAACATCAGGTAATGGACGTACAGGGCGTCTTGAGGCAGACGGTGTTCCCTCTTTTAAAGTTACTTCCTGGACTTCCTGGCCATGCATTTTCTGGTCCAGTCTGCAGCGATATAATTCTCCAAAGGTTTGGCAGCCTGGAAAGCCTGGGAGTTCTCCTGTGGAATCTGTATATAATGCGGAACCTCGGCTTCCTCCGCCTGCTTTTGCGTAGTCTAACATGGCAAACAGATACATTTTTTGAGAAAGAAGCATATCGTACAGCTTGTAGAACAATGAAAGTTGTGAAACAGAAGGCGATTTTGCTTTTTGCATAAATTGACATATGTCATCCTCTGTTTCTTTTAAAGCTGTTTCCATTTGCACCTGGTTGCGGATCATACCTGCAGCGGCACTCATTCTTTTAGAGGCATTTATCCACAGTTCGGACAATGGGCAGTTTCCTTCTGCATGTTCTGAAAGTCTGATCCGATCCAGCGCCTGAATGCGCAGCCTTTCTTTTATACCACTCTCGGTGGAAGGGCTCGCTTCTTTCATGTGTGTTCTTTTTTTAAGAAAAATTCCTTCAGCCGCCCGGACAGCACCTACCTGACCTGCATTTAAAGCAGTTCCGCCAGGTCTTGTAACTCCATGACTTGCACACACTTCTCCGATCGCGTAAAGACCAGAGAGATTGGTTTCCCATAGATGGTTGGTGGACAGACCACCGTTATTATGTTGGGCACATACGGCAATCTCCAAACGTTCTTTAAACAGATCTACATGGTGATCCTGATAAAAAAGAATAGCAGGCTCGTTCATATGCTTTAAACGTTCAATGGGTGTTCCGAAGCAGGCTCCGGCCTGGCTTAAATATTCTTTTGCTTCCGGGATCATAGATGCATAAGGAAGATCCCTGTCTTTTTCAAGGTTTCCTGGATTGACCCTGTAATCCAAAAATACTCTGCGTTTTTTTAATACAGTCTCCTGGTAAACCAATAGGTCGATCACCGAAGAGCCGCCAAAAATTTTATTTACATCAAATGGCCATTGATAACCTTTCAAAAAAACCATAGAAAGCAGATCTGGCAGTTCATTAAAATAATCAAGAAGAAATTCTTTTTCATCATTTCCGTCCTGGCCAGTAGAAATAAAGCTTGGAAGTACCTGCATATATGTTCCGCTTACATTCCATCTTGGATTTAAAGAAGCCATTCCAAATTGCCATTCTGTCAGGTTTTTCCCAGAAGCACCAGCTTCAAATGCCATACCTGTGGAGCCGGTTTGCGAAACGGGATACACACTGTCGTGATACATGCCAGCTGGTCCGCCTGTTGCGAGGATCACATTTTTACACCAGATGATTTTATAAGCAGGTTCGCTATGAATGTTTTTGTCCAGGCAGAGGATTCCCTTTACTTGGTTCATGTATGTAAGGATCTGAATAGCCTGCATCTGATCCAAAATTAGGATCTGTTTCTCTTTTACAGATCTTTCAAGGGCTTCCGTCATAAGCTTAGAAGTATAAGGACCGGCACTGGTGGCTCTTCTTCCTCTGTCATGATCTGTTTTATATCCCATAAATTCACCGTGCTCTGTGCAGGGAAAAGGAACTCCCAGCTCTGTAAGGGCAAAAAAACACCGGGCAGAAAGAGCCGCTTCACATAATGCCTGGTCTCCGTCTACACATTGTCCTGCAAACAGGTCTTCTGCCATATTTCTTACGCTGTCAGCATCGTTTCCTGACAATGTAAGCTTATAATAAGTCTGCTTGTCTGAACCGGTATTTCTGGAAGTACCTGATTTTATATTTTCTGTTATGATTGCCAGATCTCTTTCACCGTTTTGATATAAGCGTAATGCGGCCTGAAATCCTGCTGCTCCACTTCCGATGATAATATGTGTAATCGTTTGTTCAGTTAGCTTCATCTTGTCTCCCTTTCTGATCATAAGAGATCACAGTAAAAAACGCCCAGAATAATCAGAAAGAAGATCCGAAAACTATTCTGGGCGTTTTTATTTTTGACAAAAAGATATAAAAATGAATTGCAGATGTAAAATTTAGCAAAGTAAAGAACGGACGGTTTCGCCGGAGATCACTTCAACTGGGGTAAGGACTTTTACAGGCAGACAACTGCCGTTGTTTAGCTGCCATATCATATGCATTACCGTAGATTCGGAGATAGCTTCGATATGTGTTTCCACTGTAGTGATCCGTGGGCTGATAATATTATAGTAGCCCAGATTATCATAGCCGATCACACTTACATCGTCAGGTACAGTACGACCGGTTTTGCAGATGGCATTGATGGCTCCAGTTGCCAAACGGTCATTAAATGCAAACAGGGCAGTAGGCATTTCGCCTGTGTAAGTGTTGAAAAAGTTCAAGCACACCTTTTCAGCTGCGTCATAAAGCCAGGAGCCTGTTTCTAAGATCAATTCAGGAGGAATAGAGAGTCCTTCTTCCTGGAAAGCCTGGAGAAATCCGGCGGTACGTTCCTGGTTACTTAAATAGCTTCGCACACCTGCCAGTAAAGCGACAGTTTTGTGTCCGTGTTCGATAAGATATCTGCCTGCAAGATAAGCTCCTTTGCGGTTATCTGATAAAACAGAAGGAAGCTTGTCGGAGTAGCTGTTGACTAAAACACAGGGTATTTTCTGACTGACAGCATATTCAATGTGTTTTTGAACAACATTACTTACAAAAACGATTCCGGAAAGACCAAGTGCTGTAATCTTATCTGCAATATTATCGGAAGCATCCAGTGTAGTGTAGATCAGGGAACAGCCGTTTTTCTGAAAATCACGTTCCAGTATATTAAACAGGGAAGAGTAAAATGGTTCGGTTATAATATTTTCTTTTGGGAGGAAAAAACCGATGTTTTTGTTGGTGATAACTTTTGGGGACTCTGGGGCAACCGGGACACTGCTTAAAACAATAGTGCCTTTTCCGGGGCATTTTTCGATCAGCCCTTCGTCTGCTAACATCTGCATTGCTTTTCGAAGAGTGCTGCGGTTGACATCGTATTTCAGGGAGAGGACCTGCTCTGTGGGGAGCAGGCTTCCTACCTTGTAGACATCATTCAGGATATCATTTTTGATGTCATTATAAATCATGGAATAACGAAATTTTTCTTTGCTCATATTTTACCTAACTGAATCGTTTGTTAATTTGTTGACTAATATTTATACATAAAGTATACATTTAACATTTTAACATGTTCAGCTCTTTCCTGCAATTCATGTTTTAAAAACCTGCCGATCAGTCTTTCATAGCCAGCTCATATGCTGCTTTCATCAGTTCCTCATTCAGAGGACGTGGATTGCAGGTAATATGTCCGGTAGTTCTCTTGATCACATCGATCAGATAATCCATGCTTGGTTCTTCCTTTATATATCCCTTTAAGCAGCGAGGAGCATCGATGGATTTCTGCAGAGAAGTAATTTTGTCTAACAGAGCCTGTACATTTTCTTTGTCAGAAGCACCTTCTTTGTATACGCCGAATGCCTTGGAGATTTCTACATATTTCTTCTCTGCATATTCCTGATTCAGGATAATGGAAGCTGGCAGGAAGATGGAGCATGCATCGCCGTGAGGAATACCGTATTCGCCTCCTAAAGGCTGAGCCATGATGTGAGCAATACCAATACCTGCAGTGATGGCAACACCGCCGAAGTAGCTTGCAAGCATCATTCCGGCTCTTGCTTCCAGATTATCAGGATTGCGGTAAGCTTCTTCCAGATATTTGTTTACCAGTTCAATCGCCTTTAAGCCGTACATTTCGGTGATAGGTGTTGCGTTTAAGGAAACGTAAGATTCAATAGCATGACTTAAAGCGTCCATTCCTGTAGCAGCGGTAATACGTGCAGGAAGAGCTAAAGTCAGGCTTGGATCCAGAACAACAACATCAGCAATCATGGTGTTGTGATACAGACTCTTCTTTAAGTGGTTGTTATTGTTGATAACAACGCTGGTCTTAGTAGCCTCAGCACCGGTTCCGGAGGTAGTTGGGATAGCAATGAACAGAGGTGGTTCAACGGTAACAGCTTTTCCTCTCATCTGATAGTCTTCGGTGTCGCCGCCGTTAACAGCCAGCATACCGATCACTTTTGCTGCATCAACAACACTTCCGCCGCCTAAAGCAATGGTACAGTCACATCCTTCTGCAACGTAAATATCGCGTCCGTGGTCAATAATCTGAAGAGTTGGCTCAGTCTTTACTTCGTAAGGAACAACAGCCATACCGGCGTCTGTTAAAAGAGAAGAGATCTTCTTGAAGGCATCAAACTCAGCGCTGAAAGTTACAAAAAGAACTTTTTTCTTGTTGTACCAGTTTAAGATCCCCGGGATCTCTGTTACCTTATTTTCGCCGAAAATAAGACGTCTGTTAAAAACCATTTCAAAACCATTTGTGATTGCCATGATACATCCTCCTTAAAAATGTGTTTGTTTTGTTTGTTGATTTGTTGAGATGTCAGAAGAATTTTTACATTTGATAGTATACATGTTTTGAACAACAAAGTCAACAAAATAATCAACAAATTATTGAAAATGTTGCGAACATATAAAAACATATATAAAGAAGATAAATGAACAAAACGCCTATAAAAGGTGGTGAAAGTGAGAAGTATCTGTGAAAAATATAGGAAATATGAGGGGAATAATGGGCGAAAAAAGTAAAAACAACTAAGGGGAACGAACGAAAATTTAAAAATAGTTGACATTAATATTGACAACCTATTGAAAGATATGTATACTTAGTGATGTAAACAAATGTTGACAATGTTGACAATATATAAAAAGGAGTCAAGGTTATGAGCGAATGTTTCTATTGTGAAGACGGGGAAAAGAGAAAGAGTTTAATGATCGAGATCTGCAAGTTAAACTATTCTACGATCTACTTAAACAGAAATCAGAAATATCCAGGAAGATGTGTTGTAAAGCTGAATGAGCATAAGACAGAATACTTTCAGATGACCAAAGAACAGAGAGATGGATACTTTGAAGAGCTGGCAGCTACAGCAAAAGCAATCTTTGAACTGTATCATCCAGATAAGATCAATTATGCAACATTTGGGGATCTGGTACCTCATGTACATGTACATGTTGTTCCTAAATATAAAGATGGTCCAGATTGGGGTAATCCATTTGATGATACACAGGGAAAGAAAGAACTGACCGATGCTGAATATCAGAAGATGGTAGATGAATTAAAAGAAACTATATTAAAGGAATTAAATAAATAATTTTAGGAGGATGGCAAAAATGAAAAAAATGTTAGCAGCTGCTTTGGCAGCATCTATGGTTATGGGACTTACAGCTTGTGGCGGTTCATCACAGCCGACAGAAACAAAGGCACCTGAAAGTGCAAAAGAAACAGAGGCAGCAGCAGAGGGAACAACAGAGGCTGCAGCAGCCAACAGCCGGAGAGGAAGCCGCAGCAGACGCAGGAGAGAAAAAGACAGGATCTGAGATGACCTGGAAGCTGGCTACTGACGCAGCAAAAGATTATCCTACTACAAAGGCTCTGATCAAGTTTGCGGATGAAGTTTATGAGAAGAGTAACGGACGTATTGCAGTAGATGTTTACGAATCTTCTATCCTGGGTGATGAGGTTTCTTATATGGAGCAGCTCCAGGCAGGTACTGTTGACGTAGCTAAGTTATCAATCGGTACATTAAGCGGACTGTATGAAGATACACAGGTATTCTTACTGCCATTCCTGTTTAAGAACAACACAGAGATGTGGAAAGTTCTGGAAGGTGATGTTGGTACTACCATTAAAAATGGTCTGAATGATTACAGCATTCAGGGAATCGGTTTCACAGACTGTGGAAGCCGCTGCTTCTATACTACAACAGAAGTAAAGACAATTGATGATTTCAAGGGACTGCCGATCCGTGTACAGAACAACCAGTTAATGAACTCCATGGTCAGCAACTTAGGTGCTAACCCTGTAAACGTAGCTGCAAACGAAGTGTACAGCGCACTGCAGACCGGTGTATGTAAGGGCGGCGAGAATAACCCTAACATCATCCTTTCCGACAGCTTATATGAAGTTGCTCCTTATGTTCTGATGGACAACCATACAACTACTATGGACGTGATCTGCATGAACCTGGATCTGTGGGAGTCCTTAAGTGATGAAGATAAGGCAATCGTAGACGAAGCAATGGCAGATGCAACTGCATATGACAGAGAAATCTGGGATGCTTCTATTGATGAGTCTCTTCAGACATTAAAAGACAAAGGTGCAACTATTGTAGAACCAGATGACGCAACTTTAGATTCCTTCAGAGAGGCTATGGCTCCTATTTATGAAGAATACTCTGCAAAATATGCAACACTGTTAGATGCCATCAATACAACATTAGGAAAATAATAAGCTGGTTTGATAATTTTAAAGAGGGTATAGGCGATGAAAGAAAAAATTGAAAATGCGATCGGGCTTGTATATACCGTCGTAGAAGCGCTCTGCCGACTGGTGCTGATCTTTATGGTATGTACAGTAACAGCGCAGGTAATCAGCCGTGCTCTTGGAGGTAATATCAAGTGGTGCGAGGAGGTCATGCTGATCCTCCTTGACACCATGATGTTCTTACTGCTTCCGGTGGGCATAAAGGATGATCTGCATATTCGTATTGAAGTATTTGCGAAATATTTTCCAAGGAAGGTAAAGGTATTTCTTCTTTATTTCAGCAATGCAATACTGTTAGTAGTATCTCTTTGCATGATCCGTTATGGATTTTTCCTGATGGAAAAGACAAATTCTAAATTTACGATTACAGGTCTTCCAAGAAGATATCTGTATCTGGTCACCGTTATCAGTGGAATTCTGTGCCTGGTCATGGTTGTTGCAAAGTTCTTTGGTATGTTCCATACGAAATCCACAGACAATTTCCTGGAATCCAAAAGCGAGCTTGAAAATTAACAATGGTAAAGTGATGATAGAAAAGAGGGATTAACACTATGGATACAAATACAATAGCCATGATCATACTCTTTGCAACATTTATGATTTTTATGGTTTTGCGTGTACCTGTAACATTCAGTATGTTGGGTGCCTGTGTTCTGACCGCCCTTTACCTGGGACCGAAATATGTATCATCGGTATTCCTGCGTTTGGGTGACGGCGTACAGTCATTCTCATTTTTAGCAATTCCGTTCTTTATTTTTGCCGGTGATATTATGGCAGAAGGCGGTATTTCGGACCGATTGGTAGAAGTGGCCAACGTTATGGTAGGTCGTTTCCGCGGCGGTCTTGCCTATGTAAACGTAATCGCTTCAACCTTTTTTGGTGGTATTTCCGGTTCACCTACAGCGGACGTATCTTCCTTAGGACCGATCGAGATCGGTATGATGACAAAAAGTGGTTATGACAAAGACTTCTCTGTTGCAACTACAGTAGCAACTGCTACACAG
>ENA-OWPB01003103-OWPB01003103.1-human-gut-metagenome-genome-assembly--contig:-NODE-3103-length-10064-cov-9.645819_pt1 | contig 10064 bp, 11 predicted proteins | sample MGYA00248260_ERZ651838 | MGnify/ENA primary metagenome ERZ651838 (study PRJEB26924, sample SAMEA4378304) | human gut metagenome | biome: human gut; feature: human-associated habitat; material: faeces...
GGTAAACGCTGCGGTCTATGACCGCCCTTGACACTCTTTTCCTTATGGCTTTGATAATAAACAAGGGGAAATGGCTTCTTGTGGCATTTCTGCCACTATGGTATAATGAGCGACGCTACCACCCCTATACAGGTACAGAAAGGGGGTGTGCCACCATGAGTATATTTTCGTCTTTCTTACTCTCTGTCTTGGCAAGTGTAATCGCCTACTACATCTGCAAATGGCTGGACGGAGATAAATAGGCGGTAGCCAGCCTAAGGAATAAGCCACCTTGCCACAACGGAATAGAAAAGCCCCGGAGTTGCGACCTCCGGGGCTTTTTGCGTGCCACAATGAGCACTTTCGTCTTTCTTGCCTACTGGCATTATAGCATATGCCTTTCAGCATTTCAAGTATGCCCTACTTCCACCACTTATAAACCGTATGCTTTGCAAGTCCTGTCTCTCGGATGCAGTCCGCTTTTGTTCCCAGAGGGTTGCTTTCTCTCCATTCTTCGACAATCTTCGCCTTGTCTGGTCTCCCTTGTAGAGCTTTGCCCCTGTCCTCATTCATTGTTTCAAGGGTAAAACGTGCGATTTTTAAGTGCGTGGCTTGCTTTCTGCCGTTCCTCTTATTTGGCGGTATGACAACTTTCGTCTGCTTCTCTATCCATTCTCGGCTTGCCATAGTCGAAAGTAGCTTGTTATCAGCTTTGAGGGCTTTCAATGCGTCCTTTACATCTTCCCTTGTAAAATGGTTGTCCTCATCATCTGTAAGGCTCTCCAGATGCTCCAAAAATGAATAGGCATCTTGCCTTATTCGTCTTTCAGATATGCCACATTTCAAGCCATACGCACACAATGCCATGATTGAGAAGTACCTACCGCCTACCTTTACTTCGGTAAAAATCTTGTTCTTCCACCACTCATAAAGGGCTTCATTACACACCCATGTGCCTTTTTTCTTCGGTCTGCCCTCTACAACTCGCTCTTGATACCACTCTGGGTACAGCTTCTTTGCTTCGTCCAGTGACAGCTTACTCTTTTCTTTCTTCGGCTTCTCTGTAAGTACCGATAAATCAACCTTACAGTTCGGTATGCTGTCCTTTATATCTTCCAGAGTATAGCGGTTATCCGACATCTTATAGGCTTTCACTGGGAAGTCTGCCCCCAGCTTGCTCTGGCTCCCAACACACCTAAAGCCTTGATAGATACCTGTTATATCTGGGCTGTCTGGTCTGATACTGCTCGTATCGTTCCATAGTCTGCGGATAAATGCTTCTTTCAGCTCCGCAAGGGTATCTTCCAGATTATGATACAACTGTACTGGCTCTTTCAAAAAGTAATAGGCATGGACACCCTTTCCAGAACTCACAAGGTAGGTCGGTCGGAGCTGTACTCCGTTCCCGAATTGCTTCAAGAGGTTCTTCAACTGCTGTTTTCCGACATAATCAATATCTATTGCAACCGCATACAGTTCATGTGCGTTCTGCTTCGTGTGTGTCTTGCCATAGAACGTGATAGGCGGTATCAGTCCGAACTCGTCCCCTATGACCTTATCAAGCATATTCAGACTATCATCTATAACCCACTGCTTCGTTCTTCCCTTTCCAGATGGTCTTATCTGGGTTGCAATCACATTTCCTTTTCCGTCATGCTCTGCACTCTGTAAGCTCCCCTCTGGGAACAAGTCACGATAGAACTCATGGGGGCTGACCTCTGGAAAACCTCTCTCCAACATCAGCTCCTCTTTATCCCTATATACCTTTCTCCACTCATACATTGTTTTTGTATTTCTACGCATATTTTTCTCCTACTTAGATATATTATATAATATACTGCCCTTACTCCGCTTGACCGCTAATCTTATCAATAGATTTTTGCACCTTTTTCTCTCAAGTATAAGGGAGTGCCTTTTTGGTGTCAATATCTACACCTCACTCCCTCTCGCCTTCACCGCTAATCTTATCAATATATTCCCCTCCCTCTTTATTTACTTTTTTACTTATTTATGGTATAATTTTAACAAATAATCGCAAAACAAAAGGAGGTTTTTATTATGAAATGTAAAAAATTGTTTGCTCTAGCTCTAGCAATGGTAATGTGCGTACCAATGAGTTTTAATGCATTGGCTGCTCAAAACAGTACCACACAAGCATCTCCAGCAACATCTATTGAGGCACTTTTAGGCTCTGATTTTGAAGAGACGTTTAGTGAACAAGTAGAATCTCGTATCCCTGCTCCTCCTTTGACTTCAGTTCATGTTTATTTAGTAAACTCTGAACAGGCAGGACAAGAATATATTGCACCATACCAATATGCGACCAATTTAGACCATGGCGGTAGCTGGATTCAACTGATTACTCTTGATGTAGGTTACTCTGGTTGGCGTGAAGCAACATTTGATGGTAATAAAATGGACTTAACTGATGTAGTCCCTGTTGATACTGATGGCGATACTATCTTAGATGGTTATTTAGGACTATGGACATTAGATGTAAATTTCGATAACGGAAAATTTATATATCATGCAACACCTGAATATTCTGGAAGACAATACGAAGCCTGGATTAATGTTATATAAAAGGGAGTTCTTATGCGTATAGTACCTAATACATATAATTCTTACAATTATCAATTAAATTTACAAAATACTAACAGAAGACAAACTAGCAATTTCTTACAAATGGTTGGGCCAAATGCAACAGACCAGGTAAAAGAATCTTGGAAAAAAGCTGAACAGGAAGTCGGTGCTAATGGATTTGCTTTAGCTTCTGATGGTAAGTTTACTCAGCTGACCGAATTGATGGGTATGTCTCTTGTAAAATACCATCAAACTGGCAATATGGATATACTAGGAGACACTAATTCCTCCGCACGTCAAGCAGTCCAAGAAGCACTGGATCGTTTAAAGCAAAACGGAGTATCAACTGACGAAGAATTAAAAGAAAAGGCATTTTATGAGTCCTTCTTGAAATATTTATCATAACCGTGGTTGCATGAATGATAGAAGCAGGAAAACTTTATATTTTCCTGCTTTTTTTATTTCCTCACTCCCGACCGCTAATCTTATCACAAACTTCCCAGAAACGATGTGATTGCATTAAATATCAGTATTGCACAGGTTCCTATACTGCAAGTCATTCCTGCCCAAAACAAATATTCCTTTGTTCCCTCAAACTAAAAAAATCGCTCCTTACTCTCCTCTAACTCCCGGACTTTCTGCTTCATTACTGCCGTAAGTGTTTCGGACTCTTTTTCAAGGGCTTCTGTAACCCTCTGTATAGCCTCTAAATTCGCCTGTAATGCCTTTCTAACCTCTTGGACGGTACTTTCTCTAACCTCATCTCTCAGGCTCCCAATTTCGGCTGATATGGCGTTCTGAAGCAGTTCGTTGCCGTTCTCTAACTGCTCTACGTTCTTCTTCAGCTCGCTGATGAGCTGCCTGCTCAGTTCGGCGTCTCTCTGCCTGTTCTGCTCTGCCCTTGCTTGTCCTTGATTTGACTGCTTCATCAATTCCTCGCAGCTCTCGCTCGACAAAGCTAAGGCTTCCTTCAGCAGGCTGTTCTCCAGCTCTGTCCGGCTCTGACGGTTCAGTTCTTGGATCCGTTCTCTCGGACTTGCCTGCTCTGACTTCTGCTGTTCGTGCATTTCTCTCAAACTCATGCTCCAGTTCCTCCTTTCCAAAACCCATGTTGTAGTATTTTTCCAGCTTATTATTACGAATTTTGCAAGCCTTTTCTCCTGCCTGCTTCCTTGCTAAGTCGGTATATGTGATGTATTTGTGGCTGTCCTGCCAGTCCACTCCGTACCCTCTTTCATTCATCAGCCGAATAAAGCTTTCCCGGCTGGTCGCTGTTTCCTTACAGTCCAGGACTGCCAGGGCAATGTCCTGGACATAGCTTTTCACTTTCCCCTGCTCCGCCTGCTTCAGAAGCTGGTACGTCTCTTTTTTCCATGCCACTGTTTCCTCACGTTCCGCTCCTTCAAAGGTCTTTCCCTTTTCTGAGACGTGTAGCCCCTGCTCCCTGCTCTGTGCGTTGCACCGCTCCTTCAGCTCCTGCAGGTCGGCGCTGCTCCACTGCAGCTTGTGCCCGTCCTCAAAATTGACGGAATTGACGATAAAGTGCGTATGGATATGTTTTTTGTCCTTATGGGTAGCCACAAGCACCTCAAACCCTTTCCATGCCGACGTATTCTCTGCAAGCTGTAAGGCGTTCCTGTGTGCCTGCTCCGGCGTGATTTTCTCGTCCTTATGGTAGCTCTGGACAAAGTGCTTGTATGTCCTTCCCCCGGTTTTCTCCCATAGTTCCTTGGTGGCTTGCATTTCGTCCTTTACTGTATCTGGTTCACAGTGCAGACCGCTGACAAGCTTATCCTCTGTCTTTTCCTCTTTTGTCACATAGTCCAGTGCTTGCCCTATGCCTGCTTTTGAAGATACTGCTTTAATAACTGCCATACTTCTCTCACCTCTTTCATGGTGTTAGGAAGCTCTTGCTTATAGTCCACATATCCATTTTCATTCAGCTTCTTGGCTATCTGGTTCAGATTGTTGCCTTGCCTTTTCAGCTCTGGATATATCTCTTTCAGTCCGTCCAGATTGACAATGTTCGACTGTGTGAGGGCTTCAATGATATATTGCTGTTGGCTCTTTCCAGACTGCTCTACTTTTTCTTTTATCTGTGCAAGTTCTTCCTCTGACACTCTTATAACTATCTGCTTCGGTCTTGTCCTATTCATTGATGAAGTCCTCTCTTTCCTTTACCCACTTCTTAATGAGTTCGATTTCCTCGTTCATGTTCGGCTCTTTCTCTGGCTTCCAGTCCGCTCTCATGTCTTTCAGTTCTTCCAGTGCTTCTTCTAAGTCTGCCTTATAGCTTTCTAAATCTTCTTTTTCGCTTGCTATATATTCATCAACACTATTGTAACAAGGCACACACTCATAGCTTGTAAAATCATCATTATACTTGTGGTACACAATGTCTTTCCATTCATCACTTGGCTCTGCTATGTTCTGTTTAGTAATTTCAATGTCGGATTTTATTGTCTCTACGTTCTCCAACATATCCAGATAATGCTCTGGTTCATAACCCAAATTCAATAAGTGATTCAGCAGTGTAGGCTCTGGGAACATTCCGAACCAACAACGCTCGAACCACTGGTCAGCATAATCTCTTTCATCACTTCCATTGGAGTAAGTACCGCCCACCAAATCTCCGACAAAATTCTCTATCAGCTCTCCGATTGTCAGACCATGCTTCCCACACTTTCTCGCCAGTCGGTCACAATCTGCGTCCGACAATTTCACTGTGATTTTTCTCTCTCTGATTGTCTCAATTTCTTTCTTCTGTTCTTCGCCCCAACTCATGCTTTACCTCTCTTTCTTCTCGACATCATTCCAACAAATTTCCGCATATCTGCGGTCATTTCAAGGGGGATTGAAGGGGGGCTTGCCACCCTCACAAGTTCTAAATGGCTAGCCATTTAGGGAACTTGCAATATATCCGCTACACATAATATAGCATGTGGCTAGCCACTTGTCAAGCGGATATATTCGTACGTGGATTTCGCCAGAAATACAGTGGAGCTTACTTCCTCTTGGGTGACTTTGGGAATGGAAAAATGAGATAGTCAAGGGCTTGTTTTTTTCTATGCTTCCATGAGCTTCCGCTTGCGGATCAGCGATTGGCAGCATAGAAAAAAATTGTCGCAGACAACCCTTTACTTTCTCATTTTGGAATGGACAATCGAACCCATGAGGGAGTAACGGAACGGACGGACAAGCATTTTCCCCGCGGACATTGTAGCCAACAAAAAAGAGTATCAAGGGTAAACTGCACAGTCTTGCGACTGCCCTTGACACTCTTTTTCTTATGGCTCTTGGGTAATTAAGGGGAAATGCCTTAGAGGGCTTCGCCCACGCTCCACCATTTGTACACTGTCTTTTTATCCAGTCCAGTATCACGAATGCAATCGGCTTTTCTGCCCTCTGGGTGGCTTTTTCGCCATTCTTCGACAATCTTCTGCTTGTCTGGTCTGCCGTCTTTGTTTCTCCATGCTCCGTCTGGGTGTTCAATCTCTCGAATAGCATTCATAATTTTGATATGTTGCTCTTGCTTTCTTCCGTTCCTCTTGTTCGGCGGTACGGATATACCGCTGACACGCTCAACCTCGGCTCTGCTGTACGTGACATAGTTTTCTTGATACATATTCATTGCGTCCAGTACATCACGCTTGGTAAAGCGGTTATGTTCATCATCACTGATATCATCAAACATAGGTAACAGCTCCAGAGCATCCGTCAATACCTCATCTTCTGGTATATCGCATTTGATACCATAGGATGCAAGCACAGACAGACACCAGTATCTATGCCCCACTGACACCGCTCCGCTCTGTATCTTCCTCAACCACCAGTCGTACAAATCCCTCTTGATATGCCACCTACCCTTTTTCTCGCCCCTCACAATCCTCTTTTCATACCATTCTGGGTACTTCTTCTTGGCTTCGGCAAGGCTCAAATCGGATTTATACTTGAAATCTGTCACAGCCTTGCTATCGTCCATAAGAAAGTCATTCAGATACTCTACTGTGACACGCTCCCCAGTTTCAAAAGCTGTCACTGGATACCGATTTCCCAGTTTCGACTGGGTGCCGACCATACGGAAGCCTTGAAAGATACCTTGGTACTGCACTTGCTCACGCTCTGTATAGGTGCTTGTGTACCTGTTCCATATCTTTCTGATTAGCTCATACTTGAACTCCCTTAACTGGTCTTGCAGATGTCTGTATAGCGGTACTGGCTTCTCAAAGAGATAATACAAATGCAGTCCATGACCGCTGTTCACACAGTAGGTACATTGTGGCAAAAAATCGTGCTTCATCTGATGGAACACATCTCTTAACTGCTCCATTTCCACTCCGTCAAGGTCTACAGCTATCCCATATAGCCACCTTGCATTTTTCGCTGTCCTGTTGCGTCCAGAATATCCGACTGGGGACATGATAGCGAACTCTGCCCCCTTGACCTCATCAATCATGTTCAGCTCGTCAAAGACAATATAGTTCCTCGCCTTTTCCCCCTCTATCACAGTGAGAACTCCGTTGCACTTCTCATCTTCTGGATGTCCCTCTCTCTCAAAACTACCCTCTGGGAACACAGCCCTGTAAAAATCCTTGGGCTTCACTTCCTCATAGAACTGCCCCAACCATTCATTTTTCATCTTGAACAACTGCTTATCAGTCGGCTTTCTTGCCATGAATAAACACCTCTTTTCTGGCATATACTTATACTATATCCGCTACCCTATGACTGTTAGCCCTAAAGGGCTATAGGGGGCTTATATTATCAATGAAGTTTTTCCACCTTTTTTATTAAAATATAACACCCCAGTTAAGGGGTGTCAATTTAATAGTATCCTCTCGACCTCATACACCCTTTTACATACCACCTTATCAGCACATAAACGATATGTACCAGTATCAGCAGTAAAAGAAGATTGATAGGGATTACCGCCCTTATAAACTCTGCAAAGTACACCGATACTGCAAGGCTTATGAGGAATACGGCAAGGCTCATGGTGTCCGCATAATCCTCTGTATAGAACTCAAACACCTTGCTTGCTCCAAGGAAGATAAGAAAGCCCACACCGATAGCAATACCGCCCACAAAGACGATTAAAAGAAGATAATGTACTATGGTAGCCACTACTGGCTGTGGTATCTTATCTCCCAGTTGTGAAGCCCACTGACCGCCTTTAAGAAGCAACTGGAACACATTCACAATGAACTGCCATATAACCATGAAAAAGGTCTTAAAATCGCTTACAAAGGCTTCTGAACGTACTGCTGTGAATACTGTGGAAAGCACACCATACAGTAACAGACCTAACAGAAAGCTGTCATAGCTCGCTGTCTGGGCTTTGAACTTCCTGTCAAGCTCTTTCTTCTGTTCCAGATACTTCACTGTTGCTCTCTGCTCTATATCTTCGCTTATGCTCTGCCTTTCGGATTTAAGGCTTGCAGACTGCTTGGCAGCTTCTCCGATTCTGCGGTCAAGCTCTCTGCCCTTGGCTTCATATTCCCTTTTAACGCTCGATACCGTAGCTTCGGCTTCTTGCTCTGCGTTGAGCTTGTCTTGCTTCAGCTTCTCGTTTTGCTTCTTCAGCTCTGCGTTGAGCTTCAGCACGTTGTCTGCTTCGTTCAGCTTCTCTATTTGCTCTGTCTGCTCCGCTATTCTCTTCCCTTGTTCGGCTACTGTCGATACCAGCTCTTGCTTCTCGGATAAGAGTTTCTGTATCTGTATCTCCGATTTCTCGGCTTGGTTCTTCCATTCCTCGGCTTGGCTTATGGCTTCGGAGGCTTGCAAGCCTTTCTTCTGCAAGGTCTTTTTGAGGTTCAGTTGTTCTTCCAGTAGTTTCCGTTCCTGGTCTTTTGCCCTGGTCTGTTCCTGGTCTGCCCTGGCTTTCCATTCCTCGGCTTGGCTGATAGCTTCTGAGATTTGAGAGTCTTTCTTCTGTGACTGCTGTGTTATCTGGCTGATATGCCTTTCCAGTTCTGCTATCTTCTGCGACTGCTGTTCTATCAAGTAGCTGTCTTGCTCTTGCTCTTTCATCAGCTCCGCTATTCTCTGCGACTGCTGTTCTATCAAGCTGTTGTCTTGCACGCTCTGTTGTGGCTGTTCGCTCAGCTTCTCTGCGTGCATTGATTTCAAACCCATGCTCTAAGCTCTCCTTTCCAAAGTCCACTGCATAATACTTTTCCAGTTTATTGTTGCGGACTTTACATTGTTTTTCCCCTTGGCTCTGCCTTTCAAGGTCTGTGAATGTGATGTATTTATGGCTGTCTTGCCAGTCCACACCATAGCCCCTTGCTTTCATCTGGTCTATGAAGTCCTCTCGGCTTGTGGCTGTTTCTCGGCAATCCATGACCGCAAGGGCTGTATCTTGCACATAACTTTTCACTTCTCCCTTTTCGGCTTGCTTCAAGAGGTTGTATGTTTCTTTGTTCCACGCAACCGTTTCTTCCCTTTCCTCTCCGGAAAAGGTCTTTCCTTTCTCCGGAACATGAAGCCCTTGTTGCCGGCTCTGCTCATTGCACCGGTCTTTCAAGTTCTGCAGATCCGCTTTGCTCCACTGCAACTTGTGTCCGTCCTCAAAGTTCACACTGTTTACGATAAAATGAGTGTGTATGTGTCCTCGGTCTATATGGGTGGCAATGAGTACCTCATGCCCTTTCCATGCTTCCGTACCCTTGGCAAGCTCGATTGCGTTCTTATGTGCTTGCTCTGGTGTGATATGCTCGTCCTCATGGTAGCTGTGTACGAAGTGCTTATAAGTTCTGCCCCCAGTCTTGCCCCACAGCTCCTTGGTGGCTTGCATTTCGTCCTTTACTGTGTCTGGTTCACAGTGCAGACCGCTGACAAGCTTATCTTCCGTCTTTTCCTCTTTCGTCACATAGTCCAGTGCTTGCCCTATGCCTGCTTTTGAAGAAACTGCTTTAATGACTGCCATACCTTATCCAACTCCTTTTGGTTGTCGGTAATAAGATTGTACTGATAGTATCTTCCGCCATTTAGTGCATGTGCTATCTGGTTCAAATTATTACCCACCCTCTTTAACTCTGGTATAAGTTCTTTTATTCCGTCTGTATTGGTTATGGGTTTATTCAGAACGCATGAAAGAATGTACTCTTGTTGGCTCATTCCCGACTGCTCTACTTTTTTTCTTAACTGTTCAGCTTCGGCTTCTGAAATCCTAATGTTTATCTGAACATTTCTCTTTCTGCCCTTAGCTTCTTGCTTCTCTATTTCTGACATTCTCTTACTTCCCCGTTCTTATATTCTACATACATGACACCGCCAACAGTGTCCATAACCTTTGCTGTGTCCTTTCCTGTGTACTCCAACCTTGCACAGCCCATTATAAAATTGTCATCTAACCATTGCTTGATATGATACTGTGCTATTGTCTGCGGTCTCATATTCTCAATAATTCTCTTGGAGTTTTCTTCAAGCTCCCTTATCTCTTTACTCATTGATGAAGTCCTCTCTTTCCTTTACCCACTTCTTAATGAGTTCGATTTCCT
>ENA-OWPB01003105-OWPB01003105.1-human-gut-metagenome-genome-assembly--contig:-NODE-3105-length-10060-cov-2.729035_pt1 | contig 10060 bp, 9 predicted proteins | sample MGYA00248260_ERZ651838 | MGnify/ENA primary metagenome ERZ651838 (study PRJEB26924, sample SAMEA4378304) | human gut metagenome | biome: human gut; feature: human-associated habitat; material: faeces...
GAATGAGGCGCTATGAGATTCTTATGGAGTTTGCCGGAGAACAGAAAGAGATCCCGCCGGAAGCACTTTCCGATGTAATGCTCCTCGATCTGTATCTTCGAGAGAATTTAAAGAGCAGGCCATCCTTTGCTTCAGACCAGAAGCCGTATGAGCGGCAGATCTGGGATTACCGGAAAGCAAAAAAAATCCCGAAAACCGCCCATATCGAGGTGTTCCGGGATGGAAAGAGGCTTCTTTTTGATTATACAGACAGGGATCCTTTGACCAACAATGCACAATTAACGGATATTACAGATGAGGTGAATAATAATTATGGGAATGTTTGATCCGAAAAAAAGGAAAGTGATCACAGCGATCATCGCAGTTATTCTGGTACTGGCAATGGTAGTTCCGACTGTGCTTTCGCTTATCATTTATTAAGGCGGCAGTTATGAAACTTGGAAAAAAGGCACTGGAGGCGCTTCAGGCAGAAATAGACGGGCGGCTTATGCCGGGAGATGAGCTGATCGTGGCAGGCCCTGTGGCTGCAGAAGGAACTGCATGGATCACAAAGAATTATCATGACAGACTGCGGGATGTTTTTGCAGAACGGTTTCTAGAGGATGTTGTGAAGCTTCCGGAGGTTTACGGAATAGGAACAGAAAAAGAGAATAATAAGATCTGGAAAATGGCGGAAGAATCCGGAGCCAGTGCCCGATATCTGATGGGAGAAGGTGGCTTTCTTGCTGCCCTCTGGAAAATAGCGGAGGCATCCGGAGTAGGTCTTAGCGCAGATCTTCGGAGTGTGCCCATCCGACAGGAAACCATAGAGATCTGTGAGGTCTTTGATGTGAATCCGTACAAGCTCCTTTCCAGCGGAAGTATTCTTCTGGGAATCCGTGGAGGCGATGCGTTTGTGCAGCAGCTGCGGCGAGAGGGGATCATGGCAGCAGTGATCGGACAGACCGATTCCGGAAATGACAGGCTTCTTTACAGCGGCGGAAATGCCAGATATCTGGAACGGCCGGCAGAAGATGAAATCAAAAAGCTTGGCTTTTTGATTTCATGAGCAAGCAGCGAAGCGGAAGCGGAGTGCGAATGCATATTTTGTATATTTAATGTTATGTAGAAAAGAGGAAAATAATAAATGGGAGTTTTGAATATTGTGCTCCATGAGCCGGAAATTCCGGCAAATACAGGAAATATCGGCAGAACCTGTGTGGCAACAGGAACCAGGCTGCATCTGATCGAACCGCTTGGTTTCCGCCTGAATGAAAAGGCCATCAAGCGTGCAGGTATGGATTATTGGGAACAACTGGATGTGACCAGATATCTGGACTATGAGGATTTTCTCAAAAAGAATCCGGGAGCAAAGATTTATTACGCAACCACCAAGGCACCTCAGACTTATACAGATGTGCAGTATGAGGATGACTGTTTCATTATGTTTGGCAAGGAGAGTGCGGGAATCCCGGAGGATATTCTGGTAAACAATCAGGAAACCTGCGTGCGGATCCCGATGATCGGAGATATCCGTTCCCTGAATTTAAGCAATTCAGTTGCCATTGTGCTTTATGAGGCGCTGCGACAGCATAATTTTACGCATATGAATCTGGAAGGCCATCTGAGAAATTACGACTGGAAATAAGCCTGCAAAGAGTAAATAAAAACCTCTGATTTGGAAATACTGTAGGAGATATTGAGAGATATTTCTTTTACAGCCTTCCGGATCAGAGGTTTTTTGATGTTTTATTTTGTTTTTTCCAGTGTAAAGATAAATTCTGTTCCAACACCTACGGTGCTGATCACATTGATATTCTGTTTATGAGCGTTGATGATCTCTTTTACAATGGCAAGGCCAAGTCCGGTACCCTTGCGGTCTTTTCCACGGGAGACATCGATCTTATAGAAACGGTCCCAGATCCTGGAAAGACTTTCCTTTGGAATTCCGGTTCCATGGTCTTTGACTGAGACAAAAACCTTGCCATGGTTGACGGTGGTTTCCAGTGTGATGGAAGAATTGTCACTGCTGAATTTTACTGCGTTGTCCAATAAATTGTACAATACCTGCTGAATCTGTTCCATATCTGCACGGACAAAAAGCTCTTTTCCCGCAAGGAGGAGCTCCAGACGGATATTTCGTTCCGAACAGGTTCCTTCAAAGGTGGCGGCTGTGGTACGGATCGTTTCATTGATATCAAAACGCCGCATATGCATCATACGCTTTTTGACATCCAGTTCGTTTAAGGTAAGGAGACTTCGGGTAAGCTTCTCCAGACGGGTGGATTCAAAAGCAATGACCTTTAGATAACGGTCCTGCATTTCCGGTGGGATGGTACCGTCCAGCATGGCTTCCACATAGCCTTTGATGGAGGTCAGAGGTGATCGGAAATCATGGGACACATTGGAAATGAACTGCCGTTGATACTCTCCGTTTTTGTTCAGCTTGTCTGCCATGTAATTCAGGGAGTGGGAAAGATATCCCATCTCATCTTCAGAATCTACGGGGATCGTGTAGGAAAGATTTCCGTTGGCAAATTCCAGGGCACCCTTTAAGATTTCTTTCAGAGGTTTATGGACCCTGTAAAAATAGATTAGAAGAAAACTGAAAAACAGTGCATAGATCACAATAAAGATCAGTACCATAACCTCTACGATATTGCTGCGGCTTTCGTAGAGGTTTTTCATAGGATAGTGGATCACCAGATAACCGATCACCAGATCCGTATCTTTTATGGGAACAACTGTGCTTAACTGTGCGGTTTTTAATGTCCCGTAAAACGTACCGGAAGAATAGCAGGTATCTTCGTAATCTTCCGGCCGGAAGCTCCTGACGGTGATAGCACCGGAATCAGAGGACTGCTGGTTTGTGTTTATCAGAACGGTCCCATCTGTATCCATAACCCAGAAATCTGCATTTTGAAAGGCTGCTGCTGAGGAAAGAGCCAGGATGAGGGATTCGTTTTTGGGGCTTTTTACAGCCTGACGAAGTTCATTTTTGGAAACCAGCTGGCTGGCAGTGCGGTAAAGGGACTCTCCGGTAGAGCGCTCCAGCCTTTTTTCTACCAGGTAGGAGCCGCCGGAGGAAAGCAGCAGAAAGCAGATTCCGCCCAGCATAAAGTACAGGATCAGCAGTTTAGTATAAAGATGCAGTTTCATGAATCCTTTACCTCAAATTTGTAACCGATTCCCCAGACTGTGGAAAGAGCCCAGTTTGGGTTATCCTTGATCTTTTCACGGAGACGTTTGATGTGAACGTCTACGGTTCTGGTATCACCAATGTATTCATAGCCCCAGATGTGATCCAGAAGCTGTTCTCTTGTGAAAACCTGATTGGGAGAAGCTGCCAGGAAATAGAGAAGCTCCAACTCCTTTGGCGGCATATCAATCTGGTGTCCCATATAAGTTACAGAATAGTTGGTTAGGTTGATCACCAGATCCGGATAGGAAACACATTTTTCCTTTGGCGCGGCAGACGGAGATTTTACATGAAATCTGCGCAGTACCGCACGGACACGTGCCACCAGCTCTTTGGAGTCAAAAGGCTTGATGATGTAATCATCCGCTCCAAGCTCCAGTCCCAGGACTTTGTCAAAGGTTTCTCCCTTGGCGGAAAGCATAATGATCGGTACATCGGAGGTGTGACGGATCTCACGGCATACCTGGTATCCGTCAATGCCCGGAAGCATCAGATCCAGAAGGATCAGATCCGGGTGAAAAATATGGAACTGCTTCAGGGCTTCCTCGCCGTCATTTACGATCTTAGTCTCAAAGCATTCTTTTGTGAGATAGAGAGCAACCAGCTCTGCAATGTTGTTGTCATCGTCAACAATGAGGATTTTCTGTTTTGTAGCCATGGTTTCAGCTCCTTTTTTATTTCTTGAATTCTACAATGGTCACGCCGGCATCGCCTTCTCCGAATTCGCCGAGACGGAAGGAAGCTACGTGCTTCTGGCGCTTCAGGTAATTGTGGACACCTTTGCGGAGGGCACCGGTACCTTTTCCGTGAACGATACGGACGGATTTCATGTGTGCGATATAGGCGTCATCCAGATATTTATCCAGCTCTGCAACTGCCTCATCTACGGTTTTTCCGAGAAGATTGATCTCTGTGGAAATGCTGGCTGCCTTGGACATACGGATCTTTCCGGCACCGGTGCGCTGCATGGACGGAGTGGTGATCACCGGTTCATCCACAAGCTCCAGATCGGAGATATGAACCTTGGAACGGATGATACCCATCTGCACAAAGAGATATCCTTTGGAATCCGGATGACTGGAAACTGTTCCCTTGAGATTCAAGCTGAGCACCTTTACGGTATCGCCAAGAGAAAGATCGGATGGTTTCAGCTGTTTTTTTGGCTTTTGCTTCTGCTGTTTGGAAGACATTCCAGTTTCGGCTTTTGACATACGTTTTTTCAGGTTCTGGCGCTCTTTTTCCACGGAAGCGGTATCTACGTGATCCTTCTGGAATTTATGGAAAAGCTTCATGGTCTGATCTGCGTATTCCTTGGTATCGCGGAGGATCGCATGTGCCTGTTCATTGGCTTCTCTGAGAATCCGCTCTTTACGTTCATCCAGCTTTTCTTCTTTTTCCTGAAGGGATTTTTTCAGATCTTCTACCTGTTCTTTATAACGGGCAATTTCAGCACGCTCGTTTTCGATGGTGACACGGCTCTGCTCCAGGGATGTCAGAACATCTTCAAAAGATTCATCCTGCTCGCTGATCTGTTCCTTTGCTTTGTCGATGATGAAATCCGGAAGTCCTAGCTTAGAAGAAATGGCAAATGCGTTACTTTTTCCCGGAACACCGATCAGAAGGCGGTAGGTCGGACGTAAGGTTTCTACATCGAATTCACAGCAGGCATTTTCCACACCCGGAGTGGAGAGAGCATAGATCTTCAGTTCGCTGTAATGGGTGGTCGCCATGGTACGGATACCCTGCTCGTGAAGATGTGACAGGATCGCAATGGCAAGAGCGGCACCCTCTGTAGGGTCAGTACCTGCACCAAGCTCATCGAAGAGGACCAGGGAATCCTGATCTGCGGATTTCAGGAAGGAAACCACGTTTGTCATATGAGAGGAGAAGGTACTTAAGGACTGTTCAATGCTCTGCTCATCTCCGATATCAGCATAAACCTCGCGGAAAAGTGCAAGTTCGGAACGATCGAGCGCCGGGATATGGAGACCCGACTGTCCCATCATGGTAAGAAGACCTACGGTTTTCAGAGAAACAGTTTTACCACCGGTGTTTGGTCCGGTGACAACCAGGAGGTCAAAATCATCCCCGAGACGGATGTCAATAGGAACGGCTTTTTTCTTATCGATCAGTGGATGACGGGCCTGGCGAAGCCGGATCCGGCCTTCTGTGTTGAAAATAGGTTCACTGGCGTTCATGTCCATGGCAAGTGCAGCACGGGCAAAAATAAAATCCAGCTGCACCATGATGGAAAGATCTGTGTGAATAGCCTCCAGCTCAGCAGCTACCTGCTGGCTTAAGGAGGCAAGGATCACTTCGATCTCTTTCTGCTCTTTCAGCTCCAGCTCGCGGATGTCGTTGTTTAGCTTGACAACAGCCATGGGCTCAATGAAAAGGGTGGAGCCAGTGGCGGACTGGTCGTGGATCATACCGGGAACCTGGCCTTTATATTCAGCCTTTACTGGGATACAGTAGCGACCGTCACGCATGGTGATAACGGAATCCTGAAGATAATTCCTAGCACTTCCTGCAACCAGAGAAGAAAGCTGGGTGTGTATCCGGTCGTTGGTGGCTTTGATGCTGCGGCGGATCTGACGAAGTGTACTGCTGGCATCGTCACTTATCTCATCCTCAGAAAGGATACAGCGGCGGATTTCTGTACTGAGGGGCGTCAGAGGCTCCAGTGCCGCAAACATTCCATCAAGGGAATCAGTCATTCCGTCATCACGATCATTTCTGGAATAGGCCTTTACACGACCGGTATTCTCGAGAAGACTGCAGACAGAAAGCAGCTCCGGTGCATTCAGAGCGCTTCCCACAGTAAGACGTTTTAATGTGCCACGGATATCCTTGACACTGCCGAAGGAAATGCCGCCTTTTTTGAACAGGCGGGCAAGGGCATCGTGTGTTTGTAACTGCATGGACCGGATTTCATCAATGTCCGTGGAAGGGGTAAGCTTCCTGCAGAGATCTTTTCCCATGGGGGAGGAGGCCTTGTCTGTGAGCAGATCTATGATTTTATAGTATTCAAGTGCTTTGTATGCTTTTTTGTTCATTGTTGCTGTAGTTACTCCTTTTTGTTACTTCTGTTGATTCTGTGTTTTTCTGCGTAACACAGGATATGCAAAAAAACACTTCGTTTCCTATTTTACATGATTTCCATAGCAAAGGAAAGTAAAATGTGTTATGATACTGAATAAAGCCCGGAAGTAAATGGAAACCGCGCAGAAATGCAGGGAAGCCCGGACCGGGGTACAGCCAGAGATCGTAAAGAAAGACTGGTTGTGAATGCAAAGTGTGAAGTAGATGCGTTCGTAAGTATGTCCGCTTTGAAAGTAAAAAGAACAGAAAGGCAAGAAATTTATGCGTTTTTTAAATGAATTACATGAAGGAGACAGAGTAAACGGGATCTATCTCTGCAAACAGAAACAGGCAGCTACAACGAAGAATGGCAAGCCTTATGAGAATCTGATCCTTCAGGATAAAACAGGTGTGATCGATGGTAAGATCTGGGATCCCAATTCTCTGGGAATTGATGATTTTGATGCTCTTGATTACATTGAGATCATGGGAGATGTGACAAGCTTTGCAGGCGCCATGCAGCTGAATATCAAGAGAGCACGCAAGGCAGGAGAAGGGGAGTATGATCCGGCAGATTATCTTCCTACCAGTGAGAACAGTGTGGATGATATGCAGAGCCAGCTGCGAGAGTTTATCAACAGTGTGAAGAATCCTTATCTTTCCCAGCTTCTGAAGAAGCTTTTTGTAGAAGATCAGGAATTTATGAAGATATTTGAGGGACATTCTGCGGCCAAGACCGTACATCATGGCTTTATCGGTGGACTGATGGAACACACTCTTGGAGTGACACGTCTCTGTGATTACATGGCGAATGCATATCCGGTTTTAAACCGTGATCTTCTGATCACAACTGCACTTCTTCATGATGTGGGTAAAACTAAGGAGCTTTCTGCTTTTCCGATGAATGATTATACAGATGAGGGACAGCTTCTGGGACATATTGTGATCGGGGCACAGATGGTACATGATCTTGCAAAAGAGATTCCGGATTTTCCGGAGAAGATTGAGAATCAGGTGATCCACTGTATTCTTGCACATCATGGTGAGCTGGAGTACGGTTCTCCCAAGAAACCGGCACTTGCGGAGGCAGTTGCCCTGAATCTGGCAGACAATACAGATGCAAGGATGGAGACTCTGACAGAAATTTTCCACGCAGACAAAGGCAAAAAAGAATGGCTTGGTTTCAACCGGCTTTTTGAGTCCAATTTAAGAAGAACAGGAGATATTTAATACATGGAATTCCGTAAAAACGATATACTCACTTTAGATATAGAGGATTGCGGAGTTGACGGTGAAGGTATCGGGAAAGCCGATGGCTTCACCGTTTTTGTGAAAGACGCCGTGATCGGAGACCGGATCAAAGCCAAGATCATCAAGGCAAAAAAGAACTATGGCTATGGCCGCCTGATGGAGGTGATCACGCCGTCTCCATACCGTGTGAAGCCTGCCTGCTCCATTGCCCGCCAGTGCGGAGGATGCCAGCTTCAGGCATTATCCTACGAGCAGCAGCTGAAATTTAAAGAGAAAAAGGTTCGTGGACATCTGGAAAGAATCGGAGGTTTTCAGAATCTTGATATGGAACCGATCATGGGGATGGAAGAACCCTATCATTATCGAAACAAGGCACAGTTTCCGGTAGGAAAAAATAAAGACGGAAAGATCATCACAGGCTTTTATGCAGGAAGAACCCACTCCATCATTGATAACCGGGAATGTATTCTGGGAGTGAAACAGAATAAAGAGGTTTTGGATCGTGTGATCGGACACATGGAAAAATATCATGTACAGCCTTACGATGAGACTACGGGAAAAGGTCTTGTACGTCATATTATGATTCGTTATGGCTTCCATACAGATGAGATGATGGTCTGTCTGATCTTAAACGGAGATAAGATCCCTGCAGAAAAGGCTCTGGTGGAATCACTCTGTGAAATTCCGGAAATGACCAGCATTACCATCAATGTTAATAAAAAACGGAATAATGTGATCCTGGGTGATCAGCTTCGTCTCCTTTGGGGACAGTCCTATATAACGGACAGCATCGGAGATATTTCCTATCAGATTTCTCCCCTGTCCTTTTTCCAGGTTAATCCCATCCAGACCGAAAAACTGTATGGAAAGGCTCTGGAATATGCCGGCCTTACGGGAAATGAAACTGTATGGGATCTGTACTGTGGGATCGGAACTATCTCCCTGTTCCTGGCTCAGAAAGCAAAATTCGTCCGCGGCGTGGAGATCGTACCACAGGCTATTGACAATGCAAGAGAGAATGCGAAGCTCAATGGCATTGAGAATGTAGAGTTTTTTGTCGGAAAAGCAGAGGAAGTGCTGCCGAGAGAGTATGAGAAGAATGGCGTTTATGCAGACGTTATCGTGGTAGACCCGCCACGGAAGGGCTGTGATGAGGTGCTTCTGAATACAATCCTTAAAATGAAGCCGGAGCGGGTTGTGTATGTGAGCTGTGACAGTGCAACACTGGCGAGAGATCTGAAGGTGCTGTGTGCGGAGGATTATGAACTGATGCGGGTTTCTACTACTGATATGTTTCCGCAAGGGGTTCATGTGGAGACTGTGTGTTTGCTGTCAAGAAAATAAAATCAAGTGCTGAAAAGCGGCGTATTTCCGGGCTTTTTGTAAGGTTGGTATCATCAGAGAAGCCTTGCGGAAAGCTCGGTTTTCTTGTATGGAAACATATCTACTTTTCGGTCTGACCGGAGAAAAATTTAGTGGCCGGAGAATAGCGGTAGGGTTTAGGCTGTGGATTAGATGTCAGAGGTTGTGACACTAGGATTGTTGTCAGAGCCGACCGCAGTTCAAGCCACTCGATACTAAGGGTCAGACTCGGAAGTGGAATAGATGACGAGGAGGTTTTAGGTGGCAAATGGATATTAGAAATATAGAAAAAATAATTGATACGTTTCATGAAAAACATCCGGCGTTTACGGGAACAAAGCAGCAGATGGCATATGATTTACTTGCGACATTTGAAGATTTATGTTCTTTAGCGATAATTGGAAGTATGTTGAATCCATTTTCTTTGAAAAAAATAACGGATTATATGGATGCATTAAATCAAGCTTTAAACTGGGTGCATAATAGTTCTCTTAGTTCTTCGGAAGTTCCTATTAATTCGAGAATTGAAGAGAGCAGGTATGAAAATTGTGCTTCACTTATAAATGATTATGCATTGCCATATTCAGTTATATGCAGTGGATATATTTCGTACTCAAGAAAACGATTAACAGCTAGTGTTGAAGAAAATAATGTTACGTTTGATTTTCCAGAAAACGGAAATAAGTCCGCGTGGAATGACATTTTGAGAGAAACAAGTCAAATGGGGATTAAAGGATTTATGGAAGTTGTGAATCCTATAAAAATATCGTCAGCGTACGAAAAATTAAAAGAGCGCATTTCGATACAGGATGAAGAGTTATGCTATGAGCTGACAAGAGAGGTAATTGATGCTTTTTCTGAGATTGCTTCAAAGCAATGGGAGGTGACAAAAACGCTTCCATCTTCATGGAAATTTGACTTGTTTTCGTTAGAAGAATACAGGAAGGTTTGGATTGCATTAGCAACCTTATCATACATACACCTTTTTAGTAGTTTGACAATACAGGATGCCCTGATTAGACTAAAAAATAGTACGATAATACAACCGATGGATAATATTATAAGTTATGTTGAATCCATGACGAGTATAGATAAAAATGTGATCAAAAATATACTTGAGTATATTACGTTTGAACCTGAAAAAAAGAATGTCGACATTATGTATCAGCCGATAGTAGTTATGCCCGG
>ENA-OWPB01003106-OWPB01003106.1-human-gut-metagenome-genome-assembly--contig:-NODE-3106-length-10059-cov-2.799780_pt1 | contig 10059 bp, 10 predicted proteins | sample MGYA00248260_ERZ651838 | MGnify/ENA primary metagenome ERZ651838 (study PRJEB26924, sample SAMEA4378304) | human gut metagenome | biome: human gut; feature: human-associated habitat; material: faeces...
TGCTGCTTTTTTCATCTTTTCAACCTTTCAAGTATATCTTTTGACAATATCGTAAAAAATACCTTAACGACATTAGTATTATTATATAAAATTTTTTTTAAAAACGCAATAGCTATTGACTTTTTCAGAAAAAAATTGTATTATAGGTAATGTAAGAGATTACATATACAAATAGGCTTCACGCATGAAATAAGGAGGAATAAAATTATGAAAACATTTGATTTATTACTAAGCTCTATTAATGACGTAAAAGATTTCGTGAATATCGTAAGTAAGTATGACTTCGATGTAGACTTGACATCAGGTAGATATGTCGTTGATGCAAAATCTATCATGGGTATCTTCAGCTTGGATTTGTCTAAGCCTATTAAGGTTGAAGTACATTCTGATGACTGCGATAAGTTTATGGAAGAACTTGATAAGTTTATCATTAAATAATGTAGCTTGAAAATTAAGCGTCCTTTAAGAAAAAGGGCGTTTTTCTTTTGAAAACAAATTTTAAGAGGAACGTTTTTGATGCGTTCCTCTTTTTCGTTTATTCCTGTTCATTTAATTGTGACGGAGTTTCAAGGGTTATGTGACCGATTTTTGCACCGCGCAGTTCGTCAAGTACCATATTTGCGGCACGCTCCATATCAATTTCACCGCCCGAAATAACAAAGCCACGTTTTTTACCGATTTTCTCCAGTACTTCATATCCTTTAAGCCCCTCGACCGTATCAAGTTTGTATCGTGTACAAAGTTCGTTCGGATAATTGTCACGTAGATAATCGCATAGGGAATAGGCAAGAAGTTCCGTGTTCATTATTTCGTCTTTTATAGCGCCTGTGTAAGCAAGTTTTACGGCAACTGTTTGGTCCTCGAATTTCGGCGGAAGAATACCGGGAGTATCAAGAAGTTCCGCGTCACCTTTAATTCTAAGCCACTGCTTACCGCGTGTAACACCCGGTTTGTCGCCTGTTTTTGTGCTTGCCTTACCGATAAGACGGTTTATAAGACTTGATTTTCCTACATTCGGAATACCGACCATCATTATTTTTAAAGTTCGGTTTCGACCTCTTTCTCTTTCACGGTCAATTTTATCCTGTATAAGTGCGCGAGCCTCTGCAAGCACCGTATTAATGCCCATACCTGTCGTACAGCTTATCGGAATAACCTTAAGACCTTGCTCTGCATACCAATCAATCCACAGTTTTGTTCTGTTTTTATCTGCAAGGTCGGCTTTATTTAAAACAAGCAGTCTCGGTTTGTTTTTTATAATATCGTCAAAATGTGGATTACGTCCCGAAAAAGGAATACGCGCGTCCAATATTTCAACAACAACGTCAATTAATTTAAGATTTGCCTCAATCAAACGGCGTGTTTTCGCCATATGACCGGGATACCATTGTAAATTCTGCATAAGTACCTCGTTAATTATTTAGTAAGACCTATATCCGATAAAGGCCATATTCTGACTTGTGACTTACCTAAAATTGCTTTGAAAGGAACTTGACCTAGTTCTGATGAACGGCTGTCCTTACTGCGGGTTCTGTTGTCACCCATAACAAATACACAGTCATCGTCCACGGTGATAGGATATTCAACGGTAGGATCTATTGAAGTTGTCAAACCGTCATAATAAGGCTCGTCAAGCATTTCGCCGTCAACATATACTTTACCGTCAACCAAGTCTATTGTTTGACCCGGCATGGCGATTATTCTCTTAACATAATACTTTTTCTTAAGATTTGAAGGCATACTGCCTTGTGCAAAGAATTTTTCAAATGAAGAAAGTTCTTCTTTGTCTTTTGATTCAGCCAATCTGTCAAGGTATTCTTCACGGTTTTTGTATTCACTGTCAAGAATGATAATATCACCTTGTTTCGGAGTGTAGCCGAGTTTTGTAACTATAAGTCTGTCGTTATCTACAAGTGTAGGGAACATACTTGAACCGTCTACACGTACAATGTCAAATATAAAGCCTTTGATAAGCATAGCAATTACTATTGCGATAGCAAGTGTATATACCCATTCCCAAATTTCTCTTGCAAGGCTTGTCTTTTTATCTTCCTTAGCAACTGTTTCCGTTACGTTTTCGTTCTTTTCTTCTTGTTCACTCATTTTTTTCTTCCTCCTGACATACTATATAAAATGATTATACTACATTTATATTCAAGTTACAATGAATAAAATGTTAATTTTTAAAGACAAAAAAGGGGACACCGAAATGCCCCTTTTCGTATTATAAGGAAATTAGATTCTTTCCTTAACTTTTGCTGCTTTACCAACTCTGTCACGAAGATAGAATAGTCTTGCACGTCTAACTTTACCTTTTCTTGAAACTTCAATCTTTTCAATGTTAGGTGAGTTAACAGGCCATGTTTTTTCAACGCCTACGCCGTAAGAAACTCTTCTTACTGTGAAAGTTTGAGCGATACCGCCGCCCTGTACTTTGATGATTGTACCTTCAAACATCTGAGTTCTTGTACGAGAACCTTCGACGATTCTTTGGTAAACCTTTACGTTGTTACCAACTACAAGTTCAGGTAAATCTGTTCTGATTTGGTCTTTTGTCAAAGCGTTAATGATTTCTTGTGTGTTCATCATTAAATCCTCCTTAATAATCTGGGACATTCGTGCCGACCGAGGCAGAGGACTATCCGTAATAACTACAAAATTATACCACAGTTCAAGCGTAATTGCAAGCTTTTTTTGAAAATTTTTTCGACATATTTAAAAAAATCTTGCGTATTTATAAAATAGCACTCTATGAAAGGGATAAAATTATGAAATTTAAAACTGTTGTTATAACAAAAAAGAAACTTATCATAGCCGTAGTGGGTATTTTGTTTTTAGGCGGTATTATTACGGCGGTGAGCTTAATTCCTCCCAAAACGGCGAATGTGTTTAATTATCAAAATGAAATATATGAAGATATACTTGCCGAGGGTCTGCCGAATAATAATGAAAAGACATTCAGCTTAAAGGATTTTGCAAAGAAAATATTAGGGTTTGATATTGAAAATCCGGAAACAATAATAAGTGAATATTCATCGGTATTTGACGGGACAACCTCACAGGCGGAGCAGGAGAATACAAGTGAAGAAATTGCGGAAGACAGTACGGAGCAGGGAGAAGAACAAACGGAGCAAACACCTGATACAGTACAGGAAGAAGTAACAATGCCCGACAAATCACAAATTTGTACGGCGAATAATTTAAAGCTGAACAATGCAACAACATATAATGTGGACGTAAATGCCTTGTGCGCAGAGGAGTTTTCAATAAACACAGATACAGACGGACCGAAAGTTCTTGTTGTACATACGCATACAACGGAATGCTATGACGGCGACCAGATGAACGGTGAAACAGAAAGAAATACGGACGAGAGTATGAACGTGGTTGCGGTAGGTGACGAGATATGCAGGGTGCTTGAAGAAAACGGCATAAAGACGGTACACGACACAACGTATCACGATTATCCGTCGTATCAAGGATCTTATACAAGGGCGTTGTCAACGATAGAAACACAGCTTAAAAACAATCCGTCAATAGAAATTGTACTTGACGTACATCGTGACGCATTTATTTATTCGGACGGCTCAAAACTTGCGGTTACGTGTGAAGAAAACGGAATATCGACCGCACAGGTTATGCTTGTTGTCGGTACGAACAGTATGGGATTGTGGCACGAAAATTGGCAGGAAAATTTGAAGTTTGCGGCTAAAATTCAAAATGCGGCTGAAATAATGTATCCCGGAGTTATGCGACCTATTAATCTAAGAAAAGAACGATTTAACGAGCATATGACTAAAGGAAGTTTGATTTTAGAGGTCGGAAGTAACGGAAATACTCTTGCACAGGCGAAAGAGGGCGGAAAAGATGTTGCAAGAGCGATTGCGGCAGTGCTTAATGCAAAATAATCGTTGCACAGACAGGCGATTTGTGATATAATAAAAAATAATTATCGAATATTTTAGGAGAGAAAATATGTCAAACGAAAGACAGAGTAAAATCAGAAATTTTTGTATAGTAGCACATATAGATCACGGTAAGTCAACACTTGCCGACAGATTGCTTGAACTTACGGGAGAAGTTTCGGAACGTGATATGGAGGAACAGCTCCTTGATAATATGGATTTGGAGCGTGAGAGAGGTATCACGATTAAGGCACACGCTGTTACACTAAAGTATAAGCGTGATGACGGAGAAATTTATACTCTTAACTTAATTGACACACCGGGACACGTTGACTTTAACTATGAAGTTTCACGTTCGCTTGCGGCGTGTGAGGGAGCGATACTTATTGTTGACGCGTCACAGGGTATCGAGGCACAAACACTTGCAAACACATATCTTGCAATCGACCATGACCTTGAAGTTGTACCGGTAATCAACAAAATAGACCTGCCGTCTGCACAACCCGAGATGGTAATAAACGAAATCGAGGATGTTATAGGAATACCTGCGGAGGACGCGCCTCAAGTATCGGCAAAGACAGGTCTTAATGTGGAATCTGTACTTGAAGAAATTGTTGAAAAAATTCCGTCACCGACAGGTGATGAAAATGCACCGCTAAAGGCACTTATATTTGACTCTTATTATGACAGCTATAAAGGCGTTATTGTTTATGTAAGAATTAAAGAGGGAACAGTTAAACCTGGTGACAGAATAAGAATGATGGCGACCGGTGCTGAATTTGACGTTGTTGAAGTCGGCGTTATGCACCCTGCCGGACTTGTGCCTAATAAGGGATTGGCGGCAGGCGATGTCGGATATATTGCGGCAAGCATTAAAAATATTCAAGATACGCGTGTCGGTGATACGATTACAACTGTTAAAAATGCGGCGGCAGAGCCGTTGCCGGGATATAAAAAGGTTAATCCTATGGTGTACAGCGGTATCTATCCTGCCGACGGTGCACAGTATGAAGATTTAAAGGACGCATTGTCTAAACTACAGCTTAATGATGCGGCACTTATGTTTGAACCGGAAACATCTGTTGCACTTGGTTTTGGATTCAGATGCGGATTTTTGGGACTTCTTCATATGGAGATTATACAGGAAAGACTTGAAAGAGAATATAATCTTGACCTTGTAACAACAGCACCGAGCGTTATATATAAGGTTTATAAAACGAACGGTGAAATGGTGTGGGTGGATAACCCTACAAATCTTCCCGATCCTGCAGAGATTGATTATATGGAAGAACCTATGGTTAAGGCTACGATTATGGTACCTAAAGACTATGTCGGCAATGTAATGGAATTATGTCAGGAAAGACGCGGAATATATAAGGATATGACGTATATGGACGCGTCAAGAGCGGAGATATTCTATGAACTTCCGCTTAATGAAATTATATACGATTTCTTTGACGCGTTAAAATCAAGAACTAAAGGTTATGCGTCATTTGACTATGAACTTTGCGGATATACACGCAGTAATCTTGTTAAACTTGATATTCTGCTTAACGGTGAAATGGTTGATGCACTTTCGTTTATTGTTCATAAGGACAGTGCATATTCACGCGGCAGAAAAATGGCTGAAAAACTTAAAGAGGCAATTCCTCGTCAGCTTTTTGAAGTGCCTATTCAAGCGGCAGTCGGTTCAAAGATTATCGCTCGTGAAACTGTTAGAGCAATGCGTAAGGACGTGCTTGCAAAATGTTACGGCGGTGATATTACGCGTAAAAAGAAACTTCTTGAAAAACAAAAAGAGGGTAAAAAGCGTATGCGTCAAGTCGGTAGCGTAGAAGTACCGCAAGAGGCGTTTATGTCTGTATTGAAATTGGATGACTAATGCGAAAACAAGCGACAATGAAAAAGTCGCTTGTTTTTTTTATAAGATAAAATGTAAAGCGTACTTGACTTTTTACAAAATAATGATATAATAAAAATGTAAAGCGAACTATACATAAAGGAGTGGTAATTTGAATAATAGAATAAAAGAACTGCGAAAACAAAAGAAAATAACGCAGGATGAATTGGCAAAAGCGGTTGAAGTAACACGGCAAACGATTATATCACTTGAAAACGGCAAATATAACGCGTCACTTCAGCTGGCGTACAAAATATCAAGGTATTTCGGAACCAATATTGAAGATGTATTTATTTTTGAGGAGGAATAGTGATGAAATTTAAAAATAAGCTGAAAATGCGATTAGGTATAGCAATTGTTTATGTAATTATCGGTGTATTACTTGTAGTTTTAACAAGTATCGGAATAATAAAAAATGAAGCGATGCTTGTTTTCGGAACGGCATTCGGTGCTTGCGGTTTGGTGATGATAGTAAAGAATATCAGAATTTTTAAGAGTACAGAGAACTTCATAGAGAAAGAGATTGCAGAAAAAGACGAACGTAATATAATGATTTGGACAAAGGCGAGGAGTTTGACATTTAGCGTGTATGCCGTTATAGCCGGAATTGCGATTATAGTATAGTATACAGTGAATATGGAATATGCGGCACAAGTGATTGCGTATAATTTGTGTGGCGTTCTGGTTATATATTGGATTTGCTATTTTATAATAAGAAATAAATATTAAATATGGACAAATTCAAAGAAATTTGGTATAATATGTTTAAATAATTATTCGATAGTGGGGGATAAGATATGTATTGTAATAATTGCGGAACAAAAGTACCCGATGATGCGACTTTTTGTCCTAATTGCGGAAACAATATGCAATCACAAAAACAGTTAAACGGTATTAAAAATGATTTTTCTAAAAATACAAACGGTAATAAACATTCAAAAAAGAATAACAATAACACTGCGTTGATAGTTGCTATTATAGTTGCAACATTGATTGTATTCATATCAGCCGGCTTGATAATGTTTAATGTGATGTCAGGGAGCAGTCCTTTTGCACCGAAAGCAACATCAACTCCTATGCCGACACCGATGCCGTTGCCGACTGCGACACCGACACAAATGCCGGAAGTTACACCGCAAATTGTATATGTGACACAGGAGCCGCAACAAGCTAATGTACCGCCTCAACAGCCAAGACAGGATACAGGTGTTGTAGCACATCCAGGTTATACTATGTATAACAGCAGTGCATATGGTTTTAAGTGCAGTTATCCGTCGCATTTTGTAGTATACAATGACGGAAAAGCAGAAACACTTTATTCTGTGGAAGCACCCGACGGCTCGGCAAGAGAAATTATAGCAACAAAGTCGGCGGCAGATACCTCGGTAGGAAACGAATTGAATTTCTATATTCAAAATCACGCAGGAAATGTGACGTATAAAACATCGGGAGCGGATTATTTTGCGGTAACGGTTAATGACGGTATAACGGAATATTATAAGTATTGTAAGTTTAGAAACGGTAATATGTATTGGTTTGAATTTATATCACCTCACGCATATCACGATATTTATGATGTCTATATAAATGATATTTACGGTACGTTTAAAGTAAATTAATAAAAAATGCAAGCTGATTTAACAGCTTGCATTTTGTTTTTATTGTTGTGCTAAAAATTCTTTTGAGTCAGCGATTGCTTTTTCGACAACTTCTTTTGCCGGACCGCCTATGACTTTTCTGTCATTTACGCAAGTCTCCATGCTGATAGCATTATAAATATCGTCCTCGATAATATCCGAAAATTCTTTAAATTCATCCATTGTAAGGTCATCAAGTGCTTTGTCGTGTTCTATTGAGTAGAAAACCATTCTTCCGACAACTGCGTGTGCCTCTCTGAAAGGCAATCCTTTCTTTACAAGATAATCGGCAACGTCAGTTGCGTTTGTAAATCCGCCCTTTGAGCCTTTTAGCATATTATCCTTTTTAACTGTCATTGTTGCAATCATATCGCAGAATACAGGCAAGCAAAGTTTAACTGTATCAATACTGTCAAAAATAGGCTCTTTGTCTTCCTGCATATCCTTGTTGTATGCAAGCGGAATACCTTTCATTGTAGTAAGCAAGCCCATAAGATGACCGTAAACACGACCTGCCTTACCGCGAATAAGTTCCGCAACGTCAGGATTTTTCTTTTGCGGCATAATAGATGAGCCTGTTGAAAAAGCGTCGTCCATTTCAACGAATGAAAATTCATTGCTTGACCATAGAATAAGTTCCTCACAGAAACGGCTAAGGTGCATCATAACAAGAGCAAGACAGTTTGCAAGTTCAATAACAAAATCTCTGTCGGAAACACCGTCAAGCGAGTTCATTGTAACTGCATCAAAACCAAGTTCGCTTGCAACAAATTCTCTGTCAAGAGGGTAGGTAGTACCTGCAAGTGCACCACTGCCCAAAGGCATAACATTAGTACGTTTTCTGCAATCACGAAGTCTTGAAAGGTCGCGTTTGAACATTTCAAAGTAAGCCATTAGGTGATGTGCAAAGGTAACAGGTTGTGCCTTTTGAAGGTGTGTGTAACCCGGCATAATTGTTTCGGTGTGGTCTGAAGCAAGGTCAACAAGTACGTTAAGTGTGTGTATAAGCATTTCTTCAATATCGGCAGTTTCGTCCATAAGATACATACGAATGTCAAGAGCGACTTGGTCGTTACGGCTTCTGCCGGTGTGAAGTCTTTTACCTGCATCACCGATACGCTCAATTAAAATCTTTTCAATATTCATATGAATATCTTCTGCGTCAATTTCAAATTCAACTTTGCCGTCCTCAATATCCTTTAGAATATTCTTTAATTCGGCAACGATTTTGTCACTGTCTTCTTTTGGAATGATGTTCTGTCTGCCAAGCATTGTAGCGTGGGCGACAGAACCTTTTATATCTTGTTTGTACATACGTTTGTCAAAACGTATTGATGAATTGAAATCGTCAACTTTTTTATCGGTGCTTTTCTGGAAGCGACCGCCCCATAATTTAGCCATATATTTTTTCTCCTTTGTCTATTAACTCATATACTTTTATTATATAATAAAAAAATGAAAATGTAAACGATTTATAAGAATTTTTCGAAAAAGAAAAAGAGGATACCCGAAAGTATCCTCAATATAATATACGATTATTATTTATCCAAACCGTTCTTTTTCTTCATCATAGCACGAACCTTTAGCGGTAGACCGAATAGGTTGATGAAACCTTAACTGTCTTTGTGGCTGTAAAGCTCATGGCTGTCACCGAATGATGCAATATCTTCATTATATAGTGAATATGGTGATTTAGCACCTGCAGGAGTTACGCTGCCTTTGTAAAGCTTAAGTCTGACTTCACCTGTAACAGTTTCGTCCATAACGTCAAACATGGCTGACATTGATTCACGAAGCGGTGTAAACCATTTACCGTCATATACAAGTTCAGCAAACTTAATAGCTGACTGACGCTTGAATGCTTGAGTATCTCTGTCAAGGCAAAGGTATTCAAGTTCCTGAATAGCAGTATAAAGAATTGTACCGCCCGGAGTTTCATAAACGCCTCTTGACTTCATACCTACAAGTCTGTCCTCAACGATGTCTGCAATACCTACACCGTAAGCACCGCCAAGCTTGTTAAGTTCTTCAACAAGCGGTCTTGGGTCTAACTTTTTGCCGTCAAGTGAAACAGGTTCACCCTTTTCAAAACCGATTGTTATGTACTTTGGCTCGTTAGGAGCTTTTTCAGGTGAAACGCCAAGCTTTAACAAGCTGTCAAGCTGAGGTTCGTTTGCAGGATCTTCAAGGTCCATACCTTCGTGGCTGATGTGCCAAATGTTTCTGTCACGAGAATACAAATCTTTCTTTGTAACAGGGATTTCAATGTTGTGAGCCTCTGCATAGTCAACAGCGTCTTCACGAGATTTAATATCCCAAATTCTCCAAGGAGCGATTATCTTTAGTGATGGGTCAAGAGCCTTTATACCAAGTTCAAAACGTACTTGGTCGTTACCCTTACCTGTAGCACCGTGGCATATTGCAACAGCACCTTCCTTATGAGCGATTTCAACAAGTCTTTTTGCAATGATAGGTCTTGCGTGAGAAGTACCTAAAAGATACTTGCCTTCATATATAGCACCTGCTTTTAAAGTAGGGAATATATAATCCTTTACATAATCATCTCTAAGGTCTTCGATATAAAGCTTAGATGCGCCTGCCTTTTTTGCTCTTTCTT